>ERZ791801.41-NODE-41-length-162388-cov-13.049793_pt1 | contig 162388 bp, 144 predicted proteins | sample MGYA00510309_ERZ791801 | MGnify/ENA primary metagenome ERZ791801 (study PRJEB30046, sample SAMN00791979) | human gut metagenome | study: EMG produced TPA metagenomics assembly of the A metagenome-wide association study of gut microbiota in type 2...
ATCAGGGCACTGATGGCAGAAAGCACCCAGGAAGCATAGGTCAGGTACTTATGGCTGCCTGCAATTTCCAGCAGGCGTGATAAATTGGATTGTTTTTTCAAAAAAATTCCTCCTTTTCTTTGTGTTTATGATAAAGAGAACACGTCTATGTTCTTACAATATCCGAATTTAGGTTAGTTACACCTAACTTACAGGCAAAAATTATAAGGCATTACTGCCCCATAATTTTCATCCATCCCGCTGTATAAAAGGCGCGCATTTCTCTGACGTAGTTTTCGGCATCTTTGAGCGGCATTTCGTGGATGATCAATTCAAAAAAAGTATGAAACATTCCGGTGATCAGAATATGCTCCAGCGAAGGATCGATATGCGGAGAGGGCTGTCCAAGCTGCCTTAAGACATCCTGATAGGCATGCGTCCCATCTACCTCAATCTCCACCATTTCATCAATTAGCCCGGCAAATTTTGTCCCTTCCGAACAGCAGAGGATCAGTTTACATTCCTCTAAATGTTCGTACGCATAATAGAGAATATCGTACATGCAGATTCCCGAAATATCACTCATGACTTCCGGCTGCTGGGCAGCTGGTAGTTCGGCGAACTCCTGCTGTGCTTTTATAAAACGGTTACGAATATATTCATAATGTTCACCAACGATGGCTTCAAAAAGTTCTTCTTTGCTTTGGTAATATCCGTAAAAGGCTCCGGTAGTCATTCCCACGGATTTCACAATATTCCGCAGGGAAGCGTCTTTATATCCTTTTTCTAAAAATTCTGCTTTCGCTGCCCGGTGGATATTTTCTAAAGTCGTTCCATTTCCGTTTATTTTGTACACCCCCTATATAACAGTGCTATATAACACTGTTATAATTTTAATCTCTAAAAATGATTTTGTCAAGAGCAATAAGAAATAGTTGCATAAAAACAGCAATCCAAACATCATTCTTCACTTTTTCTTTCAGTCTGTCCACTGTAATCAGTACATGATACAATTCCTGATTCTTAATATGATCCAAGAAATCCTATACTGTTTTCGGTTCTGCCTGATCGATGGATACTGCAACAGTATCAAGGTATGTACCTGTTTCCTGCACACGCTCATAATATCGTCTGTCTGAATTAAATGCCTGGCGGTCATAGAGACGGATTGCTTCAATTGTATCTTCGGTAACACCGCTGTCTCTTAAAATTTTTTCTTCTCTCTCTTTCCATAGTTTTCATTTATACTCTGCTTTTCCATGGTTATATGCCATTTTCCTTACCTCCAATCTGATTTGTTTGAACATTCAGATTGGAAAGGACGGAGAACGACAGCCGATACCGGAAGAAGGCTTGTCCTTATTCCAGACAAATATCGACAAACAAAAAACCGCAAAAGCTGTTAAACATTTGCGGCAGTGAGAAAAATAAGAGCTATATTGTAGAAATAAGGCTTCTATATTTGGGGCGTGAGAGTGCCAATAACAGTAGAAGCTTTTTTTAACAGATTAACCTCATTCTTGTGTATGGAGATGTAAATAGTCGCCGCTTCGGATAAGCAGCGGGGTGGTCACATCAGACCAGCACATAAAAAATCCCTCCAAACTCCAACGGATTCAGAGGGATTAGATGAAAATAGGCATGAGTCAACCGTCCACAGATTCCGATGATTCCTATTTTATCCGAATCCACATCTTCCTGAACAGAAAGGAAAACGACAGCAGCCGTGAAATCTTCTGTATTAATATCCTCTTTCATCCATTGTCTGTGCACATAATCCGGAACACTGTTCTTTGACTGCACCAAATGATCCGCTTACGGCAATCGCAGGACATTGCCCTGATACATTTTTTGGCTTATACAGATCTGCAGCAAGTGTGATTCCATAACGATTTACAAATGTCACTTTCGTGTGGTCTACTTTTTCACTCTGTGGAAAAGTTTTATCCCATTCAGATACCAGCTTTAATTCTTCTGTTTTTAACATATTTATCATCCTTCCTTATACAAAATTTCTTGTAAATACACTAACTTTAGGTCAAGCACAATTTTGAAGGAAGGGTTTTTATGTATACAATCGGTCAGGTCTCTGCAATATTTGATCTTCCTGTTTCTACCTTAAGATACTATGACAAGGAAGGCTTTTTCCCCAATCTGGAACGTAAGGGAAATATCCGTTATTTCAGTGATAATGAATTGGAAGCGCTTCGCATTATTGAATGTCTGAAGAAATCCGGGCTTGAGATCAAAGATATAAAGCAATTTTTTATCTGGGTATCTGAAGGCAGCTCCAGCTATGAAAAAAGAAAAGAATTATTTGAAACCAGAAAATCAGCTGTTGAAACTGAAATTCAGGAACTCCAAAAAACTCTTTTCCTCTTAAAATTCAAGTGCCGGTATTACGAAACAGCAATGAAAGATGGTAACGAAGATGCTATAAATGCCATGTTGCCTGACAAACTTCCAAAAAATATACAGAAACTATATGATAAAGGGCATGACTGATTTTTGCTTTCTCCATCAAACTTGAAGTTATAAATCAATCAAAAAAATTTTTGAAATACCTTTTTTCTGAAGCTTGTATTTTTGAACCTTGGATAATGGAATTTTAAATGATTTACCTGTCTTTGGAAATTTATTGTTCGATATATCATCATAAAGAGCGGTAATAAAACTGTTCCATTCTTTTAAGTCAGTTGTTTTCTCTAAATCTTCTAAATAGGCATACCCATCACTTAAATAAAATATTTCTAATGCCAATGCCAAATCACACCTAGGGTCAGCAAGTATTTCTTTTGGAATCTCAAATCCATTATCCCAGTTGTATTCATTTAGCATATTTTCCAAATCATTATATACCATTTTTACACCACACAAATCCTGATTGATCAACTTCATTAATATCATCATTCTACCATAATTACATTTACAATCCTACTTCATTCTATTAAAATTGATTTACAGAAGTTATAATTAATTTGCTTTGAGAATGCAGATTGATTTTTACCATTCTCTCATAGGCGTCCATCACAAAGTTTCATCTTTGGGTTCTGCCGCTTGTAACATGGATTGACGGATTTTCACAACCTGGATATTGCATGCCACACAGTCTTGGCTTAATAAAAAATAGAACTGATTTGTTTTCAGGATTTTGGGAGCGGCCGGTTCTTAGAAAGCAGACATTGCGATTTCAAAAGCCAATGTAATTGGATTTTGAAATCACGATGGATGCTTTCTTAGTACCGCTGCCAGCGACAACAAGCGGAAGCGCTCCTGAAAACAAACAGTTCTATTTTTTATATTTCTATACATTTTGTTGGCATGCAATTAACATAACCTGCAAAAATCCGTAACACCACCTACAGGCGGCAGTTCATACGTTACACTCCGGTTTTAGAATGGAAGTCCCCCTAAACCACCCATGCCTCCGGTGATTTTTGCCATAGAACTCTGGCTTTCCTCATCAAGTTTACGGAAGGCTTCATTGGTAGCTGCCATGATAAGATCCTCTAACATCTCGATATCATCCGGATCAACAACTTCCTCGGATAATTTGATCTTTGTCACCTCATGTTTTCCGGAAACTGTTACCTCAACTGCTCCGCCACCAGCTGCCGCAGTTACCTCTTTTTCTTCTAACTCTTTCTGAGCTTCCTCCATCTGACGCTGCATCCTCTGTGCCTGTTTCATCAGATTATTCATATTTCCCGGCATACCACCTGGGAATCCACCTCTTTTTGCCATTGTAATTCCTCCGTAATAATTTCATTTCATGATCTATCAGACCTCCGGACTGATCCCATCCAGCAACAGTCATGACTCTATGCTTCATGATAATATAATTTTTAAAATTCGTCCACCAGAAATTAGAAATCATCTTCCTCAATCTCAAAGTTGATAAGCTGTCTGAGATCCGGATAAATTTCCTCGCTTGCATGTCCGGTGTCATTTTGTTTTACCTGAAGTTCCACTTCTTTTCCAATGCGCTCTGCGATCATCATTTTTAAACTGTCCTGGCATTCCGACCGATTTTCCGAAATGTACTCATACGCATTCGGATCTTCAAATACCAGAAGCAGGCAGTTATTTGATCCAAGTGTTGGAACTGCCTTATTCAGATATGTTTTGGTAATTCCGGTAAGCTGGGACAGAATCCCCTTCCAGTTTCCAATAATCTGTCTGATGTCCTCCGGGATTGCTTTCGGAAGTTCCATTTTTGCAATTTCTTCCGATGCAGTTACCTCACTGCCCTGCCTGGGGCTTTGGGATTGTGCAACAACAACACCTTTTTCCAGCTTTTTCTCCAGACTGTCCACACGGTCTACGAGCGATGTATAATCTTTTTCCATTTCTGGTTTACATAACTTTATTACATTTATTTCAATCAAAATACGCTTCTGCGTTGCATATTTGATCTGATTGCTGAGTTCTGAAAAAATACGGATGTATCTCATTAAAATTTCCGGATCGACCATTTCCGCTTCTTCTTTTAACAATGCAAGGTTATCCGCAGAAATGTCAAGTACATCTTCCATATTATCTGAGCTCTGGACAAGAAGAAGATTTCGCAGATACCATGTAAAATCTGTGACAAACTGCCCCATCTCGCGTCCTTCAATGACCATCCCGTCAATCACCTGAATTGCCCCGGTCACGTTTTTATCCAAAATCTGTCTGAGCAAGCGGCTGAACACTTCCGTATCTACTGCGCCAAGCGTCTCAAGCACTTTTTCATATGTCAGTTCCTGCCCCAGATAGAATGCAATGCACTGATCCAAAAGGCTCAATGCATCCCGCATGGAACCATCTGCTGCCTTGGCAATATAACGGACTGCCCGCTCCTCCACATTTACCTGCTCTTTTTCCATAAGATCCGTCAGGCGTCCTGCAATCGTATCAATGGAAATTCTCCGGAAATCGTATCGCTGGCAACGAGATAAAATCGTTATCGGAATCTTGTGTGCTTCCGTTGTGGCAAGAATAAAAATAACGTATGACGGTGGCTCCTCCAACGTTTTTAACAGTGCGTTGAACGCTCCTATGGAAAGCATATGAACCTCATCGATGATGTATACTTTGTATTTTCCTTCGGTCGGACGGTATTCCACTTCCTCACGGATTTGACGGATATTGTCCACACCATTGTTGGACGCCGCATCGATCTCGATCACATTCATGGAACTGCCCGCCGCGATTGCTTTACAGGTCGGACATTCCCCACAAGGGCTGCCATCCACCGGATGCTCACAGTTGACTGCTTTTGCAAAAATTTTTGCGATCGTTGTTTTACCGGTTCCTCTTGTTCCGCAAAATAAGTAGGCATGTCCGATACGATCTGCTTTTATCTGGTTTTTCAAAGTTGTTACGATATGATCCTGCCCTTTTACATCTTCAAATTCCTGTGGACGGAATTTCCGGTACAACGCCGTATATGACATGCTGTTTTTCCTCTCTTAGTTATGCCCGGCTCTGACGATGCAGATTGCCGGGCATTCATTTTTTATGTTTTTAATCACCAAAACTGATTCCGATACGTTTTGCTTCCTGAATCATCTGGCAGTCAGGATCAACGGTTTTCAATTTGCCGGAAACCTCTGCCAATGGCACACGTTTTGTCTCTCCATTGATCATTGCAATCATGCAGCCGTAATCTTCCTCAATGATTGCCTGTGCTGCTGCAGAGCCAAGTCTGGTACAGAGCACTCTGTCATATGGACATGGGCTTCCGCCCCGCTGTGTATGTCCCGGAACCGTAACACGGACCTCAACGCCTGCTGCTTCATAAATCTGATCCGCAATCTCATAGGAAACGGACGGATATTTGCGGTCGGCCACTTTTGCCTTGTATGCCTTCTTCGCAAGTGAAGCATCCTCCCTAGAAATCGCTCCCTCTGCTACAGCCAGGATTGTAAATCCTTTTCCTGCTTTTGTTCTCTTGTTGATAGCCTCTATCACTTTATTGATATCATATGGAATCTCCGGAAGCAGGATAATGTCCGCACCACCGGCAATTCCTGCATATAACGTCAGCCAGCCGACTTTGTGTCCCATAACTTCCACAATAAATACACGGTTGTGGGAAGCTGCTGTCGTATGAATGCAGTCGATCGCCTCTGTTGCAATGTTGATCGCACTCTGAAAGCCAAAAGTGACATCTGTTCCATAAATATCATTATCGATCGTCTTAGGAAGATGAACCACATTTAAGCCCTCTTCCCGAAGAAGGTTTGCCGTTTTCTGCGTTCCATTGCCGCCAAGGATCACAAGACAGTCAAGATTTAATTTATGGTAGGTCTGCTTCATTGCCTCCACTTTATCGAGACCATTCTCATCCGGCACACGCATCTGTTTGAATGGCTGACGGGAAGATCCTAAGATTGTTCCACCTTTCGTAAGGATTCCCGAAAAATCTGCTGACGTCAGAAGACGGTAATCTCCATAGATCAGCCCTTTGTATCCATTGTGAAATCCGTATATCTCAAGTTCATCTACATTATTGCTCAGTCCTTTTACCACACCACGCATAGCAGCATTCAGTGCCTGACAGTCGCCGCCGCTTGTCAACATTCCGATTCTTTTCATACGTAAACATTCCTTTCTCAACGCTATATTAAGTTATTTCATTGCTAAATAGATTATAATATATTTTTTTTGCGCACACAACTATTTCAAAGCTTGCAGATTATAGAAAATATGGTATACTAAACAAGTATTTTTATACAAAAAGAAAAGCGTATCTCGTTTTTCTATGGAGATATACCCAAGTGGCTGAAGGGTCCGCACTCGAAATGCGGTAGGTCGGTAAATGTTCCGGCGCGCGAGTTCAAATCCCGCTATCTCCGCTAAAAAAGGATATCGCATGGTGATTCCATGCGATATCCTTTTTATATTAAAATTTGCTTTCGAAAATGCTTTATTTCACATCTGTCACTTCGTAACCTGCATCTACAACTGCCTGTTTTAATGCTTCTACAGAAGCGTCGCCTGTTACGACTGCATTTTTGTTTTCAAGGCTTACGGTAACTTCTGTTACGCCTGCGACCTCTTTTAATGCTTTCTCTACATGTGCCTGGCAATGGGCACACATCATGCCTTCGATTGAAATTGTTGTTGTCATAGTTGATTCTCCTTTATCATTGTTTGTTGATTTTATATTATTATCCAGTGCATTGTGCTGGTTAATATCTGCAATTGTACTTGCAGCGACATCCTGATGCGGTTCACTTTGTGTCTTTTTCGCATCGTGCAGTTTTACCCATCTTAACCGGAGTGCATTACTTACCACACATACGCTGCTCAGACTCATGGCTGCTGCACCGAACATCGGGTTCAATTTTATCTGGAAAAGCGGATACAAAACACCAGCTGCAAGTGGGATTCCGATACTGTTGTAAAAGAATGCCCAGAATAAATTTTCTTTGATGTTGCGGATCACGGCTTTACTTAATTTTACTGCACCTACAGCGTCAAGTAAATCGTTTTTCATCAGTACGATATCAGCGCTCTCGATCGCTACGTCTGTTCCTGCCCCGATCGCAATTCCCACATCTGCGGAGGCAAGTGCCGGCGCATCGTTGACGCCGTCACCGATCATCGCTACTTTATGTCCTGCCTGTTTTAAGGCTGAGATTTTCTCCTCTTTCTGTGTTGGCAGAACCCCGGCGATCACCTCATCGATACCAACCTGCTCCTTGATCGCCTGTGCGGTCACTTCGTTGTCACCGGTTAACATAATGACATGTATGCCGTAATCACGGAATTTCTGTACCGCCTCTTTACTGGTCGGTTTTACCACATCTGCAACTGCCACAATTCCAAGGAACTGTTTTTCATCTGCAAAAAGAAGCGGTGTCCTGCCCTGTTTTGCAAGTGCGTGGATCTGATTTTTCTGTTCTGTAGAAAGGCTGATTCCTTTCTCTTCCATCATTTTCTCATTTCCTGCAAAATAATGTGTACCGGATACTGTACCTTCGATTCCTTTTCCAAATAAAGCGTTGAAATCCGTTACTTTTTCCAATGCAATACTGTTTGTCTCGCAATAGTTTACAATCGCCTCGGCAAGCGGATGTTCGCTTCCCTTCTCAAGACTTCCTGCAATCTGAAGAAGCTGCGTTTTATCTGCATTCTTTCCGGCAACACAGATAATATCTGTCACGACCGGTTTTCCCTGTGTGATGGTTCCTGTCTTATCTAACACAACTGTGTCGATCTGGTGTGCTGTCTCTAATGCGTCACCGGATTTGATGAGGATCCCGTTCTCTGCACCTTTTCCGGTTCCAACCATGATCGCTACCGGTGTTGCAAGACCAAGTGCGCACGGACATGAGATCACAAGCACTGCGATCGCAGTTGACATTGCAAACTCAAACGTTGCACCGGAGATCAGCCAGATAATTCCTGTGATCAATGCAATGGTAATAACGGTTGGCACAAAAACTCCGGCAATTTTATCCGCCATTTTTGCAATCGGGGCTTTGCTTGAGGAAGCTTCCTCAACCAGCCGTATGATCTGTGCGATTGTGGTGTCCTCGCCGACTTTGGTTGCTTTTGCGCGGATCAGACCGGATTTGTTCATGGATGCAGAGACAATCGTGTCTCCCTCCTGTTTTGGCACCGGAATACTCTCACCTGTGATCGCCGATTCGTCAAAAGAAGATTTTCCCTCCAGCACGATACCGTCCACTGCAACCGATTCACCCGGTTTTACGAGAAAAATTTCTCCTTTTTCCACATCTGTTGCATCAATGACCTGCTCCACACCATCTCTTACGACCGTCACTGTCTTTGGCGCGAGATTCAAAAGCTTTGTGATTGCCTCGCTTGTCTTTCCCTTGGACTTTGTCTCAAGATATTTTCCAATGGTGATCAGTGTCAGGATTGTTCCGGCTGACTCAAAGTATAAGTCGTGGGCATACTGATGTACGACCGCCATGTCGCCATGTCCCATCGCATAACCGATACGGTAAATTGCAAAAATACCATAGAGAATTGCCGCACCCGCACCGATTGCGATCAGGCTGTCCATGTTTGGACTTCTGTGCCACAATGTCTTAAATCCGTTTTTAAAATATTTCTGATTTGCGATCAAAATTGGCAGCAACAGTAAAAACTGCGTAAACGCATAGGTGATTGCATTCTCATTTCCATGCAAAAAGTTCATGGTAAACGGCGGCATCGGAATGTTGAGCCACTGATATATCATATGTCCCATGGACACATACATCAACGGTATCCAGAAAATCAGTGAGACGATCAGTCTCTTTTTCATGTTTTTCACATTATGCTCTACGGCTGAAAGTCCATTGTTTTCCTGACTGCCAGACTGTCCCGACGTTTTTGCCCCCAATTTTGCGTGCTCGTCTTTCACCGCTGCACCGTATCCGGCATCCTCCACTGCCTTGATAATTCCTGCTGTATCAAGTTTATTCTCATCAAATTCGACCTGCATACTGTTTGTCAGCAGATTCACGCTGACATTTTCCACCCCGGTGAGCTTGCTCACGCTTTTCTCCACATGGGAAGAGCAGGCGGAACAGGTCATGCCTGTAACATCAAATCTCTCTTTCATGTATATCGTCCTTTCCTGTTATGTTCTGTTTTTGAATATCCGGAGTTCTGCTGAAACTTCGGATATAACTTTGTCAGAGTTCTTTATTTCATCAGTTTCTTCAAAAGTCCGCACAGTTCATCGACTGCCTCTTCATTTCCTTCGCGGATATCCTCCGAAACACAGGTTTTGATATGTCTTGCCAGAAGTTCTTTGTTAAACCCATTCAAGGCCGCCTGGATCGCTGACACCTGTGTGAGAATATCCACACAATAGCGGTCGTCCTCCACCATCGCCCTGATTCCACGCACCTGTCCTTCGATACGGCTCAAACGTGTCATGAGTGCTTTCTTCTCCTGCTCATCACGCTGTTTATGTTTTACATTGCCATCCTCATTGCCTTTACAACAACATGTCATAACCTCCACATCCTTTCTGTCCATCGCACCCTCATTTTGTTATCTGAGTATTATTTTCTACCACTTATGATATTGTCATTCATTATATTCAATATACCCCTGTGGGGTATATTGAATATAGTACAGGATAACAGAAAAGTCAAGCATCATTATTTACTATTTTTCTCATTAACAAATTTTCTATTACCGTTCACTTGTCTTTCGTTCCCATAACAATTCCTAACTTAACAATGCAAATAATATAAGTTCATGATATAATGTGCGTAAGCAATGAGCAGTGCCATAGACAGAGAAAATATTTTCTGACTGCTTGCAGGCAAGGAAATATTTTTCCTGTCTATGATAGGGCGAATGCCCGACAGTCAGGAAAATCTCTGATTTTTCTGGCGTGCACTGCGGACTGTGCTTCATGCTATAAGAAAGACTATAACGGATAATTGCGAAACTCCTAAAAACGTGAATGAAATTGTTCAAAATTAACAAAAGCTTGAGAAAACACTGGGGAGCGGTCGGCACTTAGAAGGCAGGTGCGGCATAAGCCGTGACTGGCTTCTTAGTACCGCTACCAGCGACACGTAGCGGAAGCGTGTTTTCGAAAATTTTGTTAATTTTGAACAATTTAAAGCAACTTTGCCAGAGTTTCGCATTCCCCAAAAAACCAGAGAAAGGACTTCCCTATGCTTTTGAAAAAAGAAAAACCCGCCCAGATCGATCCCCTCGAAAACTGGCCGGAACATTATTATGAGATAGAAAATGCCAAAGAAAGAAAAGAGATTCTCGCTCAGGCGATCAGCCGGGAGCTGGATCTTCCAAATGATAATTACCGTATGAAATTGTTGGAAAAACGTTATGGAAAAGACGGCAAGAACGATGCCTTCATGAAAGCATGGATGATGATCAAAGCATCCGGTGCTGCCGGAATTTCTTTTTTCAACAAGCGGCATCTGCAAAAAGAATTAAAACAATATATGAAAGATCTCTGTCTGCTCGAATACGCACCTGAGAATGAAACAGAACAGGCAGTTCTGCTGACAGAGTGGGAAAATTTTGCGAAAGTTCTGCTTGCCTCCTGCACGGGAAGCAAAACTTATTGCTCCACTCTTTTTGGCATTGTGCCGATCAAAGATGCATCCGTTGCAAGAAAAATCGCGGAAGAGATCGACTTCGTCACAAGAACTTACCCACAAAAGCTCGAACTTGCTGACGAATTCGCTCCGTTCCGCGAAGTGATGGTCAACACCTACTGTAACATGATAGAAAATGGTTCTTCCTACTGGTACGAAGTTGTAAACTCCTGATCAGAGTAATCCCTGATGAGAATCAATAAAATCAGATTAATCCCTGGATTAGGATAAATAAAATCAATACCGGAAGCACAAACTGGAAATATGGTTTTAATCCTTTTGCGATCTTAAGACCTTTTCCAGTATTTGCTTCTTCCAGATAGTTATCAAATCCCCATCCCCATTTTGTGACGCAGAATAACAGGTAAATAAGGGAACCACCCGGAAGCAACAGATTGCTCACAATGAAATCCTCACTGTCTAACACATCCCTGCCACCAATCAGGTGCAGATCACTCCACACATTATATCCGAGTACACATGGCATGCTGGCGATCAGTATGATCACACAGTTGACCAGTGCCGCTTTTTTCCGATTCCAGCCAAACATATCCATACAAAATGACATGATGTTTTCAAATACCGCAATAATCGTGGAAAAGCTTGCAAATGTCATAAACAAAAAAAACATTGTTCCCCAGATACGACCGCCTTCCATATTTACAAATACGTTTGGAAGCGTGATGAAAATGAGTTTTGGTCCTGCCCCGACTTCCACGCCGTAGCTGAAACATGCCGGGAAAATGATCAGTCCTGCCATGATCGCCACAAATGTATCCAGTGCACAGATTCTGGCACCTTCTCCTGCAAGACTGTTATCACGACCCATATAGCTTCCAAAGATCTCCATGGCTGCAACTCCGAGACTTAAGGTAAAGAACGCCTGATTCATTGCCGCTGACACAACATTTCCAATCCCCACTTCCCTCACCGTTTCCATATTTGGGATCAGATAAAAACGTACACCCTCGCCCGCACCGGATAAAGTAAAACTGTGTACCGCAAGGATCACGATCAGGCCAAGCAAGGCACTCATCATGACTTTGCTTATTTTTTCCAGCCCATTCTGCAATCCTCTGCTGCACACAAAAAAGCCCAGAATGACCGTGAGTATCATCCAGAAGCTCATCTGTAATGGATCTGCAAGCAGATTGGAAAATACTGCTCCGGCAGCCTCCGCATCCATGCCAGCCTGAAATTCACCCGTCAGGAATTTATAAAAATAAGTTACCATCCACCCGGAAACTGTCGTGTAATACATCATCAGCATATAACAGCCGAATATCGCTGCCCAGCCGTGAAGATGCCACTTGCTTCCTGGTTTTTCTAATGCCTTGTAACCTAACACGGCACTCTTACGGCTTGCACGTCCCACGGCAAGTTCCATCGTCAGAACCGGAAGTCCCATGGCAATCAGAAACACGAGATAAAGGATTACAAACAATCCTCCGCCGTTTTCTCCTACGACATAAGGAAACCTCCATACATTTCCAATTCCAATGGCACATCCAGCACTTACCAGAATAAATCCCAGACGTGATTTGAAAGATTCTCTTTTCATGAACTAATCCCTTTCAGTCAAAAACACCTTTCCGCTTCGGCTGCAACTTTCTGCTGTCTCACGAAAAGGTGTTTTCATTGCAATATATTCTGTATATTAGATATTTAACAGATCACTGTAAACTTTTAATGCTCCATCTGTGTCATGAGCAAGAACACGTTTTGCAAGAACTTTTCCAAGCTGAACGCCTTCCTGATCGAAGCTGTTGACATTCCATAAGAATCCCTGGAACATAACTTTGTTCTCAAAATGAGCAAGTAAAGCGCCAAGAGTCTTAGGATTTAATTCCTCACCGATGATGATGGAAGATGGACGTCCACCTTCAAAATTCTTGTTGCGGTCGTCGTCTGCTTTACCACATGCAAATGCTACGATCTGGGCTGCAACGTTTGCGCAGAGTTTCTGCTGGCTTGTGCTGTCCTGTATCACAACATCCGTTCCGATCTGGCTGTTCTTAAATCCAATGAACTGAAGCGGAACAATATCTGTTCCCTGATGTAATAACTGATAGAAGGAATGCTGTCCATTTGTACCAGGCTCACCGAAGATCACCGGTCCTGTCACGTAATTTACAGACTCGCCAAAACGGTTTACAGATTTACCGTTAGACTCCATGTCTAACTGCTGTAAATGTGCAGGGAAACGGCTCAAAGCCTGGGAGTATGGTAAAACAGCTGTAGCCGGGTAGCCGAGTACATTACGCTCATAAACTCCGATCAATGCGTCAAGCATTTCCGGATTCTCTAACATATTTTTATTTAAAGAAAGTTTATCTTCTTCTGCTGCACCGTCTAAGAACTGTGCAAACACCTCCGGTCCGAATGCCAGGGATAAGACAGCTCCGCCAACTGCTGATGTAGAAGAGAAACGTCCTCCGATATAATCATCCATGAAAAATGCTGCCAGATAATCATCACTCTTTGCCAGAGGAGATGTCTCACTTGTAACAGCGATCATATGCTTAGAAGCATCCAGTCCTGCATTTTTCAATGCATCTTTTACAAAAGACTCATTCGTCAATGTCTCTAATGTTGTACCTGATTTTGATACAAGTACGAAAATGGAATGTGCAACATCAATAGAAGCTAATACTGCTGCTGCATCATCCGGGTCTACATTGCTGATGAATTTTGCTTCCATCTTGAATGTGTTGTTTTTCTTTGCCCAGTTCTCCAGTGCAAGATACATTGCACGTGGTCCAAGGTCACTTCCGCCAATACCGATCTGAACTACAGTTGTAAACTTTTCACCTGCTGCATTTGTGATCTCTCCGGCATGTACCTTGTTTGCAAAATCAGCAATTCTATTCTGCTGTTCTACATAAAAAGAACGCTTGTCAACGCCATCTGCCTCGACTGCATCACCTAACTGTCCGCGTGTCATATGATGAAGTACAAGACGTTTCTCGCCTGTATTCACAACTTCACCATTATAAAGAGCTGCAAATTTTTCAGAAAGCTGTGCTTCCTCTGCTAATTTTGCAAGTGCTGCAAGTGTGTTATCATCCACTTTTTTTGCAGCATAATTATATGCAAGTCCCTCTGCCATCGGTGTGCTGTATTTCTTCACACGCTCTGCGCCGTTTTCTCCGGACATTACTTTTGTCAGGTCAACCTCTGCAACCTTTGACAATTCTTCAAAAGAAGTAAGGGTATCTAAATTCTTCCACTCCATGGTGTTATCCTCCTTAATTTGCCTTTTATTTATACAACCGTGAAAAATTATACTATTAAATGTTATCGATTTCAAGTAGCGCAATACACCAAAAAAAGAGTCTCTTTCGAAATTTTGCTTAAAAATTTCACAAAAGAGACTCTCTTTTTATTATCTATTTCTGATTTGCCGGTTCCATATTGACGGAACGTCCTTTGATCTTCACATTTTTCATGGCTTCTAATACTTCTTTGCCGTACTCTCTTGGCACTTCCACGAAGGTGTATTTGTCGTACATATCAATCGCACCGACGAGTTTTCCAGGCATTCCTGACTCACCTGCGATGGCACCTAAGATATCGCCCGGTTTCACGCGGTCTTTTTTACCGATGTTAATGAAAAGACGAACCATACCTTCTTCGGCTCCGGTGTTATCCCAGTCGATCTCGCCATTCTCTCTGTCGTTTTCCAGATTCACCTGACCGAGTGCCTGTTTTAAGAAGGCTGCTGCGATATCCATTGCGGTGTAATCGGAATCATTGACCTGCTTTTCGATGATCTCGATCATCTCTTTTAAATCTTCATTCTCAATGATCTCACCGATTCCCTGCATCACTTTCTCTGCCTTGATCTGTGCCACATCATCGGAAGATGGGATTGGCATTGCAAGGATCTTGGTCTTGCAGTAACGCATGATATCTTTTAACTTGTAAACCTCTTTTCCTTTTACAAAAGTGAACGCACGTCCGGTACGTCCTGCACGTCCGGTACGTCCGATACGGTGTACATAATACTCGTCATCCTGTGGAATATCATAATTGAATACTGCTTCCACATCATCAACGTCAATTCCTCTCGCAGCAACATCTGTTGCGATCAGGATCTCCACACGTCCGGAGCGAAATGCTTTCATGACACGGTCACGCTGTGCCTGCTTCATATCGCCGTGAAGCCCCTCTGCCATATAACCGCGGCTCTTTAACTCCTCGGAAAGCTCGTCCACCATTTTCTTGGTATTACAGAATACGAGGGAAAGCTTTGGATTGTAGTAATCTAACAGTCTTGTCAGGACTTCGGTCTTGTCCTTGCGTTTGACATCATAATAATACTGCTCGATGCTTGGCACGGTCAGTTCTTTTTTTACCACCTTAATGGTCACTGCATCATGCTGATATTTCTTTGTGATGTCTAAAATCGGCTTTGGCATGGTCGCAGAAAACAGAACCGTCTGTCTTCCCTCTTCCGGGATATATTCCAAAATCGTCTCGATATCCTCACGGAATCCCATGTTCAGCATCTCGTCCGCCTCGTCTAAAACAATCGTATTGACTGCCTCGCAGCGGATTGTTTTTCTGCGGAGATGATCCATGACACGTCCCGGTGTACCGATAATGATCTGTGCACCGCCTTTTAATGCCTTGATCTGACGGTTGATATCCTGTCCGCCGTATACCGGAAGGATTTTCACACCATGCATATATTTGCTTAATTTACGGATTTCTTCCGACACCTGGATCGCAAGCTCTCTGGTTGGTGAAAGGATGATCACCTGTGTCTTTTTATTATTTGGGTCTACTTTGTGAAGCACCGGGATACCAAAAGATGCTGTCTTTCCGGTTCCTGTCTGTGCCTGTCCGATCACATCGACTCCTGACATCACAACCGGGATCGCCTGACTCTGGATCGGAGTCGCCTCTTCAAATCCCATCTCTTTGATAGCACGGAGTACCTGTGGATATAAATCTAATTCATCAAATCTTACTGTTTCCATATATTTTCCTTTCGTGCGAATGCGCAGTCGTATACGTTAGCATATTGTCGCCATTTTGTCAACTATTTTGTCAGAATACCCGTATCACATCCGGCACGATCTATGTACCCCGGCTTCCATGAAAAAGAAAGCTGGGTTAATATGAAAAGCAATCGAATACTCCCTGTTTTTCATCCATATCCAAGCAAAATCCAGTCGTCGTACACTCCACATGTATTTCTGTTTTTCCCCTGTAAAAATGTGATATGCGCCGTCACCTCTAAAAAAAGCTGCCGTAGCAATAGTTCGATTGCGGATTGCTCATTATAACTTATGCCAATTTTCCTCTAAGGTTCCACTTTTTCCTGTTTTGAGGGTAAATCCAACTCCTGTCCGCGGATATCCGCAATACAGATATCATTTCTGCTTTTCTTCTTTACCTGATATAACAGCATATCTGCAGTATGTAGAAAATCCCAGCTCCTGTTTCCGTTCTCCGGAATTCCATACGAAATTCCCTGGGAGATCGTCACGATCGGCAATGCATTGGAATATAAATGCTCCAGTTTGAGATTCATAATATTCTGCCGCAGCGCGCCTGCCTTCGCATACACTTCCTCCGCACTTATACCCGCATAAATGATAATAAATTCATCTCCGCCATATCTCGCGCAGAATGTCTGCCCATCTTCCATCTTTTTCAGCTCATCTGCAATTGCAATAATGCACTCGTCGCCCTGCTGATGTCCATAATTGTCATTATACTGCTTGAAAAAGTCAATATCTAAAATCTCCATTGCAAGCGGAAGCCTGTGCTCATAACAGTAATCTAATACTTTGTCCGAATAAGCATTCAGGCGGTAACGGTTTGCCAGTCCGGTCATCTGATCTGTCTCCGACTGTTTCAGCAGCTTCACATTGACTGCTTCCATCTCCCTGCGGCTCTCATTTGCACGTTCGAGAGAACTTCTGACATAAAGCATGTTGACGATCATATCTTTGTTCTCGCGCTCCATGATCTCGGAAAGCTCATAATACAGGCCAGCCGCCTGCAGATAACCTGCATTGTCCTGATTCTTGCGGTAGCCTTTGATCTTAATGGAAATGACTCTGCGCTGCAGATTGATCACACCTGAATTCTTCACGATCCGATCCAGCTTCTCAACGATCATCCACAACACATCATCCCGGCCGATCTCCAGCATCAGCCCGCAAAAATCACAAAGGTCGTCAAACACCTCCATGATCTGCACATTTTTATTGATTATTTCTACAATCTCCTGGATCTGTGCATCGCGTCTCACATAATTGTGGTTCAGATGATAATATCTTGCCTTCAGGCAGTCCACATATAAAATGTCAATATCCTCATAATAAGACGCACATTCCGCATCCAGTTTTTCTATATAAACATGTGTCTTATCTAACATCCCCTGCAGCATATAGCAGCGTGCCAGATTCACGTAACTGGCCATCAGTCCGACATAATTTTCTTTTACATCCGGATTACTTTTGCAATATGAATGAGCCTTTTCGAAATAACTTTGTGCCTCGTGATACACACCATTTTCCATGTACAGATTACCAAGATTCTGCATGATGCTGATCTCCATCTTAGTAATCCCATATTTACGACAGTAATTCAATCCTGTCAGATAGTAATCCATCGCTGCAGACACATTTCCCTTGTTGACAGAAGAGATTGCCATCAGGTTGTAAGACCTTGCGATCAGCTCCCACTGTCCGGTCTGTCCTAACAGATGGATTGCCTGCGCAATGTTGTGGAACATGTGCTCCACATCATTCAGCAGATAGTAAGTTTCCCCACTGTAAAAATATGCAAAACCAAGAAGTGCCGCATCTTTATGCTCCTTTGCATACCGTTCTATATCAAGACAGCATTTGAGTGTATGCTCTGCGTCCTTTCCTCTGCTGTTCAAAACTTCCTGTTTCCATGCGTTTACCACGTCATTTGATCCATGAACTCCCATGCAGTCTCTACCTTTCTGCCTGTTTTCGGTATTTCAATAAAATTTATTATAATCCAGAAATTCCGTGTGTTCAAGAAAAAGGAAATTTTTGCTATTCAAAAAATTCGATCGGATCGACCGGTACCCCATCTTTTCGAAGTTCAAAATACAGGTTACTGCCCTCAACCGAATAATATTTTGTCGGTTCCGTCACATAACCGATCACATGACCTGCCTCCACATAGTCTCCCACTGCAAACTCCGGTTCCTTAAGCTGTCCGTAAACTGCGAGATACCCATCTCCCAAATCCTCTGTCACGGTACATCCTGTCACTTCATTTGTCTCAATACTCTGGATTTTTCCTTTTGCTACCGCATAAACTTTGCTGTTGACATCTCCGGCAATAATGACTGCCGGATTGTATTTGTACTGGTCTAACGTCGCAAAATACACCGTCGAGTCCATGCTGTAATCTAAGATCACATTTCCTTCCATTGGCCATAAGATGCCATCTTCCGCAGCGAAATGGAGTGCCTGGGAAGTGTTTCCTGTCGGTGCTACCTCTTCCTGTCCACTGTCAGCTTCCTCACTCTCCTTTTCTACCTCTGCTGTCTCTGTGCTCTGTGTCTGCGGTTTTAAAATAGAAGCAACCTGATCTGCTTCTGTCTCTTCCTCCATTGCCACATCCTGGTTCTCCGTGTCCATTTCTGCTGCAATTTCCTGTTCTAACTGCTTTCTCTCCTGTTCCTGTCCTCTGCTATATAAAACAGTCATGCCGACTGCTGCAAGGATTACCAGCGTGCCTGCGATGATATACTGTTTTTTCTGCCAGAAGGCTGCCCACCCGTGATTCTTTCTCATATTTTTCACCGTCCATTGTTTATTTAGCAGAATACATTTCCTGCTATTAACAATAGTGTTGCCACATTCAGACGGTTTATTCACAGTAATTGGAATCGTTTTTCATTCCACATTTTCCAGCTCTGTGCCGGGAAAAAAATACTGTAAAATTTTTCTGTAATCCTCCCCTTTTTCAGCCATTTTCTGTGCTGTATACTGGCTCAGCCCAAATCCGTGTCCATGCCCCTTCGTTACGATCCGGATCTTGCCCGGCTCCAGTTCTGTCACCGTAAAATTCGCGGATTTCAACCCAAGTTCCCCGCGCAATTCCTCTCCTGTGTAGGATTTCCCATTCATCTGCGCCTTTGTGACATACCCGGCGCTATCCTTCTCTTCGATCGTGATCTCCTGATCCAGATACAGCACTGAAAGATAATCCGGCGCCTGTGCATCCTCATAACATGCCACACCTGAAAGGTAGGGCATATCCGAATCCGGATATAATTCTTCCATATTTCTCGTATTTCCTGCACTCACTGCATGGTATGCCGCATATATGTAATGGTTCCGGTACTGCAGCGTCTCTCCGTCTGTCTCCTGTATCGCCTCCTTTATCTTCCCCTCTGCCTCGGAAAAATAGTCGCCCCACAGCTCCTGTAATTCGCTCATTGTCACACTCCCCGGAAGTTCTGTCCCCATCTCCTCCGCTGCCTTAAGGTTCGTGCGGGCGATCACACACTGGGCTTTGATACATTCCTCCGGTGCATCTGCGCTTATCTCCTTTGCGACAATGCAAAAAAGCATGTCCGCATCCTCCTCTGTTTCCGCTGTCCGGTTTACATTTCCCAGCAATTCTTCCAGCTGCATTTTCTGGCAAAAAATGGTGAGAAAAAGTGGTATGAGCAGCAAGAGCAGAAGTATGGTCAGCATCGTGTTTATTCTTTTTGCCAAGTTTTTTCTGTGCATAAAAAATCTCCATCCCATATACAAGTATATGAGACGGAGTCAGCTTTTATGAATCAAATTTTATCCGGAGTTCCTGTGGAAAGTTTATGACTGACCTCAGGGATTCTGTTGTCTGCAAAAGGTTAGGATACACCGATACGAATATGACAGGTGCTTTCGAATGTAAATGCTCGGCTTGTTGATTTGTCTGATGTCATGTTTGGACTTTCTGATTATTTATGTTCATTCAGAGCTGGACACTCCGCGCCAAATGTGCGCCCGGGACAAACTCATTGCGAAAGAATTGTGCAGGAGTTAATACAGCAATATCAGCAGTTGTCCAGTCAAAAATTATCTGAACAGCTTAATTTTTGACTGGTTATAAACAATGCTGATAGCTGTATTTACTCCTGCCAGATTCTTGAGTTGAGTTTGTCCCGGGCGCACATTTGACGCGGAGTGTTCAGCTATGAATGTACATAAACCGTCAGTCCAAACATGACATCGGACAAATTTACACAATCCTCACGAATTTTCATTCGAAAGCACCTGTCATATTCGTATTGGTGTATTTTTTCGTTATGATCAGACAACAGAATCTTTGAGGCCAGGCATAAACTTTCCACAGGAACTCCAGACTTCTATTATATTTTGCTGCCGATGATGTTGCTGAGCTGTGCGAACTGCTGAAGCGTCAGTGCTTCGCCACGGATGGTGACCGGAACGCCAAGTTCCTCAATGCTTTCCTGGATCACTTCTTTGGAAAGATGAATGTCCGGCGCATTATTCAAGCCATTGGCAAGCGTCTTTCTGCGCTGATTGAAGGATGCACGGATGATCTTAAACATTAATTTTTCATCATTCACCTGCACCGGCACTTCTTTATGTCTTGTGAGACGGATCACTGCGCTTCCGACATTCGGGCGAGGCATAAAACAGTTCGGCGGAACGATCGCAACAATCTCCGGTTTTGCATAATACTGCACTGCAAGAGAGAGCGCGCCGTAGTCTTTGGTTCCAGGTCCCACCTGCATACGGTCTGCCACTTCTTTCTGCACCATGATTGTAATGCTGTCGATCGGCACATGGCTTTCAAATAATCCCATAATGATCGGTGTCGTGATATAATATGGAAGATTCGCCACAACTTTGATCGGCTTTCCTCCGTTTTTTTCCTCTGCCAGCTTATTAATATCTACTTTTAAAATATCATCATTGATGACTTCCACATTGTCGTATGCGCTGAGTGTGTCTGCCAGGATTGGGATCAGATTTTTATCAATCTCCACTGCTGCCACTTCTCTTGCATTCTCGCAGAGATACTGCGTCATTGTGCCGATTCCAGGTCCGATCTCCAAAACAAAATCATCCTTTGTGATTCCGGACTCCTCAATGATCTTCTCAAGCACATGCGTATCGATCAGAAAGTTCTGTCCAAACTTCTTCTGAAAATTAAAATTATATTTCTGTAAAACCTCTATGGTATTCTGTGGAATTCCTAACGTTGCCATATACTGCCTTTCTCTTCAAATAAACGATCTAAAAACTCTGCATACAGGCGGTTAAATGTTTCATGAAACGTAACTGCCACATTTGCATCCTGATTTCCAGACATCTGTGCCTCCTCAAAAATAGCAAAGGCTGTCTCATATAAATCCGGGTTTTTGTCATAAAATACTTCTGTCAGACCATCCTGAAAGGCAAACTGCGCCTCCTGGGAAAGATTGTCCTTAAAATCCTCTTTGGAAATGCATCCACCCTCCTCGTAATCGGACAAAAAGATGTGTCCGCCTGCGGAGGTTACGAAATCCTCAAATGCCTCTTTTACATCCTCATAAGTTACCGGGACATAATTTTCCTCCCAGTAACGGTCAAATGTTTCTCTATCCGGAAATGCTGCTAAAATATCTTCCATACCTGCGCTCCTTTGTGTTTTCTGCTCCATTTATACTATCATACTTTACAATCGTTCCGCAATAATGTATACAGGGTTGGCTCTAAGTGAAATTCCCTGCACATGTTTTCCACTTCCGCCAAATATTTTTTCTTCGCAGAGGACGGTAAGACCGGGCGGCGGACCGCACGGATCAAAATGTTTTTCGGTGTGTGTTCAAAGTCAATAAATTCCAGCAGCTGGGTTTTGTATCCGCAGCACTCCAAAAGATTCGCCCGGATCGCATCATCGATCATCTCGATAAAACGGTTGATCTGGCGGAACTTATCATACATGGACTTTACCACTTTTCCCTCTCCGGTAAAAATACCCATATCCACCAGCGGCGGGATTACCTGTCCCTCATCCAAAATGTAATTTTTCTTCCGGTTATGCTCTGTGACTGTGTCTGGTGCTTCTTTTGAAGCTTTCGCCCTGAGTGTCACCGCACCTTTCTTTGAGATCAGAAGACTATATTCTTTTTTCTCATCCCATGCATTTACCTGCAGGAATGTATCATGTATGGCTCCCATCAAATAGCCTTGCAGATCTTCTGCGCCAAAATTATCGTGGAACACCTGTTTCTCTGTATACTTTGCCGCCTGATAGCCATCGCCTTTCTTCTCCACCACGATCTTTTTATACTGGCAGTCTTTCGCCATCGGCTTACTGATAATTATTTTCATGAGAGGATTTGCTGACAGCTTTTCGATTGCCGCAATCCAGTCCTCATTCGCCTCAAATGTCTTTTCTTCTCCCTCTTCATTTGCGAGAATCACAAGACATTTTTCTTTTTCTCCCGGCTGCCGCTCTTCGCAGCCGTATTCTCCATCAAAAATCTGTTTTAGTTTCCACATGATCTATGCTCCTTACTGGGATTTGGAAATACATTCCTGTTCCAGCTTTATTCCTTTTTGTAACATATAAGTGATGAGTTTTCTCTCTTCGTCTGGCAGTTCCATTTTTTCTAACTGCATCAACCGCTTTTTGTCATTCTCTGTCAATGGTTTCGCATAATCCTCATACTTTTTTAATGTTTCAATGTCCATTTGAAACATTTGAAATGGGATCCCTGTTTTTCTTTTCAAGTGTTCTAAAATATAAAATCCGCCTGCATCCAAATCTCCAAAATGATAATATTGTGCATCCGGCAATTTCTGATAAATCTGCATCAGCAGATTTCGTCTGCTGTGGTTATGATAACCGCCAAGATAGATTACCAGACTGTGTTCCTCTTTAAAACGGTAAAAAGAAGTCAGATTTTCAATTGTGAATACTTTATCAATCGTCTGATCCGGACAGATATCCGGCGTATCCTCCTCACTCCCCACCGCAACAGCGATTCCTTCCGGGAAAGCACTGATATCTGCTGCCTGCTTCCCGGCGCTGTAAATCTGTACGTTTCCCTTCATATACACATAGCCCGGTGTTTTATAAATCTGATACTCCGCAAGAATTTCTTCATTTTCAAATCCTGTCAGTTCTTCATTTTCCTCCCGGAATATTTTACAGATTTTTGGGATCAGTGTCTCGAATATTTTGCTGTCATGAAAATGTTCTATGGAAAATTCCCTGATATAACATTCTTTCCTATTCTGCTCTACTTTATCTAAGGTGTCGATCAGTTGCTCTGTTTTCCTGTGATCCATGATATCGAGATATTCTTTTACTGACTGTTCTCTTTCCAGCCGCATTATCATGTGGGACAAAAAGCTTCTTGTTAGCTCACCCTGCGTTTTCTGATAAAACTGCTCCAAAATCTGTTTTGTACGTGCCTCGGCTTCCCTCTTCGGCTTCCTGCCAAGCTTCTCATATGCCTCTTCCACATAATTCTCACAGAGTACAAGCTTCTCAATAATATATCCGGGCTTCTGGTTTTTCCATGCGATCGTGACCAGTCCCTCACGCTCCATCTGTTCTGCGGCTGCGTGAATGGTTTCTATCTCAAGCGAGCTCTCATCGAAATACTTTGGCATCGTCTTCTTATTGAACGGAAATGCAATATGAATCGCTCTTTGGTTTTCTCCTCTGGAAAGCTTACTGTTTTCGTATTTGTCCAGAAGATAATTCAATATCTTATTTTCGACCGGATGCATAACGATACTCCTCCACGAAGCTTACTTTATCGTCTGTCAGTACTAATAATGTCTCCTGCATTTTCGGACCGATATACTGGATTTTATCCGGCGGCGCTGCGATCACGATCTGAAGCGGCAGTCTGTTCATAAACTCAAGAACTGCCCCGATCCTCTCATCATCCATATTGTTAAATGCCTCATCAAACATCACCAGCCCGATTGCCTCTCCGCCGATATTATTATTGTACAACTGGACAAAAGATGCGGCTACCGTCACATAGAACGGGGTCTGTGTCTCGCCTCCGCTCTTTTCTTCACAAACCTTAGAGTAAAGAGAATAGCTGCCATCCTCATGTGTGATCTTAATATCATAATCCATATAGGTGCGGTAATCCGTAAATTCATCTAATGCCTTGATCCCATTGTCCTGATCCAGTGCGAGCTTTGAAAATAGTTCATCAATGACTTCCTTATGATTCTCATGAAACAGACCGCTGAAAATGGACTCTCCCTGCACTACATTGAAATCGTCCATGATCATATCGTAATATTTTCCATAGCTTTTGCTCGGCAAATATAAAAATTCATATCTTTCATTGCTGAAGGTGATATCTTTCAATGCCTTATTGAGTTCTTTAAACTCTCCCTGTGCCTGCTTCATATTTTCCTGAAGCTTGGATAAAAACTGTTCCCGGAATTCTTCCTCTGCCGATAATTTTGCTTTTCTTACTTTTTCTTCATAATTCAGAAGCTCGGAGTTCACCAGTCTCTCCTGAACTGCCGCATATTCCGGATATGCTTCTAACGTAGCCGGTGCGCCAAAATCAAATGCCGTTTTGTAATCGTACATCGCACTTGTCATTTTCTTATCCGCATTCTCTTTTGTTGTATTATTCGCCTTACGTCTTCGGTCAAAATTCTGCCGGAACTGCTCTAATGTCTTATCACCGGTCTGTTTTTCGTATTCTTTCTTCCAGAGCACGATCTCATTTTCTGCTTTCTGGGCAATGTCTGTGATCAGTTCATTCTTGTGTATGCACTCATCCTCGCACTCCACAAGCCTATCTTTTGCATTGCTTATTTTCAGTTCGCAGGCTCCGCTTTCCCTGTCATTTTTGGAAATGTGATTTTTCAGTTCCTCACACTCTTTCCGCATTTCATCCGCACGGATCTGCTTTTCGATCATGGTCGTATTCTGCTGCAGATTACGGATCTCCGTCTCACATTTTTCAATCTCAAGTCCTGTCCTTTTCAGTTCTGATACAATTGTAATCCTATACTTCACATCTGTATCATCATCCCACTCGAGCCATTGCAGCGTCACTTCCATATGTGTCATACGGTCTTTGCATTCTATTTTCTGCCGGTTTAAATCCTCCTTTTTCTGCAGTGCCTGCTCATACTGGACTTTGAATGCATTCTTGCCGATAAATGGAGTTGTATAGATTTCCGGTCTGATCGCAGATGCGACATGATTCTGATAGCGCATGCAATTTGGTGTGATAGAAACCGGATACTGTTTTAATTCATCCACTCTCTTACACATATGTACCTTGCCAAGAACCATATTCACATACCGCTTCGCATAAATACTCTTCGACTCCACAACTGTTGCAAGACTTCCTGCCGGAGCAATATCATATTCCTCGAGTTTGCCGGAATTGATCAGTCCCACACCGTATGCTTTCTTTTCTCTTCTCAGTTTTTCGTAAATACCAAGGGCAATGTCAAAATGTTCCGGCTCTACCAACACATAAAATCGCTGTGTATTCAGATAGCCCTCCACTGCATTTCTCCATGTCTCATCCGTGATTTCTAACATTTCACACAAAATCCTCGGCTTTGCCGTCCTTCCGATCTTGAGCAATTCCTGCTCCACACGCGACATCAGAAGCTGGACTGCCGAGGGATAGGAAAACCGGTGCTGTTTCAGATTACTGATCCGCTGCTCTGTCTCCTGCAGGTCTGCTGCGATCTCATTCAGCCGGCTTTGGATCTCTAAATTTTTCCTCTGCAGTTTTGTACTCATATGCTTCTTGTAAGCGATCGCCCGGTCAATCAGTTCCTGTGCACTAACAACGTCCTCCGTATCCTTCAGCCGGTGTAGCAGCTCATCATACTGCTTCATGCATTCATCCACATCCGGTATTTCAAGCAGTCTTTTTACTTTCTGTCCTGCTTTTTTTCCGCTCTCTAACAGTCTTTTCTTTTCCTGATATTGTATTTCTTCTTTTTCCTGTAATTCTTTCAGATATTTTTTCTGCTTTTCCAACGTCTGGAAATCTGAGTTGGCGTTCAGTTCCGCTAAAAGCAGTGTGCGGACTTCCTCCTTATTCTCCAGTTCCTTTTTCATGCTGCTGCACTTTGCATTCAGCTGTTCCAGACGGTAACTTTCGCGCCTGATCTCATCCTGCAGAACGCCGATCTGTTCTTTGGTCAGATCCAGATCCGACTGTGCCATAAAATATTCATACATCCGGTCAGATTGTATACAATCCACCACTGCTTTGTGGTGGCATTCGATCTCTGACAGTTTTTCAATTCTGTTTTTCACACCCTCCAGCGTTTTTTCCAGCTCCTGATAGCTTCTTACATTTTCGCGCAGATGATCAATATTGACTTCTTTTTCATCCAGCACATAGGAATAGACAAAATCCTTGATATCATCAATTGGTTTAAATGCCAGTGCCTTTGGAATCAGCTGGAAGAACTTATCCTCGATTCTTCCAAAACGCTGTTTCATCATCTTTTTGCCTTCCGCATTCGTCTTTGCAAATAATTTGATGTTTTTATTGTTAAACGACCTGAATTCTGTGATGGTCCGTGGTCTGTTTCCGATCTTAAACATCTCATCCTCTAACATCACATTGTCCATGAGATAACGCACGACTGTCTCCTGCCCTTCAGTTGCCGAATCGATCACTGCCCCGATGACAAAATACTTTTCCTTGCTCTCCTCATAAAATTCCAATGCGACATGCGCACTGATTTCTCCGGTTCTCTCATAAGGATGATTTTCACGTCCGGTCTTACACCGGATATAACCGGTCAGCTTTCTCTTGCCGTTCTCATGGGCAGCCTTATTAAAATGATTTGTGGAGCAGGTCACAACAAATTGGATTGCATCTAAAAGTGTGGATTTTCCAGCTCCATTTTCGCCGGAAATCAGAGTTGAGTCCCCAAAATCTATCGTAACATCCGAGAAACGATGCCAATTAATCAGTTTCAGTCTGGTCAGCTTCTTCATCTTTTAATTTTCCTTTCCTATAACTGTCAACTTTTTCATAGACACTTTTGATGTCCTCAACCCGCACTGCCATCAGGATGGAATTATAGATCAAAACTCTGGACTCCTCATTTTTCAGATCCGATTCCAGCAGCTCGATCAGCTGATATCTCCGGAAAAGACGAAGCGCATTTCCCATCGTTGTCTTATCGATCATTTTGTCACGGATCTTCAGGCTTAAGAACTTGTCCTGAATATCGCCCAGATTCACAATGACTTCATCGCTCTCTGACAATTCTCTTTTTTTCTCATCAAACAAAATGCGTAATATCAGCAAAATAACGGACTCATATAATTTTAAATTCTGCCGGTTTGTGTTCAGGGCATTCGTGAGCTGAACAACGCCGTATTCTTCGTTTATTTCTAATCTGTAGCCGAGTACTCCAAGTAATTCTTCAAACTTTTCTTTGTACTTTTGTATAAAATAGAAGTCACTTCTTGTTGCCTGATTCTGCCTGCATATAAAACAAACATTGATCAGTTTATTACATATTCTGCGGAATTCATCCTGATCCTTCTGCAGCATGCCATTTAATAAATCCATTCTGCTCTCCCTCTGCTATACGCTGTCAGCGTTTTATGATCGTAAAATCCGGGAAATCAAACTCTCCACTGATTTTATTCGCACCTTCTGCCTTTTCAATCCGATATCGCATCTTTTTTCTGGAACCATACAGTCTGACATAGATCAGCCTGATAAAATCATCCATTGTTTCCATCGGAAGCTCAGACGCATAGATTTTTTCCCTGTCTCCTAATTGTTCTTCTACAAACCGCTCTATCCGTTCCGGGCTTAAAATGCGCTGCATCTTTTCGGTCATCTTCCGAAGCTTTTCCTGCCGGAGTTCCACATCCGGCATTACTTCTGTCAGTTCCTGCGGATGAAACTCTTTCTTTCCCTCGATCGGGCTGTAAAACGATTTCTCATCAATAAAACTGCTTCCAAACAGCCTCACCAGATTGTCCAGATACTCGATCTCATAAATCCCATTCAGATCCAGCTGGCTCTGTTCCATCTGCTCTCCAATGTATAAAAGGATTTCTTTCATCTGTCCTCTGACATCTTCCGTCCCTGCCAGCAGAAACTTTGCACGGTTTACCGCCGCCCTCTGGTATTGTGTGTTTTTCCGGTTGATCTCTGCCAGAATATCATCCATATTCCGGAACGCTTCCACAATCTCATGCAATGTCTGATATACCAGTTCTTCTGCCTGCCCGACCGGTATCTCCCGGATCGCTGCCAACTCTTCCGACGTCTTTGCGATATAACGTGAGCTATGCCCATTTGCTTCCAGCCGCTCTATGATCTCCGGCCGGAACTTTGACACATTGTCTGAAGTCAGTAATCTGTGGTAAGCTTTATCTACAATATTCGTAATATAATCATTAAACAGCGCATTCATAATCTCCGCTACGGTCTTATGCTTTGTCAGTTCATCAATGTAATGCTTGATATTCGAATTGAGGTTCTTTAGTCCTGTGATCAGCATATCCGTATTATCCCGGATCTGCTGTAACACAACAGCCGGATGATCCGTATTGGTCCGCACAAGACTGTAAATGGTATAAATATAGCCCTGATATTCCACCTTTCGTCCGTCTGAAATCTCAAGAAGCGTTTTCATGACTTTTACGGCATAATCATAAAAATTGACTCTCTGCACATAACTCTTATCCGTCTCAACCTCAAGCCAGCCGTACTTCTCCAATAAGCGCAGCATCTCATTTGCCTTTTTTCTGGAATCCATGCCATTTATGTCATCTTCCTCAAATTCCGCTGCCTGATTCTGTTCAAAATAAAACTGTAATTCATCCACAAGGATTTCTCTCTCGATCCCAAAGGAAAGCTGTGCACTCATTGCCTGAAACAACCGGCACAGACAGTCCCAATATACAAGTCTGTTCGGCGATGCCAGCGGTGTGAAAAATTCTTTTGGAATAATACCAAATAATGGATTGGTCTGCTGTGCCTGTGCGTCATCCATATCTGAAACTCCTGTCCTTCCCTCTATTATGCCATGGTGATCCGCTCAATTTTGCAGGAATGTTTTTTATAATCGTCCTTCTTTAACTCTTTGCTCTCATAATTGATCCCAACAAGTATCACTTCGCCCCTGTAATCCTTCAGGCTTTCGACATACTGTTTTCTTTTGATCTGTGTGATCGCTGCTTCCGCTGTCTGATTCCATTTCAGCTCTACAACGATTGCCGGTGTCTGTGTCGTTTTTCTTGGAACAAACACCATATCTGCAAATCCTTTTCCTCCGGCAAGTTCCCGGTATACTACATAATTCTTCTTCGCTGAATAATACGCAAGTGCGATCACACATGCCAATGAATTTTCATCATTATAGGCAAGTATGGATGTATTCTCCTGATGTGCATTCTCTATCATCCGGGCAACCGTTTCTTCCTCACCGCGGATTGTGGCTGCAAGCAGCTCTTCGGATTTCCGGATTGCGTCCATAACCGGTTCCCAGCCACCATCTTCAATACAATTAATAAATTCCTTCTGTACTTCCTGATTCGGGATATGAACGGTACATGTATCAAAATCATAAGTCAGATATCCCAGATGTACCAGAAGTGTCAAGACATCATCTGCACTTGCAAATGTAGTCATATCATTCTGAAATTTATCTGGATTTATCTCAATAGAACTTCCCGCAATCAGTCTCGTTACAAGCTCTTTCAAATTATACATATCCATCTGGATATACTTTTTTAATGCCTCATAAGTCTCTGTTTTGGTCCAATAGCTGTCAAAATCATGTCCTGAAAGTGACATTACGACTGATCTCGGATTATAAATCTGTATCCCTTTTAAATCATAACCGTCATACCACTGTTTCATTTTATCATATGACATGTCATACTGCGGGCACAATTCCTGCACTTCCTGCTCCGTAAATCCTGTAAATTCTGCCAGCTCACGCTGATTGGTCATGGAATATTCATCAAACATATTAAGGGCAGAATGTTCTCCATATTTTTTAATCGGAAGGATTCCGGTCATATAAGCCAAAATGCAATAAGGCTGGTTCTTTAACAAATCTCTCAGGAAATTCAGATACAATTTTTGTGCTTCTGTATCTTCCCCTTTTACACGGAAAATGCAATCCCACTCATCAATAATAAAAACAAAAAAGCTGCGTGTCTGTGCATAAATCTCTTCTATCACAGACACTAAGTCTTCTTCGTAGTAAGTCACATCTGCAAATTCCCGCTTCAATTCGCGTGTTACTTTTCGTGAAAGCAATTCCAACATCTCATGTATTGTCTCTGTCCGCCCCAAAAACTGCTGGATGTTTAAATGAATGACATTATATTTATTTAAATGTTCTTTAAAACTGCTGTCATCTGCTATTTTAAAATTTTCAAACAATTCCTTCGAATCGCAGCCTTTGCTGTAATATGCCACCAGCATATTGGCTGCCATTGATTTTCCAAAACGCCGTGGTCTGCTGACACAGATGTTTTTATGTTCACCAAAAAGTTGTGAATTTGTAAATTTAATCATCTCAGTTTTATCAACATATATTTTAGAATGAATCGCTGCATTTCGAAATTCTTCATTCCCCGGATTCAAATAAAGTCCCATTTTGACCTCCTTTGCTGTGACGATCAGTCCACGATCAACACGGTCTTTCCTTCAAATGCAAAACCGTACTCTTTAATCTGGTTTACTGTAATTCCTTTCATTTTCAGTTCTTCGCTGTATTTTCTTTCCCGGATCTGTGTGATCGCAGACTGCGCTGTCTCTTCCAGACTTTTTTCTTTTCTTGTGCTGCGCACTTTAAATTCCAGAATCACTGCGTTATCCTTTCCCGGATTCTTTGGTTCAAGCATGACATCATATCTTCCAAAACCACTTTCCCGGTTCGATTTCAGATAATATCTGTCCTGCAGATCAACAAGCAATCCTAACACAAATCCATGATAAAACCGTTCCGGTTCTGCTCCCGATGCTCTGTCTCCGGTATCAAAATAACTGAATGTCTGCAAGGCCACCCGGTTCATATATTCATTCATCGCATCCACATCACCGGCAAACATTGCTTTAATAAAGTCGTTGTAATCCGGTCTCGCCATTGCGAACCAGTCATGAATCATTCGATGGAACATCAGTTTCACTTCCAGATTCGTAAGTGCCAGCTGATACTTTGGCTCAGTTCCCTCCGGAATATCCTTGTACTTTTCATAAGAGAGGACTTTTAAGTAACCACTTGCCAGCAGAAGACTCCACACCGCCTGTTCATTACCGTTGAGCTGATCATAAACAATCTGTTCATCAATTTCTGACCATATACACTCTCCGCAAAGCAGCTTTTCGAATTTACTTTTGATATTGCGGTTTCCCTCACGGACTAATTTTGCCACCAGACTGTTTGCGCTTGTATTTGCCCAATATGTTGTGTACTGCTGTGAATCAAGATAATTTAAAATTGACCACGGATTATAAATATCTTTATATTCTCCGAAAATAAAACCATCATACCATCTTTTCACTTCGCTCTTTTCACTGTCTAATCCGCACTTTCCCAATGCTTCAAAGACCTCTGGCTCTGTGAAACCAAATGTTGTGGCATATTCATCAGATGTCGTTGTAACTACTTTCAGATTATTCAAATCGGAAAAAATAGACTCCTTACTCACCCGTGTGATGCCTGTCATAATGCCACGTTCCAATGCCGGATTTGTCTTGAAAGTTGAATTAAAAAGACTTCTTGTAAATGTCACCAGTTCGTCCCAGTAACCATCTACAAAAGCTTCCTGCATTGGAGTATCATATTCATCCAATAAAATGATCACTTTTTTCCCATAATATTTATATAAAAATCCTGATAAATAGTTTAACGAAAGCGTAGCATCTACATAGTCCATATGATTCATGATTTTCTTATACAGATTCACTTCTTCTTTAATCAAAGCATTGCTCTCTGTTATAAAATCAAATTTGAAATATAATTGTGCAATAAGGTCGCAGATTTTCTTTTGTGTCAATTCATAGGTTGGTTCTTTTATATTTGCAAATGAAAGACTAATGACCGGATACGTTCCCTGCAAATTGCGGTATTTCTCGTCATTCCAGATTTCCAGCTCCTCAAACAGATCAGATCGTCCCGCATATTCCATTGAGAAAAACTGCTCCGTCATGCTCATGGTCAACGTCTTTCCAAAACGTCTTGGTCTCGTGATCAGTGTAACACTGTCACCACTATCCCACCATTCCTTCAAAAAGGCTGTTTTATCCACATAAAAATAATGGTTTTCTATCAATGTTGAAAAATCCTGCACTCCAATCGCAACATTCACTGACATATTCTGCCTCCTTTTTGCTATCTTTGAAGAAAGCCTTTAGACTTATTATAATCTAAAGGCCTTGTGATCATCCTATGATATTTACTTTAAAACAATCGAAAGGCTCTCGCATATGCCATATGAAATGAATATTCGCCGCCCTTCTTTACTTCAGGCTGCATGTTTGCATAATTACGTTCCTTATATGACCAAAACATTTTATTCTTCCGCTTGCCATTTGGCAAAGTTTCATATATTTTATAACAAATGATATTCGTATCATATAAAAGCTGTAAGGCTTCACTCGCAGTCTCCATAAACGGTGGAATCTTCCGTCCTAATTCTCTTAAATACTTTATATATTCTAAATGTTTTTCCTCAAAAAATTTATAATTGAAATTTCTATGCCCCTGAAAATAATCAAAGAATATACTAAAATTATTATAATCTGAATCATCCATATAAATTAACATATAATCTTTCAATTCGCCTTTTAAATACGTCGAATAATTGGATAAAATACCTTCAAAATCAGAATGTTTAAACTGCGTACCACTTGTTGCATCAACCATCTCGTTTAACATGGTTAAAATATCTCTTGGTTTGTATAAGGAATACCTCAAGAATTCAACAAACGGATTATCTGGTGCTTTCCATTTTTCCTGATATTCCACCTTGTATGGAAAATAATAATTCCAGCATTCTCCCAGTTCATATGAATAATCCTGCTGCTTCATAAAATAATCGTCTGCAATCTTAAATAACTTTGAATCAATATATTTGCGATAAGAAGTTACCCAATTTAACAACACCGAATTATTTCTAAGCTTCTGATTCATATTATGAACTGGCATTTTATACATAATGTCCGGTCGGATCAGCAACATAATTTTGATCTGTTTCTCTTTCAGGAATGATTGATTCATTTCTAAAACTGCATTTACCAGTCCAACCAAACACTCAAAATACTGCTCATTATCAATATCTCTTGGTCTTGCATCAATGCCATCCACAAACAAAATCGTTGGTTTTTTCAAATTAACACTCATAAATGCTTTTTCAAAACCATCTCTTATCTTCAAAAGACTAATCTGAAAACTCTGTTCCACATACTTCTGGGACGTTTCCGCAGATGCCTTAGTTCCAGTTGAAAACAGCCCCTGTTTCATCATCGAATTAATAGATGCAGAGGCATTGTCAACAAATTCAAAGGCATTCACAAATTCCGGTTTAAAAGCATCACTATAAAAAACATCTATTGCCTTCGATAATTGTTTATACTTAATGCTGCTGAAAAAAGTCTCACCATATTCTTTTCTGATCTTTTCTGCAAGAATCAAATAAATCAAATTAATCCATACATCTTTGAAACTTGAAAGTTCCAATGCTTTCTGTCTTTTCATATTAAGAAATCTCTGATACAGCGTATTTTCCACAAGTGAAATGGAACAAAAACTATTTATCTTATCAGATTTCGACATATACACCGAATATGCTGTTTTTCCAGATCCTTTTTCTCCAATCAAAAAATATTTATCCGGTTTACAAATTTCTTCTACAATATCGTCTACCAAAAATATTTTTTCAAACAGATCTGTATCTTCATTTCCGGCAATGTAGTAATCGTATGCATCACCTTTTACCTGTTGTAATTCCTGAATTTTTTTCATAGTATTTCTTTCTGGCAAATCAAAACTCCTCCAACATAAAACTGTCGTTACTCCATACCTTTTTAGTTAATTATCGTTTATAGTAGTATAACCCATCTTATTCGCAAATGAAATAGTTCTCTTAAAACTTTTAAAAGCCTTTAGACTTATTATCATCTAAAGGCTTTCGCTGGTACTCCGGCTGCCTTACAATGATCTTCCACATCTCTCACAACTACCGATCCTGCACCAATCACAGTATTCGTTCCAATCGTAATACCCTGTATCACATTTGCACCCATACCAATTTCTGTATTGTCGCCGACTATCACGTTTCCTGCTAATGTGACATCCGGACTTAAGGTTACATAATTACCTAACTTTCCGTCATGACATACTTTGCTTCCGGTGTTCATAAAAACAAAACTCCCAAGCGTTACATTGGTTGAGATTCTTGCATCCATACTGATAATGCAGCCTTTTCCCATCTGCACATCCTCACAAATTCTTGTATCACCAAGTATTATGTTCGGGAAAATAATATTTTTATTATTTTTCAATTTCTCTACAATTTTTTTTCGAAGCTTTGGCTCTCCCACACAAACTGCCACGTTTGTCAATTCTGTTCTTGCCAGCAAATAATCATCATTCCCAATATATTTTATGGTTTCATTCCCCACTGTAACGCTGCTGTGTTCTTCCGGCGGCATTCTATCAACATATCCTAATATATTCCAATTTTCTGCTGATTTATTCTGTTCCTGTATCTGCCACACAATTTCCCTCATACAGCCACCGGAACCAACTAAAATAATATCCTGCATTTTTCCATCCCTTATGACATTAGTACATCCTTAATCTGTTCCACAACATAAACAATATCATCTTCTGTGATCTGTGTGCTGCTTGGGAAATTCAAGATGCATTTACTATAATAAGGCGCTTTCTCCATCTCATATGTTATCGCGTTCTGATACGGCAGCTGTTCATGAATCAATCCCCAGATTGCCCTTGTCTGTACACCTCTTTCCTGCAGCTTTGTGATGATATCCCTTAAAGAACCATTCACTCTTTCCATTGGAATCTCAAGCGAATAAAACCACTGATTTGAGTATGTTCCTTCTCGAAAGCCAAGTAATTTTCCGAGTTCAAATCCATCGAATAGTTTTTGGTACAACTCATAATTACTGTGTTTTCTCTTTATAAACTCAGGCAATTCCTCCATCTGCGCCACACCAAGCGCTGCCTGTAAATTTGTCATGCGATAATTATATCCGACTTCATTATGAATATAATAATGTGGATCATCCTTTGCCTGTGTAGAAATATACTGCATATGTGCAACCGCTTTTGCATCTTTTGCTGTAACAGCACCGCCACCGCCGGTTGTAATAATCTTATTCCCATTAAATGAGTATGCTCCAAAATCTCCGATCGTTCCCGCATACTTTCCGGCAAAACGTCCCTCTATGTAATGTGAGCCCAGCGCCTCTGTAGCATCTTCAATTACCTTTAAATGATACTCTTCCGCTATATCCATAATGCTTTCCATATCTGCCAGATTTCCAAACACATGCACTACAATAACCGCTTTTATTTTCTTGCCAGAAGCCGTATGAATTAATTGTTTTTGTTCTACATGGCACTCTTTTTCACAAAACCTCCGCAGCTTGACCGGATCCATGCATAAGCTGGCATCACAATCCATAAATACAGGCTCTGCAAACTGATAATGTACCGGATTCACTGCTGCAATAAACGTCAATGTCGGCACGATCACCATATCTCCCGGCTGTACATTACATTCCAATAATGACAAATGTAATGCAGATGTGCCACTCTGGCAGGCAGCCACTTTCTCTACATGAAGAAATCCTGCCATCTGTTCTTCTAGTTTTGTAATATAGGCTCCGCCTGTAGATACCCAGCCCTGATCTATTGCATCATCTACGTATTTTCTCTCATTTCCCTCAAAATTCGGAATTGACAATGGGATAAATCGACTCACTTTCTTCTTCCTTCTTTCCTTTGTTAAAACAATAACTCTGTCAATCTTGCACACAGATTCCGTTTACATCATCTTTGCTTCTACACATTATAAATATCTGTCTTATATGCAGCCATATTCTGTCTGATCCATGCGATCGTCTCTGCAATCCCCTGTTCAAAGGTGTATTGCTGCTTCCAGTCTGTCAGTTCTTTTATCTTCGCATTCGCTCCAAGCAGACGATTTACTTCACTCTTTTCCGGACGTAGCCGCTGCTCATCACATACAATTTTTGCATCCGGGTTAATCTGTGCAATAATTTCTTTCGCCAGATCTCCAATGGAAATCTCACGCTGTGTCGCTATATTAATCTCTTGTCCGATGGTTTTATCAGACTCTGCAATTGCAATAAATCCTGCAGCTGTATCTTTTACATAATTAAAATCTCTTGTCGGTGTCAATGAACCCAGTTTTATCTCTTCCCTGCCAGCCAAAAGCTGTGTAATAATTGTCGGGATTACCGCTCTTGCCGATTGTCTTGGTCCAAACGTATTAAACGGACGTACAATTGCAACCGGAAGATTAAAGCTGCGGTAAAAGCTCTCTGCCAGACGGTCTGCCCCAATTTTTGTTGCAGAATACGGCGACTGCCCCTGAAACGGATGCTTCTCATCAATCGGAACATACTGTGCGGTTCCATATACTTCCGATGTAGATGTCACCATAATCTTCTCTGTTCCCAAATCCCTCGCCGCCTGCAAGATATTCAACGTCCCCTTAATATTGGTATCAACATAGGAATCCGGTGAATGATAACTAAATGGAATGGCGATCAATGCCGCCAGATGAAAAACCTGATCGACACCTTTCATTGCCTCTCTCACTCCATTCGGATCTCTGACATCTCCACTAAACACCTCGATCTGATCCAATTTTTCCTTTGGTAATGTATCTAACCATCCCCATGTATTAAAAGAATTATAATAGGTAAAGGCTTTTACATCATAACCTTTTTCTAATAAGCTTTCTGTCAGATGGCTTCCAATAAATCCATCTGCTCCTGTTACAAGTACTTTCTTCATTCTATATTCCTCGTTCTTTCGTCTAATTATTTATAATACTATTATCAATTTCAATTTATTATGTAAACCTATTATTTCTTGTAATTTACTCTGCCTACTCTGACTTCAAATCCAATTTTTTCTCCATACGGTGCATCTCTTCAAACTCACCCATATCCAGAAATGAATCCTCACTAATCGGATACATGCCGACCTTGCGGTTTTCTTTCAATAATTTATCCGTAAGATCTGTCATATGATAAAATGTGTTCTCCGGAATTTCTTTTTTCAATTCAGGATTCAATATGTACATACCTGTATTGACAAAATATGATAATTTTGGTTTTTCCTCCATAGACTGCACTGCACCATTTTCACTGGAATGGATAACACCATAGGGTACTACAATATTCTTTAGTGCAGAAACGATTGTCAGTTCATTGCCGCTTTCCCTGTGATACCGGTAGACATCCTCGTAATCTGCGTGAATCAGTATATCACAATTCGTCACGATAAAAGGCTCTTCAAAATCTTCCTCTATCAGCCGCAGGCTTCCTGCTGTTCCTAATGGCTGATTTTCTTCTACATACTTTATTTCATAATCTTTTGCCGTATCAGTGAAATAAGATTTGATCATATTCTTGCGGTAATTCACAGTCGCATAAAAATCCGTCACGCCAACATCCCTGAATTTATCAATAATCCGTTCCATAATCGGAATATCCCCAATCGGAATCAGCGGTTTTGGCAAAATCTTGGTATAAGGATATAACCTGGTTCCTTTCCCTCCTGCCATAATGACTACCGGCACTTTATCTAAAGAGAGACTTCCTTCCCTCACCTCGGTTTTCTGCTCCTGTTCAAAAAGAATGTCAATCACGATTCCCTTTGAATTGAGCACAGGCAATGCCGTGATCGAATATCGTCTCATCACATCCTGCGCAGACGCCACTTCCCTTCGATACACGGACTTAGGATTACGGTTCATAAGGCGGCTTATCTGTTCCTGCAGATTTCCTGTCTTAATCAGCCAGCGGCGGATATCTCCATCGGTGATCGCTCCTATTAATTTTCTATCTGTATTGGTAATAAAAAGAATCCCCTTCGCATTCGCATCTATCTTCTGCATTGCTTCTACGATTGTCTGCTCCGGGGAAATCAGAAATGTTATCAACTGTTCTGTTTTCATAGACGAACCTCCATGTTCTTTTCCTATCGCTCCATGATAGGTTACAGTCTATATATCGGATGATCGACTGCAAAAATTAATCTTTATTGTCTTTCATTAACGTCTCGACAAATAAGAAATCAAGTTCATTGTCAATATCAACAGAATGTCTCTGATCCATAATATAGGCATACGAGTTTTCGTTATAAAAATTCTGCTTATTCATCAGCAGCTCTGTTTTCTGAATATAGATTGCTCCATTCAGCCGATAATAAGTATCCGACAATTGTCTGGCTCCAACTTTATTGCTGTCAATAAAATTATACATTGAGCCATTTTCGCCTAATTTATTGCATATCTGAATGGAATGTTCTAATTCGCAAATACTAATGACCGCATCTGCAGATTTCTGTTCAAATACCTCATATGCTTCCCTGATATTCCGGACGTTTCTCATCGGAGAAGTTGGCTGTAACAGAGTTACCAGTTCAAATTCTTTTCCTCGTTTCCGGTACTCCTGTACCACATAACGTAACGCATCCCAGGTACTGCTCTTGTCTCCAGCCAGTTCGACATCCCTCAGAAAGGGAACATCCGCCCCAAACTGCCTTCCTATTTCAGCATATTTCTCACTGTCTGTCGACACATGTACACAATCAAATACCCCTGATTCTAATGCAGCCTCAATTGTATATGCCATTAGTGGTTTTCCATTTAATTCTTTGATATTTTTGTCTTTCAATCCCCTTGAGCCACTTCGGGCCGGAATAATCGCTATATTTCTCATTTTATATCATAAAATCCTTTTTTCAATTTAATTTTATCATTCAACAAATAATCCTTTATAACACTTATAATATTTGCTGCTGTATTTTCTTTTTCATATGGATTTCTACAGTTTCTGGCTTTATTTTCAAACTCCTCTGTCAGTGCTGTTTCCATAGCCCGCTGAATTTCCTGCTGTGTATATCCACAATTAATCACACTGTCTGCACATATTCTTCCTTTTTGCCGGTCTCCTATATTAATAATCGGTTTGCCAAAGGAAGGTGCCTCAATAATGCCACTCGAAGAATTACCTATAACTATTCTGCAATACTTTAATGCACTTAAATATCTTTTCTGTCCCAATGACATAAACGCACAGGCTCTTTCACTATTTTGGGCTACATATTTATCTATCAACTCATTGACAATTCTGCCATTTGTATCCGCATTTGCTTTTGTAAATATCATTCTTATCTTAGGATTTCTGTCCAATACCTCTAAGAGATTTAAGAACTGTTCCTCAACCGTATTATTTTCCAATGTTACCGGGTGATAAGTCACAATCACTGTATTTTCATCAATTTCAAAATGAATCGATCTCTCCAGTTCTTCTTTTGTCATCAAGTTAATCTTTTTTATATTTTCTACTCCAATTGCCCCGACACAGAACACTCTTTCAGGATTCTCCCCTAACTGTATTACACGTCTGCGGTATTCTTCTGTACTTGTAAAGTGAAGATAACTCATCTTAGTAATAGAATGACGTATTCCCTCATCAATGGCGCCCTCTGTCAGTTCTCCTCCATGAAGATGTGCAATCGGTATTCTCATGACCATTGCACTGATTGCCGCTGACAGTGCCTCATATCTGTCTCCAAGCAAAATCAGCATATCCAAATCTGCTCTTTGAAATTCATCTGCAAATCCAATTACACCCAAACCAATCGATTTACTAATTCCTGCCGGGCTATCGGAACTTAACAGCATCTCTACTTTTGCATTTATTTCAAAACCGTCTTCCTCGATTTCCTTATAAGTCATTCCAAACTCTGGTGACAGATGCATCCCTGACACAATCAAGTATAATTCCAAATCATTATCTTTATTAATCTCCTGCATCAAAGACTTTAACAATCCATATTCTGCTCTTGTTCCTGTCATTATCCCAATTCGTTTCATACGGTTCTCCTTACATCTTTTGCTATGCTTTCAGTATAAAATATAAAATGCTATTCTTTCTCCTCTCCTAAATACATGAATGGCAAAAATAAATTTTTTAAAGATTCTGATTTTGACCAGTCTATTTTAGAAATAAAAGTTCCAAAAGATCTCATTGCATCTTTCGGATTTCGAACACTAAAAAAAGTTCCAACTGCAGCCTTATTAGCCTTATTAATTTGATTTAATTCCGTCATCATAAGCGCACCTCAAATTCAAATGCCTTGCGGTTTTCATACACATACTTACCCGTAACATTTCGAGCAGCTACATTACTTCCCTTTCCATCGTTTGAGTCGATTTTCTTTAATGTAATAACTTTAATCGGATCCTTACTGTTGGTATCATTTTCATATTTACCATACTCCAGTATTGCATCAATTGCTTCCATACTATGTGTCGCAATAAATAATTGTACATTCAGTTTTTTAGCCAGCTCAAATACTACCGGAAATAATTTATCATAATATTTCTTGTGCAAACCTGTCTCAATTTCGTCTATCAACAAAATTGAATCTGTTGCATCAAATAGTTTATTCAAAATATATAATATTTTCTTAATTCCGTCACCATAAACGGAGAACGGCATGTTTACGCCATTTTCTGTTATAATGGATTCCACAAAGGATTCATCATCCGCCTTGGTATAACAAATATCCACTATAGATTCATCAAACTTCTTCAGAATGCTGATAGCTAATTTCTTATATTCCGGATTATCTACGATATTCTGCAATAAGTCATATCTCAAATGACCAAATGAAGATATATATTGAACTTCCCTCTTAGTTACAGGACCTACCATTGTATTGTCTAAAGACGTGAAACGAACATTTTTCTCTATTGTTTTTTTACCATTTTGACTAATAATACTACCTGTAAACAGTTTGACCGTTTCGGGGATAAAAGTTGTTGATTTTCTATAATACGTTTTTTGACGTGAAGACATCGTTGAAATTTGAAGTGCTTCTTCTCCAGAAATGGTTTTCTCACGTCCAGTCATTTCAAATTCAATCGGACCGTTATTACTTTCTGCATAAATATCGAGATCTAGCAAATCCTCATTTTGCTCCACATTGAACATTTTAATAAAAGAAGTATAAAAACTATTATCATGAATATTAAGTACTGTTCTCTGCCTTATTATATTTTTAACAGAGCTGAGTTGAGCTTTCGCAAACAATAACTGAATTGCCTCCAAAAATGTTGTTTTTCCACTGTTATTATCGCCTACAATAAGATTGATATTTGAAAAATCAGAAACTGTTAATTGCTTAATTCCCCTGAATTGATTAATCTCAATGGACGTTATATTTGCCATTTTTAATCCTCTCCTTCCATGCTTTCAAAACTTATTACAAGTCTTGTGTGTGTAGCATTCGCAATCTTTTGTAGTGTTTCTATCCTTGGAACAACCTTTCCGTTTTGTATTTTACTAATATTGGACTGTGACATATTTGTTATCCGACATAAATCCTCCTGTGTGAAATCATTTTCATCCAATACTCTTTGAATTTCCTCTGATATTCCATTTAAAACTTCTCGAAAAGTATCCTTTTCATACTCAGCATTTGTTTCTTTGGATTCTGTAACAGGTTTTTTTAAATTATTTATCTGATCAAATATAGATTTCATATCTTCGTTATTCATAACAACACCCTCCAGACTTGTTAGAAATGACATATTTTAGCAGATTCATTCACCAATATGTCATCAATGACATATTTCCTTTATCTCGTCCTCTATATTGTTATTAATAACATATTTTATAATTTCATGCAATAAAATTGTCATACTCATAGTGAGATATAATGCAACACTTACGCTTTTTCCGGAGTTTATCATATAAGTTCATCTTCCACATAGTCTCTTTGTGCCTTTGTGCCGATCAACTCTTTCCACTTCATCGGACTTATCCCACTTCCCGGTCTTTTAACCGTAAGATTTGCCTCTGTAAAAATGTCTCCCTTAGAAATCGCACATTTGGCGACAATGCTCTTTCGTGCTGCCGCTATATTATGCTGTTCCGAAGCTGTTCTTTTCTTATTACCATCACCAAGACTTTTTTCTATATGGCGGATTGCACTGACCATCTGTGCCAACTCCTGTGGTTCGAGACTCGCCTTATGATCTGGTCCTTCCATATTCTTATCTAACGTAAAATGCTTTTCAATAATTTCAGCACCTAATGCCACTGCTGCGATCGGCACTTCAATCCCGACCGTATGATCCGAATATCCCACCTGCTTTTTAAAGGCTGTACACATCTGCTTCATTGCCAGCAGATTCACATCCTCATATGGTGTCGGGTATTCTGTATTACAATGGAGCAGCGAAATATTCCCTGCTCCATTCTCTTCCAATACTTTCATTGCTTCTGCAATCTCATCCATCTCACACATCCCGGTAGAGAGTACGATATCCCTGCCGGTCTGCGCAATCTGCACCAGATACGGATAATTTGTGATCTCGCCGGAAGGTATCTTCCAGAAATCCATGTCCAGACGATCAAGAAACCGGATACTGTCCTCGTCAAACGGTGTGGACAGAAAACCGATTCCAATCTGCTCACAATACTTTTTCAATTCCACAAAATCATCATATGACAATGCCAGTTTTTCTAGCATCTGTAGCTGCGATTCATTATTGCCCGTTGTTTTCTTCTGGTAATCTGCTTTCTGTGCATATTTGGAAACCAGCTTTTCCGGTTTGAATGTCTGAAATTTGATATAGTCTGCTCCAGCCCTTGCTGCTTCCTCAATCATTTGTTTTGCAAGTTTTAAACTGCCGTTGTGGTTTACACCGGCTTCAGCGATTATTATTGTACTCATTTCTTATCCCTTTTCAAAACCGGTATTCCATCTTCCCACATCACCTTATATCGAAACATATCTGTTTCATATTCAACATCTTCCATCGTAATTTTATGTTCTTTACACTTGTATGTTTCAGATTCCAGAAATGAATCATATGCCAATCGGAACAGTTTCACAAAATCAGCACCAAGACCATGCCCAGTAGTCGTGAAATACTCTCGGTTCATATTGTATCGTGTAACAGTTGCGACATTTGTATGCTCCACCTTATTCAGAAAAGCTTTTTTATCTTCCAGGCTTGTCATATCATCTGTTTCACCGGCATAGCACAATATCTGTGCTTTGTTATCAAACTGTGAATATATATACGGCAGCTCCATAATCTGCTCGTCTCTAACATATTCTGATGCCTTATACTCAATTTTCTGTTCTATTTGTATATTTTCCTGAAACACGTTAAAATATCTTGGAATCTTCAAAAAAAATGGAAATAGATAGGCACTGTTATCTATGATTCCTGTAAATAATCCCGGCCACATTGCATTACACAAGTATGCCAGGTATCCACCATGCGAGAAACCATATGCATATATCCTTTTTTCGTTAATACTATAGCCATTTTCTTTTATGATATCTAACAGTATCTTTACTACACGCGCATTATCTATCGCCTGCATTAATCCCATATCATTGAAATCAGACGGCGTTTCCCCCAGCTCAATATCCTGCGTGAATACTTTTCCCTGCAATATATGCCGATATCGCTCATAATCCCGATTCAGCAAGTCTAATTCTGCAGCCGACAACGAACTTTTCAGAAGCTCGTCATCTACTACTACAGGATAATCACTTCCCATATACTGATATCCGAAATAATCACATTGAACTGTCATTAAATTATAATCATCGGCAAACTGGTTTCTCATCTTGGTATATACATTTGACGATAGTTGCCCTCCATAGCCTGCTATAATCAACAGTATTCCTGTTTCTTCATCCACCCCGGCTTCAGGTTCTGAAAAAGCAATCTTCATGGTACGCTCTTTGGGTAAATAAATACTTGGCTGTGCCTGTACCTCAGTTTCATAACTATTTGCCATTATTAGTTCCTGCCTTTTTCCTAGCATTTTTCTCTCGCTGTTTCTTTGCAAATGCTGATGTTGTATCTTCTGCAAGCTTTAACAATTCTTCAACTGCATATTTTTCTGCCTGCAGCATCAGCTTCCCCTGTTGAGCAATATCATACATTTCATCTGTTGTTTCGTCGCATTTATCATAAATTGATGTTCTTAACGAATATTCAATTCCTTTTAGACTATCATTCACTACACATGCCATGTAATCTGTTTCCATAAAATGATTCGTCTTTCCAATCTGCTTTAATAATTTCTGCAATTCATCCGCACGATAATTTTTATTTTTAGACATTTTTTCCAATTTTTCATACTGACGGATTCCTGCATTTGCCTTTTTCTCAACAGCTATCAATCTCTTTGGTATCTCTTCAAATACCTTCAAAAACTCTTCCCTGCCTTTTTCACCCATCAATTTTGGAAGTCTGGATATTTTATATCTGACATTAAAATCTTTTTTGCAATTTTTTTCAATTGCCTCTTTCAACGTCATGATTTCTGCTCCATGTATCTTCGCACCGCCTTCTGTCGCATCTATCACACGAATCTCTGTCTGGCGTCTAATCTGTTCTTCAAACCAATCCAGATATAACTTAAAATCCATTCTAGTCAGAACTTTTCCACCATCAATAGCTTCAATTTCAAAATACTCTCCGCTATTTACATCTATCTCATCCATTTTGGTCTTGAACGTTCCATCTGCATGTGTTTTATTACCTGTCATAGCCAGATCCTGTCCAACAAGAATTATCGTATGGGAGCCCATACCTATCCCCAGTGTATATGCCGATGTTGCAACGGATCCTCCACTCGGTAAAATCGGTATTCCTTTCGCCTCAGAATCTTTTTGGGCAATTCTTGTCATAAGCTCTGTCTCTATCATAGAATCGCTCTGATAAAAAAATTTCTTTCCCTTATGAAGCTCCATAGGTTCTACTGATATCGCTGTCATCGTAACCATCGGTACTTTAGAAATATCTTTATGCTGAAATAAATCCCCCGGCTTTAAACCATCTACTACAACAAATAGATTCGGGATGATTCCAGCATTCAGAAGCGGCTTCATCGCCGTATCCGTTGCTATAATATTCGCTTTACCCTGTGCTGCTCTTAAGTCCTCAATATTTTTGTTCAAAGACGGACCCGCTGACACTACAATCGTCGGCACATCTGATGGCAACAGACCTGCTAACGAATCTATACTATATCCATCATATATATACTTGCAATTATGAAATACATTATTGGCATTTACACTCGTATAACGAACTATTGTATTCCAGCTTTTTTCTATCTCCAGTACACGTTTTTTCAAGTCATCTACAAATCCACTCACCTTTTCAGCAAATAATTTGTCATAATTTCCCGAAATATACACCTTTAGCTTCGTCATGCTGTCATAAGTAATCATAGTGTTTAGATAAATCTCAAGCTCTTTCTCATTGATCCCATCCACGACAATACCTACCGGTATATTATCCTCAAACAAAAATGTCAGATCCACTTCCTCTAACGCTTTTAGAAACACTTCTACGGATGGCTCATATATTAAAATATTCGTATTAGGCTCCGCTTTCTCTAATATATTCCTGATATGAACTCCATCATGTATTCCCACAATGATAACTGTTGCAAAAGCTTCTATTTTTCCAATGCTTTCCAACCAGTCTTTTGCCGCATGTGACGGATGATACTTTCCATTCAGATACAATACCTGTCCCTCATTGGATACTCTGAAGATCCGGCTTCCATCCATTGCAGTATCCGATTCTACCCTGATACGTGGATTTTTTTTACACATTCCTTTATTTATAAAATCTGCCCAGCTTTCGAACTTCTGCTGTATTTTTTTTAAATTATTTTCATATATAGATTCATTCATAAGTATTCTCCGCTTCATTTATTCCTAAACCATCGTATATTTGTTCCAATTTATCCTTCATGCCATATCTAAGGACATCAAGCAGAAACACTTCGTCACGTTGTGTCATTCCATACATCACGTCCTCTAATATAGGAATGATTTCTTCTGAATAATTATTATATTTTAAAATGATTTCACATGCCTGGTTTATTGCCTGAATACATGCAGGCATGTCTATCATATAGTTTTCTTTATTTATAATTTTCTGACACAATTTGTCAATCTCACTAATTGCATAATTTATGATATCTTTTTCTTTCATTTCTACGCACCTTATGAAAAAGGGATTGACCATTGCCAATCCCTTTCACTATTTCTGTTTGTTTTAAATTACTGTAATAATGATAATACACCCTGAGTAGACTGGTTAGCCTGTGCAAGCATTGACTGTCCTGCCTGTGCAAGAATGTTATTCTTGCTGTAGTTAACCATCTCAGAAGCCATATCTGTATCACGGATACGAGATTCTGCTGATGATGTATTCTCAGATACATTGTCAAGGTTTGCAATTGTATGCTCTAATCTGTTCTGTAATGCACCAAGTGCGGAACGCTGACTGGAAACATTGTTAATAGCATCCTGAACCTTAGTAATTGTTGCATTTGCAATTTCGTATGTATCTACTCTTGCGCCCATGAATGAGTCTGACGGCACAGAATTCTTGAGTGTGATCTTTGCTGTCTGTGCAAACACACAACCCACTTTCTTTTTCAAATCATCTGCTTTATATACTCCATTGGCAGATTCTGTTTTGTCAGATACTTTATATTCTCTACCTCCAATTGTCAATACAGTTCCATTTACTACTCCATCTGCTGCCTTACTTGCTAGCTTAGATCCAACTGCTTTCGCAGATGCTTTAACAGCTGCCGATGTAACAAACTTAGATGATTCTAAACTCACACCTTTAGCTTTAAAATAGCCACTCTGTTTTGGCATAATTGTTTTGCTAAGACCAATAGCCTTTGCATTCATAGAGCCAATTGTAATCTCAATTTTCTGTCCTGCATTTGCTCCAACCTGAAGCTTCTTATCAGAGAATGTACCATCTAATAAGTTCTGCTTATTGAACTGTGTTGTCTCTGAAATTCTGTCAAGCTCTGTTGTCAAAGCACTAAGCTCTTCGTTGATCGCATCACGGTCGATAGACTGGTTTGTATCATTCGCACCCTGAACTGCTAATTCGTTCATTCTCTGTAAGATGGAATGAGCTTCATTTAAAGCACCTTCTGCTGTCTGGATCAAAGATACACCATCCTGTGCGTTTGAAGAAGCTTTGTCAAGACCACGGATCTGGCTTCTCATTTTCTCAGAAATCTTTAAACCTGCTGCATCATCACCTGCGCGGTTGATTCTGTAACCAGAAGATAATTTCTCTGAAGATTTTGCCTGAGCTCCTGTTGTGATTCCTAACTGACGATTAGCGTTCATCGCTGTAAGATTGTGCTGTACTACCATTGCCATAATATTTTTCCTCCTTGAATTGGGCTTCAGCTTCCATGCTGAAGTAGATTTGTTTATTTGTGAACGTTCCTACTCTGACCGTACGCTTCATTTCGGTTTTCACGAAGTAGCATTCTTTGCTTACTTGCATTGTATATCGACATAAGTGAAAGATACTTAACCCCTTTTTCAATTTTTATTTTCTAAGTTGTGAATACGTCTCGTTGTTTTCTGCCAATGTTCCCAGCTTTTCAAAACTTTTTTGTATTGAAGCATAATCTTCCCACGGAATATTTTTTAATATATTTTGTCTTTCCACGAACTGTTCTGCCGCAGTCCGCACCGAAAAGTACACATCAAATTTTGCCTTTGTTATGTATCTCCGTTTATTCAAATACTTTTTCTGGTTATCCACATTATCCACAAACTGATTGCAATCTGATATGATCTTCGCATCATAAGGATTTGATTTTCCAACAGCATCTAACAAAAACGTTTCCATCGCGCCAGTGTCTTCAAATGGTATCACCAATAGCAATAATTTTGCATTACAGTTGTCACCTTGTCCATTTTCATAATGAAAATCAATCCATTTATCATTCAATATATCATCTTTCCATTCGATTTGCTGTTTTCCTAGCTCTGTTGCTATTATGGTTTCAAATTCCGATTCAGTTTCTACTTCATCCCGATCTGTAATAATCACAATTCTGTCATATGCTTCATCTTCCGCTGACAAACTATTACTGTCTAATATAAATTGCAATCCTTCCGGTATACGGCTACAGCCTCCGCAGCCAATTATATTAAGTTCAGAGTGGTCTTTTTTCAAAACACATTTTCTTGCCTTATAGCCGTCAATCAGCACACTATCATTCTTTTTATACTCCCAACCATATACTTTTCGCATGTAGTATTGAAGAAGAACAAAGTCAGTTGAACCCTCGCATAAAATCACACTTCTCATTTATCTAAGCTCCAATCCCATATTATCCTGTGCCTCAATTGCTTTCCTTCCGTTCATTCTACGAACCGCAGTTTTATTTTCTTTTTTATAAAGTGTATATACTGCCATCTCCTCTAAGCATTTCTCAGAGCACTTCAACAATTTATCAATTGCTTCTTTACTGTGCGATGTAACAAATACCTGCACGTTCAATTTTCTGCACGTCTCCAAAATCCACCGGAATGTATTTTCCATTGCAGAGGTATGGATTGCAGTTTCGAATTCGTCGATCAGTAAAACTCCATCCTCTGCAGCGATCACTGCGCTCATTAACAAAACTGCTTTTTTCATTCCATCGCCGTAAACATTCAGCGGAAGTGCTTTTTTATGAGATTTTGAAAGAATCTTGTATACGCCGTGTCTCCTGCCATTTTCTTCCGAGTTATCATAATTAATACTCATAATGTCTTCGTCATAGTCTTTTAAAATAGCCAGCATCTGTTCATATAAATCCGGGGTTTCTAATACAGCATTTAAATACAATGTGCCTTCGGCATGACGAGTTGGTGATATATAAATAATATTTTTCTCTCTTGATGAGTCTTCATTGGATTCATTACGGACATATCTGATCTGTCCCTCATACACTGCACTGTTAGACGCAATCTGTCCATTATCTTTTATTTGCATCTGTAATTTTGAAACATTCATAATATTTTCTGCATAGTCATCCTCATACCTTACATATGATAAACCTTGCAACTTATTGAATTGTGATTCTAATATCTCTTCGTGTAACACTGTAGCCTGCATTTCTATCACATGCTTTTCTCCATTTAAAGAAACTGCATACTCTATCTTTTTTGTGTCTCCGTTCACATCAAACAGGTCATAAAATCCATCATAATAAGTTAGTCCTCTTGACAAATTCATCCCATTATTTCTAATTAGGTTTCTCCATACCCGAAAGCTTGTCGGATTTTTCACACTCTGAAGCAATTCAAGAACACTCGTTTTTCCGCTATTGTTATCCCCAGTTATGATATTAATCGGCGCAAGATTTTCCATTTTTAATTTTTTTATTCCTCGATAAGTTTCAATATCCAACTCGGAAATATAAACTCCCATTCATCCAGCTCCCTTCTGTCATATGATATAAGATGCATTTCGATTATAAATTATACTCACTTGATGATCGGATGTAGTTTTTCTCATAATTATATGATATGTTTCTTCAGCCACCATAGCAAAAGCTCTGTCTACTACCTTAAAATTGTAACTAAAAAGACCTCACAAATCAATATCTTTCTATCTGTGCGGTCTTTTATTCTCTCTATTTTTTATTATCCAAAAAATGCGGCTCATTATACGCCTTATGCATCATATTATTATAATATTCTTTGACGATCTTCTGGCTACTGCGGATTTCCTTTGCCTGCTGCCTGATATAAGCAAACTTGGCGGTTGCCTTTTCCTTATTTCTTGCTTCCGTCGCCTGAATCTGCATATTCAATTCGGTAAGTGCCCTGATCAGTTCCTGCATCTGCCTGATCTGCTCTTTATGGATGTCTCTGTTGCTCTCAAGTTCTTCCTTTACCTTGTCATATAAACTTTCGAAACCCGTGTCAAGCTGCTCTAATTTGTCGATCAGAGCCGCTTTCCGATTCACGTTTTTTTCAAATGTGTCCGGTTCTAAATTAGGATCATCCAGCAGAAGGCTTTGTTCCTCGCTAAGTTTTAATATATCTGCCAGGACATCCTTTTTGCGCCGGAGGCTTTCGATCATGATTCCAATGTAATTATCTGTCACGATGTATTGCTTTCTCCTTCCGGTTATATCTGGCCAGCAGCCAGTTTCATCACTTCTTTCCATGTATCGCGCATGGTTCTGAGATGTTTTAATACTTCTTCTAATATTTCTTTGTCTTTTTTCATATTTGCCTCAATCAGGCGTTCTTTCAAATAGACATATACATTATTAAAATCATCAGCTGTTGCATATTTATGATTTAATGTTGCCTGAAACTCGGAGATGATATTCTCAACTTTCCGGATGTTGTTATGTGCTTTCTCAATATTGTTTTCCTCAATCCCTGCAATTGCCATGTTACAGAATTTGATTGCTCCGTCATAGAGCATAAGTGTCAGTTCCGCAGGTGATGCGGTCATAATTTTGCTATTCGCATACGCAGCATAGCCATTATGATTAAGCATGTGAAAATACCTCCATGTGTTTTCTTTTTTCTTTATGCAGATTTAACCTGCGGCAATGCCGCAGGTTAATTGTCCTGTTATCATGATCCGAACAGACCGGATAAAGAAGATGTCTGTGAATTGAGTTTTGCCAGTGCAGTTTCCATCGCCGAGAACTTCTTGTAGTAGTAATCCTCCTGTTCAGACAGCTTATCCTCCCACTTTTTGATCGTGGTTGTATAATCGCTGTATTCCGAAGCCATCTCCTTATCATTGTATACTTTAAATACACTGCTTAAAGTGGATGTCTTCATTTTCTTATCAATAGAATCATATAATCCTGTTGCAAGCTGCTGCAGGAATCCCGCCACAGAATCCGGATCTTCTTTGATCGCTGCCAGCAGTTTGTCTTCCTTTCCGGAAGTTGCGCTGTCATCCTCATCACCATTGATATGGTATGCATACTGTTCATTCTTTGCAGAATTCAGATAACCAAGTGTTGAAATTCCAAAAGAAGTAAGATAGTATGTCTTTCCATTGACTTCATATCCCTTGGACATCGCCGTTGTCATGGACGAGATCAGGCTCTCTAATGAATCATCTCTGCGGAGCAGGGAATCTTTGACTTTTGCCTCCCATTTCTCCACTTCCGTATCACTCATGGAATCCTTTTCATCATCTGTCAGCGGCTCATATCCTTTTGCCGAATCTGCATTGTATAACTTGTTCATCTCGTTAATAAGTGAGTTGTACTGGCTGAGCAGATCCTTGACCTGCTCATAGATTCCCTCACTGTCTGTAGCTACGGTTACAGAAATCTCTCCACTCGTCTTGGCAAGTGCTGTGACAGAAAGACCATTTACAGCGAACTCGTTGGTAGATGAAGTGTATTCTGCACCATTTAGTTTGATCTTCGCATCCGATGCCGCCGACCAGTTGTTATCGTCATTCACTTTTGCACCGGTATCTGATACGGTAGATGTCATTGCCAGTCCCAATGCCAGCAACGCCTTATCGCCGTCTGTATTCTTTGATTTCAGTTCAAAGCCGTTTTCTGTACCGGTCTTTGCTGAACTTACAAATAATCTACCGTTTTTCTCATCAAAGCTGGCTTTCACACCTGCATCTGACAGAGATTTCACAAAGTCGCTGATCTTTGTGTCACCGGTCACGCTGATGCTTGTTGTCTTTCCGGTTTCTTTATTGGTAACTTCGACCGTACCGGTTCCGGTATATCCCAGTTCGCTTAAAGTGGACGCTGATGAAACAGTTTTTGTCTTATCTTCCGCACCGGATGCATCTTTGATCGAAATCTTTCCGCCGGTCAGATAATCACTTTTGGCAACCTCTAAGACCTCCAGAGACTGTACGCCGTTGGTCGCCCCACTTGCTGCACTCACCTTCGCTTTTGTGCTGTCGGATACGCTTGCCGTACGCATATTGTAGGCAGATGACATTTTTAATTTACCAACATTGTTGTAGAAACTGTACACCTTAGAGTTTAAGGTACTCCATGCCTCCTGCTTCCATGATAATTTTGTCTGTGCTTTTTTATACTTGTTCGTCTTGTAACTATAAGAAGATACAAGCGCTGAGATAATGGACTCGGTATCTAATCCCGAGTTCAGACCTGTGATTCTGATTGGCATAATCCTGCTCCTTTCAGTTTTGTAACTTGTTTATATCGTTTTCTGTTTTCATCTGTCACTTGTCTATTGCTGTTCCTGCCTTCTGGACAGTGATCTACAGTTTCTGATCCACTAATAATCCTGCCATCTCCCAGACTTTTGCGATCATGTCCAGGGTTTTCTCCGGCGGATATTCTTTCAGGACTTTCTTCGTGTCTTTGTCAACGATCTTGATGGTGACACGGTTGGTTGCTTCATGGATTCCGAAGACTGCCTCGGAATTGTGCGCCTTCTTATTGATCTCGTCAACTGCTTTCCTGATCTGGGAATTCTCGGAGATCGTCTGCTTTGCCTGACCGTCATCCCGGTTTCCGTCTTTGCCGTTTTTGTCAGTCTCTTTCGTGTCGATCTGAATGGTTTTCTTCATGAGATCGTCAGAAGCTGCTGTGTTGGATGCAGTTTCCACTTTTGCCTGACTCTCTGCTTTTACATCTGATGCGGATGAGCTTCCCGCGTAGGACATCCCTGCCCCTTTCATAGCCTCTATTGCCATTGTTCTACACCTCCGTGTGCATAAGCTTGTGTTCTTCCATGGTTGCGGTCCGGATCTCTGTGAATGCCGGAACGCTTATTTTTCTAACTCATATATCGGTAGTTTTCCTGTAAAATTAATAGCTGTCATGCAATTTCCTGCGTTGTACCGCTGCTGTTTTCTGATCAGGGTTTCATTTTAACAAAATATAGGATATAATTCAATCGCACCGGGAATTGAGCCCGCAATGCGTTTACGATTTTTACTATATTATAAGAAGAAAGGACATTGTTTATTATGTTATATATCATGAGACACGGAAAAACTGATTGGAATGCAGACCGCCGCCTGCAGGGAAGCGAAGATATTCCTTTGAATGAAGAAGGCCGCCAGATGGCGCGGGACGCGCGGAAAAAGTATGGGGATCTGCGATTTGATATCTGCTATTGTTCTCCCTTACAGCGTGCGCAGGAGACTGCTGAAATTTTTCTGGAAGGGAGCGGCACGCCGATCCTGACGGACGACCGTCTCCGCGAGATGGGATTTGGCATGTATGAAGGAACAGAACATGTCACACAGAAACCGGATTGTCCGGTATACACGCTGTTCCATGATCCTGTCCATTATCATGCTGTAGATGGTGCGGAAAGTCTTGAGCATTTGTATGCCCGCAGCGGCTCTTTTATCCACGATGTTTTAACTCCGGAATTTGTTTCCGAAAAAAATGTACTGATCGTTGCCCATGGAGCCTTAGACTGCAGCCTGATCTGCCAGTATGAAGAGATTCCTCTTGAACATTTCTGGGATCAGCTGCTCGGAAACTGCGAGCTTAGAAGATTAGTTTCATCAGCCAATGTGTGAAAACAGATACTGCAAAACGTCATCTGTAAATTTTATCGCATGCACACCAATGAATGTGGAGCCGTCTTCCTGCTTTTCTTCGCGGGAAACCTCCGCATACATGATCAGTGTTTCTGCCACAACGATCACCTGTTTTCCGAGAAGGCCTTCATGCCCCTCCGGCACACAGATTCCCATGCCTAACGGACTGATGTCTTTCACGTCCACGTAAATTTTTTCCTGTGTATCGCAGATTACGACAACACCATTTGTCTTGTATTCTACCCTCGATATTTTTCTTCTTTCTTCCATGAGTACCCCCTGTTTTTATCATTTCTGTCCTGACTGCCCTGTACAGGCAGAATTGTCTGTATCAGATCGTCTGCATTATTCAAAGATCTCCTGTACATCATCCAGATTTCCGTCTCCGGTGAGAAGCAATGTCACTCCGCTCTCCGCCTGGCTGATATCCGTGGTCGCCTCAACGCAGAGTTCGCCGTTCTGATTATAAAGTGCCCACTGAAAATCTGTGATCTCCACCGGCCACTCTACCGGCATGGAAACAGACTGTCCATCTGCGATTGCACTGATATTGTATTGTTCGCCGCTGATCGGATCGATCACAGAAAACATCCCAATGTCAATGCCGCACTCGTTTGTGGCTGTGATGATGATGCTTTTACGTTCTGCATATTCAGAAGATTCTGTGCTTTCCACGGCTTCTACTGCCGCTTGGGCTGTCACGGCTGCTTCCGTTGACTCTTCCGATCCGCCGACGGTTTCCGCAGGTTCTTCTGTCGTTTGCCGGCTGTCTTCGGATGTCTGCTCCGTGGCGACTGACGCCTGATCCTGATGATCTGTTTTTCCGCAGGAAGTCAGGAGCATTATGCCAAGAAGCATGCAGATTATGAGTGTTTTCTTTTTTTTCATAGATTTTGTTTCCTTGTATACAAATTACGGATCATATTTTTCCTGTTTTCAGAATACTCCGTATTTTATTTTTTTGCAATGGATGTTTTAGAAAAGGCGCACCTTTTGGATGCGCCTTACTGTTAAAATTTATTTCTCATCTTTCTGAGCTGCTTCTGCTTTTTTCTTTTTATTTCTGCGGTACATTTCCTCGCCGGTTACACCAAGAAGTGCAATGATGAGTAACCACCACCAGGACATTTTCTCCTGCTGCATGTTTTCCACTGCGCCAGCCTCTGCTGCAAGTGGAGTTTCCTCATCAGCAATTGTCGTGCTCTCCTGCGCTCCGTCCGCTGCAAGAGGTGTCTCCTCGTCCGCAATTGTCACATCTGTATCTTCGTCTGTATCAGCGTCATCTGCGGCATTGGCATTTGCAGCTACTGCTGTTCTCGTTGCTGCCGCCGGTGTTGCAGCTGCTGCAAGCGCTATCGGTGTCTCTGCGATCTCGACCGGTGCTGCTTCTGCTGTGGCTGTTGTAACGGTTGTGGCTGCACTAGCCGGAGCCACAGCTGTAGTTACAGTGCCTGCAGGTGTTGTGGCTGCGCTGCCCGGTGTCGTTTCAGTGCCGGATGGAGTAGTTGTGCCGCCCGGTGTCGTTGTGGAACCGCCTTCGCCCGGAGCTGGTGCAGGGGTGAGCTCTGCGATCTTATCAGCCAGTGTTTCTCCTGCAATACCTAATTTATCTGTCAGGTCTTTTGCCAGATCCTCTGCCTCTTTTAATTTTATCTCTGCCGCGCTGATCTGTCCCTCTAACTCTTTTACCTGATCTGCTGTGTAGTTCTGGCTTGCAAGAAGTGCTGTAAGCTTATCCTTTAAGCTGTCCGCATCTGCTTTTGCTTTATCAACTTTTTCCACCGCATTCTTTGCTGCGTCAATGATCGCATCCGCTTTTGCTACTTTCTCTGCTCTTTCAGCCTCCGCTTTTAATGCTGCATCTTTGAAATCATAGAAGCTCTTTAAGCTTTCATGTCCTGGGAAACGATCATCATCTTTTCCGGTGAGCCAGATTCCTTCATTGATTTCTCCTGTTTTCTTATATTCATCATAATATTTGTTGCTTGTATAAGCTGTTTTTTCCTCTGCCTTGGCTGTCTGATTGTATTTCTGTGTTTCCACGGCCTTCTCGCCAAGTTCTTTGGAATTTTTCTGCTGATAAGTTCCGGTGTAGGAAACGGATAAGGTTGTGGAGCTGTTCTTCTCGTCAACAACTGCCTGATCCGTTGTCTTCTCTCCCTCTGTGAATGCACCAGCCTCATAATGGAATTTGATCGCTACGTTAGGATCGTGTTTTCCGTTCCAACCTTTATATCCGTTAATATACATTTCGCCATCTTTCAGGTTGTCTACGATCTTCTTATTCTGGGACACTGCAGCTCCAAGGTTCTTTTCTGCATCTGCTTTTGCAGCATTATACACCTGATCTTTTAAATCTTCCAGATTTTTATTCTTTGCTGCATTTACAGCATTTGTCTTGGATTCCTCAGCGTGTGCGTCTGCTTTTACTGTCTGGGAATAAGTGATAACGATCGTGCCTGAAAATACATTTTTATAGGCAGCAGAATCTGCTCCCCAATCTACCACTCTGCCGGAAGTATTTTTGTACTTATCTGTATCATTCACTTTTGCATGATCTGCATTAATACTTTCAATCTTATAATCGCCCCCAAGCAGTTTCTGTAACGCCTCTTGGTTGGTGAATTGAGCTAAAAGTTCGTTTGCTGCGATCTCGGCATTTTTCTTCTCGTATTTATCGCGATCATTATCGATTTTTTTCATTTCAACAACAATTTTCGATAAATCAATGGTTGTCGTAAATGTGGTTTTCTGGCTTACGGTCACATCTGCAGTCGCTGTTGCGCTCATGGACGTCTCGATATCTTTACCTCCGTCTCTTTCCAGAGCTGCTTTTTTATCGGCCAGATCCTTTTCTGCTGCCTCAACATTGTCATATGTCTTATCAGAAGATAATTTAGTTTCCGTGTATGTAATCTCGGAAACGTTTTGTTTTACCGTTTTGACCAGTTTGCCATTTTCATCCACTGAATAGGTGGTCTTTTTCTCACCGGAAGTTTCATATTGTTCACTGTTGTAGTTATTGTTCACCTCAACATCCTTAGAAGCTGAGTCGACCACATAGAACTGTCCGCCTATATTTACGATAGTGTATACCACTCCGTTATTTTCATAAACTGCGGTATCCTGATCATTCTGAAGCTTATCTGCCGGGAAGTTCTCTGCATTGATATTGAATGCAAGGCTTCCGTCTGTGCCCTTCACATCATAAGAAACCACTTCTTCTGCCTTTCTGAAAATAACAAGATCATCGCGGGTATCGTTGAGCTTGTAGTTCAGATATACGGTTTGTGTGTCACCTGCCACATCTTTGTAAGTCACCTCACAATAGTTTTTGTTATCATTCTGATTCCAGGTCCACTTGCAGTCAACAAGTTCTCCCTTTGCAAGTTCCGGGATGTAGTAATTCTTAAGAATCACTTTGAACAGTTCATCTTCTTTTCTCCAGTTTGTGGAGGTATCCCCTGCGCGTTCTTTTTCCAGAGCGATGATCTCAAGTGCTGCTTTCTGTGCATCGGTAAGCTCTGGAATTGCTGTTTTGGCTTCCTCTGCTGCCTCCTGAAGAGCCTTCGCTTTCTCCTGAACTGCTGCAAGATTTGCTGCGGCTGCCGCTGCCTCGGTACTTGCTTCGGCAACTGCTGTATCATAAGCTGCCTGTGCCGCCTTAAGCTCGTCTAACGCTGTATTGTATTCGGCTACTTTGCTGTCATAAGCTGCTTTGGCAGTCTCATACGCTTTCTGTGCATCGCCTACAATACCAGCTGCCTGATTGTAAGCATCCTTCGCATCCTCAATGTCTGTTGCAGAATCAATTCCGGCTTTTGCTTCCTCAAATGCGTCTTGTGCTTTCTGCTGCTCTTTCTGTGCATCATCCGCAATTGTATTTGCCTCATCTGCTTTTTGATCTGCCTCTTTAAGAGCTGCATCGGTTTTTGCTGCGGCATCTGACGCTTCGTCTATGCGATTCATTGTTTTGTCAACCATTTCTTCTGCCACATTCACATCTGTACCGCCTTCGAAGGTTCCGTTTGCGGTAGTATCTAATTCACCTGCTGCACCTTTTGTTGTCTGATCTGCGCCACTGCCATCCGCAAAGGTTGTATCGACTGCTGCATTTACCGCATCTTTTGCTGCTTCTGTTGTTTTGCTCGTTTCTTCAGCGGCTTTCTGAACTTCTCCCACCTGTTCTGCTGCAGATTTCTGTGTTGTTACAGTTGTTGTACTCTCTTCCGGTGTTGTTTCACTGCTATTCTGTCCATCTGCATCCTCAGCAAATGCTGCAATCGGAGTAGATAATGCCATCATTGCTGCCAGTCCGACCGATAACGATCTGATCACGTTTTTGCTGGCTTTTTTGGTTAATTTTACGCCTGTAGCGTTTTCCATCATTTCCTTTTTCATCTGCGTAAACCTCTTCCTTCCATTTTAATGTTTATCTCGCTGCACTTTTTGCCAAGGCTGCAAAAAAACATATTTGTCCTTTTTGTTATACTAACTATAACATTCAGGGCGTTACATAAAGTGTTATAAAAAGAACTAATTTTTGAAAAATCAGAGGTTTTATAGTAGTTCTTCTAATAAACGACGCTGCATTTATAATTTAGCAACGCTGCTCGGTCTCTTTTGTGTAAGTTGCAAGATATTCCTGGGCTTGCTGCGGAGTTATTGCAAGTTTTTTCTGTAAACGTTCTAAAATGGTTTTCTCTGAAAGACCAAATTCATATCCTGCCGCAATGATTTCTTCCGCTCTTCCTTCCGCTCTTCCTGCCTGTTCTCCCTCTTTCCATGTCTCTTCAAATACGGTAAACATTTCATTTTCTCCTTTCCGCTCCAATAATTGATAATCCAGTTTACTGTTCATTACACTTGTCACTGTCCTGATCACAGTTGTATCGACATGATTCTTTTTAACATAATGAATCGCCTGCTCTTTTCTTTTTCCAGGTGTCTCCCTTTTATCGATCAACATTCCCACTAAGTTGAACAAGTCTCTGTTGTTGACATTATGTAACTTTAAATTATTATTTCCAGCCTCGATCAATATCATTTTATAATCATTTACATAACGACTGAATTGCTTGGGAATATCTAACATCCCATGTAATGATACTGCGCCATCCCACGGTCGTTCACCATAATAAATAACAGCCGTGATCACTGGTATAAATTTGTCTGTTTTTCTCATTTTAGACAAAAATTCATCCGAAGATAATCCCTTGCCATTCTTATACTTTACTGCATTATTATCATACTGCTTTTTGTATGCTCCATAGTCATAACCCATTATTCTCATAGGCATTGCATAATGAATATGTTCCTGACTCTCCATCCCAAGCATCACAAAATTAATCCCATATCTGGTAGATTTCTTGCAAATTGCAATATTATCCCGTGAAGCTTTCAGTGTTTCTGCATAATTTTTATGCTCCAATATAGAAGATTCATCTGTATCTAAATCTTCTAATTCTTCCGGTCTGATAACCGTTTTTCCATCAAACAGAACCGCATTAAAAAAATCTGAAAACCGTTCCTTGTTTTCCCAATACTTTTTTAATACTACATCTGGTTTGTTATTTCTTTTTTCTTCTAACAATAATATTCTCCTTCTATTATACTATGTACTGCATTTTTCTTTCAATAATAAACTCATGTTCACTTACCATTTGCTATATAGTTGTGGATATTGGGAATCCATGCCGATCCGGCATATATGATTTCACTCATTTGATAAAAAAAGATTTTTGCTTTACGCATTTTTAGAGTAACGGATTGCTTATATTCTGTCAAGGGATTTAAAAAAATTAAGCCAGAGGAATTTTCATGTTTTTCCTCTGGCTTAGTTTTTGATTTGTTTAATCTGTCAGATTTTCTTTCAAGGTCTTGCGCACTGCGCCCGGGCCTGCGATTTCTTTTACAAATAATTCTTCAATTTTCTCTCCGATACCGGCTTTGTAAAGATCGATGCCGAAAATATTTTCATTGGATAAAATACTCTTTAACTGTCCTGTATAGGATTCTTTCTCACCAAATTTTACATCTTTTAAGGCAGCTGTTAATTCTGCAAGCATTGGATCAGAAGATAATTCAAACTTTTCTCCCTTATCATCGACGCCAAGCAGATATCTGCACCATCCTGCAATTGCAAGTTGAATTGCTTTTAACTTCTTCGCATCCCCATACTGAGCCACATAGGCTTTGATCGTTTCGCCATAGCGAATGCCCACTTTCTGGGAGGTATCTGTTGCGATACGCTGCGGTGTATCCGGCATAAACGGATTTGGAATACGCACATTGATAACTTCATCCACAAAAGCTTCCGGCGATAAGATACCCGGATCTGTAACCACCGGCATTCCCTCTACAGGACCGATTTCATGGACAAGCCTGTTCAGTTCCTCATCTTTCATTTCGTCTGCGATCAGGGTATAACCTAAAACGCATCCGTAGACTGCAAGTGCTGTATGCAGTGGATTTAAGCAGGTTGTAACTTTCATGCGCTCTACTTTATTTACAGTATCCCGGTCTGTCATATAGACGCCTGCCTTTTCCAATGCAGGTCTGCCATTCGGAAAATGATCTTCGATCACAAGATACTGTGGTCCCTCTGCGTTTACAAACGGCGCTATGTATGTATTTTTTGAAGTGATGACCGGTGCAATATCCTCAATGCCAAGTTCCTCCAAAGATCTGCAGACGGATTCTGCCGGTCTTGGGGTGATCTTATCGATCATTGACCATGGGAATGACACCTGATCTTCATCTGAAATGTAATTTACAAACTCGCCTGTTACATATCCTTTTTTCTCCCACTCTTTTGCCATAGTCAGAATGGAATTTCTTAATTTTTCTCCATTGTGAGAGCAGTTATCCATGGAAACTACTGCAAGAGGAGCCTTTCCTGCCTGAAAACGCTCGTACAGCAATGCGCAGACAACCGCCATTGCAGACACCGGTTTTTCAGGTCCGTTGTCAATATCTTTCTGAATAAATGGAAAATAATTTCCATCCACTCCCTTCAACGCATATCCTTTCTCCGTGATGGTAAATGAGATCATCTGGAGATTTTTATCGGAAAAGATTTCTTTTAACCGATCCCACTCCTCCGGCACTTCTGACTGCGCTTTGATTGCCTCTGCCAGAGAACCTAGCACCTTTTTATCCGTTGAGCCGTCGGCTTTTAATGTCACAGCTAAAACGAGGTTATCATACGGTCTGTATATTTTATCTACCACATCGAAATCAAACGTTTCCACACAGGTAATCCCTTTTTTCATCTCTCCGGAAGATATCAGTGTATCTGCGATCCCTCCGATAAAAATACGGAAAATATTTCCGGCTCCAAAATGTACCCACACCGGGTTTTTCTTTGTCTCTTCTGCCACTTTTTCAATATCATAAGAAGGAAGTCCGATTCCTGCGTTTTTCCACTGTTCTTTTTCCTGCAAACCCTGTAATGTCAGTTTCATCTCTGCTCTCCTTCCTTTTTTGCAGCTTCCCACAGTCCGCGAAGATATGCTGCGCCTAATGCACGGTCATAAAGTCCATACCCCGGCATTGCTTTTTCTCCCCAGATCATTCTTCCGTGATCCGGACGGATCGGTCCATCAAATCCATCTTCATAAAGTGCTTTGATAACAGCATACATATCAAATGTGCCATCCTCGCTGAGATGTGCGCTCTCCTCAAAGTCTCTCATTCCGTCGTTAAATCTCAGGTTTCTGATATGTGCAAAATGGATTCTGCCTTTTAACATATGAATGGTTGCGATCAGGTCGTTATTTAAGTTTGTTCCATACGAGCCCATGCAGAATGTCACACCGTTATGTTTATTTGGCACCATATCCATCATTCGTTTTAATTTTTCCTGTGATGAAATGATTCTCGGCAGACCGAACACACTCCAGCCCGGATCATCCGGGTGAATTGCCATATTTATATCATATTTGTCGCAAACCGGCATGATTGCTTCCAGAAAATATTTCAGATTCTCAAAAAGCTGATCCTCATCGATTCCTTTATATAATGCAAATAAATCCTTGATTTTTGCCATTCGCTCCGGCTCCCAGCCCGGCATGACTGTTCCATTCATGTCATCTTTGATTGCATCAAACATTTTCTCCGGGTCCATTTTATCAATTGCATCCTGATTATATGCCATTACCGTAGAACCATCTTCTCTCACACGGTCAAGTTCTGTTCTTGTCCAGTCAAATACCGGCATGAAGTTATAGCAAACCATATGGATATCTGCCTTTCCGAGATTTTCTAATGTCTCAATATATGCCTGGATATCATGGTCTCTGCCCGCTCCGCCTGTCTTGATCGCATCGCTGACATTGACACTCTCAATTCCTGCCAGATGAAGGCCTGCGTCCTCAACCTCTTTTTTCATTGCAAGAATTTCATCCAGATTCCACACTTCTCCCGGCATTTTATTATATAATGTAGTAATGATCCCGGTTGCATAGCGTGTCTGTTTTATCTGTTCCAAGGTGACGGTATCATAATCTTTTCCGAACCATCTCATTGTCATTTCCATTTTTCTGATCTCCATTTCTATCTGTTATATTCAAAAACAACTGCGAAGTTTTAACCTGAATCAAAACTCCGCAATCACTGATTTATCCGAGGAAAAAGTTCATCGGAACCGTCACAAGAGACGGGAACAAAACCATAAGCAGTAATATCACTACCTCAGCCAGAAGGAACGGCCATATCGATTTTACCATTCTCTCCATGTTGATCTTTCCTGCGCCGCAGGCAACATTTAATACTGTTCCTACCGGTGGTGTAAGTAAACCTAAAACCGTCATTAAGATAAATACCACTCCAAAATATGCAACATCGATTCCTGCTGCTTTCACTGCCGGCAGTAATACAGGTGTCAGGATCATAATGGTAGGCGTTACATCCATGGAAGTTCCAACAAGGAGCACGATCAGGCAGATAATTAGCATTAATGCTACTGGATGCTCAATAAATGGTGCTAAAATTCCCGTAACAATGGATGGAACATTTGCCACTGTCATCATCCAAGAAGATACCATTGCTGCTGCAGCAAGAAACATGATTACAGAAGATGACTTTGCCGCAGAAACAAGGCATTCCATCAGCATGCTGATTTTTAATTCTTTGTATACAAACAGTCCGATCACTAATGCATATACTGCTGCGATAACTCCAGCCTCTGTCGGTGTAAATTTACCACTGCGCAGTCCAACAAGAATAAACACCGGAAGAATCAATGCCCAAAGTCCGTCAAGCAATGCTTTTGCAACCTGTTTTGCAGACTGTCTCTCTGCTTTTGCGAGGTTGTCTTTTTTCGCAATAAAGAACCATAATACACACAAAGCACCTGATAAATATACAGCCGGTGCAATACCACCCATAAATAATTTTGTAACGGAAACACCTGCCTGCACGCCAAAGATAATCATTGGTACAGACGGCGGCATGATCGGCGATAAAATATTTCCTGCTGCGATCAGTCCGGTACAGGTATCACGCTTATAACCGGCACGTACCATCATAGGAATGAGGATCGCTCCAAGGAATGCAGTGGAAGCAACAGCTGATCCGATCATACTTGCAAATAAGAGAATTGCCATGATTGCAACATAGCCCAGTCCGCCGCGGACATGTCCGATAATCGCATTCGCTGCATTTACAATACGCTTTGTAATACCGCCGCGGTTCATAAATTCACCTGCCATGATAAAAAACGGAACTGCCATCATGGAAAAGGAATCTGCACCAGAAAATAAATTCTGTGATAAAATCTGGGCATTAAAGCCATTCAGATATAACATCATACAAACACCACTGAATAAAAGTGCGAAGCAGATTGGAAGTCCAATCAGCATACCACCGATCAGGGCAGCTAAAAATATTACTAATGTCATGTTATTTTCCTCCCTCTTCTCTCAGTCTTCTTGCATATTCTTCATCCGAAAGATTCTCTGCACCATCTTTTGCCTCTGCAGCGATCTCATCATCATCCGAAGTGCTCATCGTAACAATCTCTGATATTTCAGATGGATTTTTCAGCGCATGGACGATGTTTATCACCGCCATGATCGCAATTGCCACGCCTGTGATGATTCCAGCAAAATATAATACAGAATATGGGATTCCGAGTGCTGCTGTTCTTGAGGCGGTATTCTGTGCCACCATTTTTTCAGAACCCCACACTAAAATAATCATTAAGATCGCAATAATTGTCTGGGAAACAATATACATTACCATCTGCACCTGCGGCTTCATTCTGCTGATGAGTGTATCCACTCCCAGATGTGCATTAGCACGCATTGCACTGATTGCTCCGATATAGGTAACGTATACAAAAAGGTATCTTGCCAGTTCTTCTGACCATGTCAGCCCGGCATTAAAAAAGGTTCGAAGTACAACATTTAAAAATACAAAGAACACCATTAAGCCGGTAAGAATACCTGTAAAATAATCAATACCTTTAAATAGCTTATCTACTAATTTGTTCATAGTCTGCTTCTCCTTACTCTACTTTAATGTCATCTACCATTTTTCTGACATCATCTACCCAGTCATACTGTGCATTCAGATAATCGTAAACCGGCTGTATTTTCTCTTTCATCACTTCTCTGTCCTCATCGGAAAGTTCTGTAACGACCAGTCCATTATCTTTCATAAACTGCTTATCATCTGAAAGCTGCTCCTCATATAAATCCCATGCGTAATCTGACGCTGCCTGTGAAGCCTCTTCAAATGCTTTCTGATCCTCTTCACTCAAGCTGTTCCAGAACTCCTCCCCTGCAAATAATTCCAAAGATGAAATGATATGATTTGTGTCATAAACATAATCCTGAACTTCGTACCAGCCTTCTGTCTTTACCGTAGCAAGCGGATTATCCTGTCCATCTGCCACTCCCTGCTCCAATGCAGTAAACACTTCACCCATATCCATGATAACAACGTTGGCTCCAAGACTTTCGGCAAGTTTCACATGAATTGGATTATTTGGCATTCTGAGCTTCTGTCCGTTGAAATCATCAAGGCTTTCCAGCTTCTTATTAGATGTAAACTCTCTGGCTCCGTTCGGATACCAGGAAAGCAGCTTCAATGGCTGTGTACTCTCAAGGTCTTCTGCAATATATTCCCCAAGTTCTCCCTGATAGCACACTCTTGCGTGTTCTACGCTGTCAAACAGGAATGGGAAATCCGGGATAGACATTTTCGGTGTTTCAGACCACATGGTTGTTCCGACTACGCACATTTCCACGATTCCACTTTTCGTATAGTCATATGTTACCTTTTCGCTTCCAAGTACACCGGAATTATAAATCTGGATATCATAACGTCCATCGGTCGCCTCTTCCACCATCGGTTTGAACACATCTGCCAATGCCTGTGCGGCTGGTGTCTGATCTGATACACAGACCGCAATTTTTACTAATTTACCTCCACTGTTTTCACCGGTCGCTGAGCAGCCTGTAAAAAGTCCTGTCATCATTGAACCGATCAGTAATGCACTTGCGCCTCTTTTAATCGCCTTTGCAAGTCCCATAATCACTTTCCTCCTAAATGAAATGTTTGTAAGTTGTTTCTGGCGTTTTGTTTGTATGCTAGTATGGTAGTTCATTTGCTTATTTTTTTCAATATGTATATTTCAACATATTATCATCCTGTTTTTTATGCATATTGCATAATATTACTTTGTTTTTTTCTTTTTTATTGACTTCTTTTTTCTTTTATGTAGAATACTAGTATGTAAGTTGTTTTGTGGCATTCCTAAATAATCAATCATCTATTTCAAATTAAGATAAGGAGACTATTATGAAAGCCGTACAAATTGTAAAACCAAATCAATTAGAAGTAATTGACATTGAAAAACCAGTTATTGATCCTAAAAATAATGTATTAGTAAAAATGACCGCTGCGGGAATCTGCGGATCTGATGTTGGAATTTATCATGGCACCAATGCTGCAGCTACTTATCCGCGTATTATCGGACACGAAATGGTTGGTGTCGTTGCAGAGGTTGGAGATAATGTTTCTTCTTTAAAAATAGGCGACCGCATTATCATCAATCAGGTAACAAGTTGTGGTCACTGCTACCCATGTTCCAAAAACCGTGGAAATGTATGTGACAACCTCAAAGTAAGAGGCGTACATATTGATGGTGGTTACCGCGAATATATCGCTGTTCCTGAATCTGACTGCTATCTTCTTCCGGATTCACTCTCCGATCAGGATGCCGTTATGATCGAGCCGACTACCATCGCTATCCAGTCCTGCACCCGTGCTGAACTTGAAAAAGACGACATGCTTCTTATTTATGGTGCTGGCGCACTTGGAAGCTCAATTTTAAAAATTGCACATACAATCTGTGACCATATCATTGTAGCAGATATTATGGATGACAAACTCTCAGAAGCCAGAGAACACGGCGCACAGTTTACGATCAATGCCGCAACTGAAGATTTTCAGGCGAAGGTGTTAGAATACACACACGGCAGAGGCGCCACCGTCTCTATCGATGCCGCATGCGTGAAAAATTCCCTCTTATTACTGCTTCAGGCTACCGGTAATGCCGGTCGTGTTATCACTATGGGCTTTTCCACCGCTCCAACCGAAGTAAACCAGTTCCTGATCACTTCCAAAGAGCTGGATGTGAGAGGTTCCCGTCTCCAGAATAAAATGTTCGGAAAAGCGATTGAGATGATCAAGGAAGGTACTCTTGACCTGAACAATTCTATTTCGCATACATTTCCGCTTACAAAAGCGCAGGAGGCTTTCGATTTTGTTGACAGCAGAGATCCTTCCATCCGCAAAATTGTTTTTACTTTTGATTTTTAAAAATTATCTGGCAAAAGTTTTTATTTGATAGTATACTAGTATATTATTAAGGAAATGGGGAGAAAAAATGGTCATTCTTCAAAAGGAACGCTCTGAAAATTCCAGATCCTATGCTGTCAGAGTGCTCTTATATAACATCATTCATCTGGAATTGCAGCCCGGAACCGCTGTCAGTGAAAATGAGCTTTCCACCACACTGTCCTTGTCAAGGACACCGGTCCGCGAAGCTTTAATTGAATTAAACCGCATCGGTCTGGTTGAAATCCTGCCACAGCGCGGCAGCTATATTTCCAAAATTGATTACAATATCGTAGAAGAATCGCGTTTTTTACGGCTTGTAACGGAAAATGCAATTTTAAAGCTTCTGTGTGATAAGATTGCAGATGCTGATATGGACGCCCTTGATTATAATATAAAAAAGCAGCAGCGCAGCCTCGAACAGAAGGATCGAGAGACTTTTCTGGAATTAGACAATGAATTTCATGAGCTGTTGTTCCGCGCTGCAGATAAAATGTGGTCTTACCATATTATCAAGGAACAGATGGTTCACTTTGACCGTCTCCGCTCCCTTTCCACAAAATCAAAGCAACACGATTATGTATTAAAAGACCACGAAGATATTTTGTATGCAATCAGACGACATGATAGTGAAATGGCAGAAATGCTTATGACCCGGCATTTAACCCGGCATTTATCGGAGAAAAAAGAATTGCTAACAATGTATCCTGATTATTTCACAAATAATTAAGACTGCCGATCATATAACCGGCAACTTTTGAAAAGACTGTCCAGAAATTGGCAGTCTTTTTCTCTTGTTAATTTCCCGTTTTTAGGGAAATTATGTTTTTATTTCTTGTTTATTTCCCAAAAATATCATATTATAGGAAATATAGAATAATTGCATATGCAATGGAGGGCATTATAATGGATAAAAAATTTTTGAAGGCAAAAGATATTGCCCAGCTTTGGGGAATTACTCCCCGGAGGGTAAATCAGCTCTGCACTGCCGGTTTTATTAACGGTGCATACAAAGAAGGAAGATACTGGTTGATCCCTTCTGATACAACAAAACCGGAAATCCTTCGAAACAAACAAACCCCACCTTTGTCCGGCAGATTACTCCCATGTCCGGTTGGAATCACTTCATATAAAGAAGTTTCCAAAGAATGCTATTATGTCGACAAAACGCTTCTCATAAAAAATATAATTGACGACCACAGCAAGGTTTATCTTTTCACAAGACCGCGCCGTTTTGGGAAAACACTTACCATGGACATGATCCGAACCTATTTTGAAAAAACATCCACAGATACATCCATATATTTTTCAGATAAAAAAATCTGGAATTGCGGAGATGCTTACAAGCAGCTTCAGGGGACTTATCCGGTCATTTTTCTGTCTTTTAAAGATGCACATCAGACTAACTGGACTGATATGTACCGCAGTCTGTGTTTTACCTTAAAAGAAGAATTTCTTCGCCATATAGAACTTTTATCAAGCAAAGCAATTAATGAATACGACAAAAAATACATTCACAATCTCATAAATGATGTCGCTGATTCTACCGATTATCAGTTTGCTCTTGGCAAGCTTTCTTCTTTACTTGCCACACATTATAACCAGAAAGTTATTATTATTATTGATGAGTACGACACGCCAATCCAACAAGGACACTTATATCATTATTATAATGAAGTTGTCGGTTTTATGCGGAATCTTTTCTCCTCCGCTTTAAAAGACAATGAGAATCTGGAATTTGGCATTTTGACTGGAATACTCCGCATTGCAAAAGAAAGTTTATTCAGTGGTTTAAATAATCTTGTTGTAAACACGATTTTGGATGACAAGTACTCAGAGTATTTCGGTTTTACCGTAAACGATATATCAAATATGGCAGCTTACTATGGAATGGCAGAAAAACTTTCAGAAATTAAAGAATGGTATGACGGTTATCTCTTCGGAAATACAGAAATATATAATCCGTGGTCTGTGATTAATTATTTTAACAATAACTGTAAACCAAAGGCTTTCTGGTCCCGAACAAGCGGCAATGAAATTATTGGTGAACTGATCCGCAGTTCCGACAAAGAAGTGTACGAAAGTCTCTCACTTTTACTGCAGGGAAAAGAAGTGCAATCCATTATTAATACGGATATTATTTACCCGGAGGTAAATGCTGACTCTGACACAATCTACAGCTTTCTGCTTGTCGCCGGATATCTGCGTGCCACAAGTGTGATCAGTGAATTTAATGACAACCCGATTTGTTCTCTTAAACTGCCTAACCGCGAGATAAAAAGTGTTTTCCAAAAAGAGATTTTGGATAATTATAATACCTTATTTAACGGCTCCCTGCTCCGAGATTTCGAACTAGCTCTGCGAACAGGTGATACTGCTCTTTTCACTGACACTTTGCAAAAATATCTCTTGCAGTCTGCCAGTACTTTTGACACTACAAACGAAAATTTTTATCACGGAACTGTTTTCGGAATGTTGGCAATACTCTCAGACCGATATTATATCTCTTCCAACAGAGAATCCGGCGAAGGGCGTTTTGATATACAGCTTGAGCCAAAAGATAAATCCCAATTGGGCTATATTATTGAATTTAAAGCCGGAAAAAACCTTTCAGATACCGAACTTGCTAATTCTGCGTCAAGTGCGATACAACAGATCCAAAGCAAAAAATATTCCACCGACATGGAATATCATGGTATCAAAAAAATTGGACTTTTTGGGATTGCATTCAGTGGCAAACGTGTTGCAGCTAAATATGAAGAAATACAACTCCATTCATAAGACACATCCTCTCATAATTCTGAAAAACTAAGGAATCAGGATTATGAGAGAATTTTTTGTCCAAAAATTGGATCCAGAAATTGGCAGTCTTTTTCTCTTGCATTCTTTTTCCGAATGTGGTATTCTCATTTTATCGAACATATGTTCTATCCTATTCTTTGATTGGAGGAGATCACATCCAGATGAAAATCCAGCAAAATATGTCACTGATGGAAAAACTTACGATTCTCTCAGACGCTGCAAAATACGATGTCGCCTGCACGTCAAGCGGTGTGGACCGCGGTGGTGACGGCATCGGCCTTGGCAACTCTATTTCCTGTGGGATCTGTCATACTTTTTCCGCAGATGGACGGTGTGTTTCCCTTCTCAAGATTTTATTTACAAACGAATGTATTTTTAACTGCTCTTACTGCCAGAATAATTGTAACTCCGATGTCCGGCGGGCTGCCTTTACCCCGGAGGAAGTCTGCGAACTGACGATGGAATTTTACCGGCGGAATTATATTGAAGGTCTTTTTTTAAGTTCCGGCATTATGGTAAGCCCCAACTATACGATGGAACTTTTATACCAGACCCTTTATAAATTGCGCACAGTGCACCATTTTAACGGTTACATCCATGTGAAAGCGATTCCCGGCGCCGATCCTCTGCTGATTGAAAAAACTGGTTTTCTGGCTGACCGCATGAGTATTAATCTGGAACTGCCTACCGCAGACAGCCTGAAAAAGCTTGCGCCCTGCAAGTCGAGAAATACCATCCTGAAGCCAATGCGCATGGTTCAGAACGGTATTACGGAAAATAAGAATGAAGTCGCTCTTTACCGGCACGCCCCGAAGTTCGTACCCGCAGGACAGAGCACACAGATGATCATCGGCGCAACCCCGGAAAACGATTACCAGATTGTGAGCATTGCCGAGAATCTGTATCAGAAATTTGATTTAAAGAGAGTGTTCTATTCTGCCTTTGTGAATGTCACCCACAACAGCAATCTTCCTGCACTGCCCGGCGGTCCGCCGCTCTTGCGGGAACATCGTCTGTATCAGGCAGACTGGCTGCTCCGCTATTATAAGTTTAAAGCCGACGAGCTTTTAAGTCCGGAGCGGCCGGACTTTAACATTTTTCTCGACCCCAAGTGTGACTGGGCTATCCGGCATCTGGAATATTTCCCGGTCGAGATCAACCGTGCAGACTATGATACACTGCTCCGTGTCCCGGGTATTGGCTATAAATCTGCCAGCCGCATTGTAAAAGCAAGACGCCACAGCACCCTCGATTTTGCTGATCTCAAGAAGATAGGTGTTGTGTTGAAACGCGCTCTTTATTTTATCACCTGCTCCGGCAGGATGATGTACCGCACGAAGCTGGAAGAAGATTATATCTGCCGCAATCTGATGGGTGATAAGACACAGATACCACGTGAGATCCGTGAGAGCGGTTATCAACAATTGAGCCTGTTCGATACCGGCTTATCCACGGAGCTGCTTCCGCTGTCGTAGATAAATGTAAAACTTTTATTTCCCTGAATATTTTCCTCAAGACAGGAGCAGGACATTATGCATGTATTTATCTGTGAAAACACACCAAACGGAATATTGACCGGCGTATACGATGCCTGGGAATTAAAGATTCAGGAAAGATGCTCCCACGCTGATATTTATCTGGTATCCGGCCAGCCGGATAATTACGAGCTGTTTTGCGACTACCACACCGTCGCACCATCCTCTGAAAAAGCCGGAAAAGTTGTTTCTACGCTAAACCGGAAGCTTGGACACGATTTTTACGAGACAATCCTTACTGCTATTTTATCCATTGATCTTTCCGGCAAGAAGAAGATGGACAAAGCGAACGCCGTGTATCAGACGATCGTTGCCGCACTTTATTCACCAAAGGGTGCCCGTGTATTGGATTCACTGAGTAATCCTTATATTTACCGTGTCTTTGAATTGTCCAGAGCCACAGTCTCCGAAGCCCACCACCTGAAAGGTTTTCTGCGCTTTTCGGAACTGCAGAACGGTATTCTGTTTTCCACGATCCATCCCAAAAATAATGCCCTGCCAATTTTAGCAGAGCATTTTACGGATCGTTTTCCGCAGGAAAATTTTATGATTTACGATGAAACCCACCAGCTTGCGGCAGTCCACCGCGCCGGAAAGAATTATATGCTTGTAGATGCTTCGGACATCAATACCGAACTTCTTCAGAACTATTCTGAAAATGAAGCAAGATTCCAGAAACTGTGGCTGGCCTTTTTCGACAGTATTGCGATTGAAGCACGCACCAACCCCGAATTACAGGCACAGAATATTCCGAAACGGTTCTGGAAGGATGCTGTGGAATTAAGACACTTTTGTGAATAACCTTACCGCATTCTCCTCCGTCACACGCTCGACCTCCTCCGCTGTGATTCCTTTTAATTCTGCGATTTTTGCGATCACAAACGGAATATTGGAAGAATCATTTCTCGTGCCGCGGTGCGGTTCCGGTGTCATGTAAGGACAGTCCGTCTCAAGTAAAATGCGCTCCAATGGGATTGCTTCCACTGTCTCTTTCAGTTTTTTTGCGTTTTTGAATGTGACGACGCCACCGACACCGATGTAGTAACCCATTTTGATAAATTCCTGTGCCATCTCTCTGGAGTAGGAATAGCAATGGATGACACCCGGTATCTCCTCTGCGTGAACCGCTTTCATCACTTCCATAGTATCGGCTGCTGCATCTCTGGAATGGATGATCACCGGAAGGTTGGTTTCCCTGGCAAGTTCCATCTGCCGTCTGAACCAGTAACGCTGTGCATTCTGCACCTCCGGCTCTTTATCCCAGTAATAATCCAGTCCGATCTCACCGATCGCAACGGTCTTGGGAAGAGATGTCTGCTCTTTTAACCAGGCAAATGTCTCTTCATTCAACCCGCTGATGTCACTTGGATGTACGCCCACCGCTGCATAAATGTAATCATATTTTGCAGCAAGTTCCAGAGTTGTCTTTGTTGTCTCTATCGAAGCCCCGACATTGATGATCCTGCCGATCCCTTTTTCCGGCAGGGAACGGATCAATGCTTCACGGTCATCGTTAAAACTTTCATCATCATAATGTGCATGTGTCTCAAATATCATAGCTGCCTCTCCGTCATAAAAGAATGCACTAACTATAGCATTTCTATGTAAATGTTTCAATGCGCATCCCATCAAATCATTTTATTTTTTCTGTGCACGCTTCCGGCGTTTTCTTATGATCAGTACGATCAAAAGCAATACAACCGCTGCACCGCCGCCGGCATAATACAAGGTGTGATCTGCCGCCGTATATACCAGTGCAAACGCCGCCTCGTATGGAATGTCTGCCACAAGGTAACTGCCGTCCTCTGTGGTTTTTGCCAATGTCCATGCATCGCTGCCTGTTTCTCTGTACCAGATCTCATTTTTTCCTGAAGTGTCCGGCACATAAAAATGTGCTTTTACTGTATCATACATTTTGTCATGCAGGTGTTCAAGACTCCAGTTGTAAGCATACACGACATCTCCGTCCGGCAAATCTGTGTCACACTTTGCCATCTGGATGGAAGTGTCATCATAGAATTTCCCTTCCAGAAGGAAAACTGCTTTTTCATTTTCTGTATCGGAACTTTCACTAGCTGTATCTTCTGTTTTTGCGTCGTTTATCACTTCCGTTCCCACGATACTCTCTGTCCAACGGCTGTACTCTGCCTCCACCGTTTTATTTTCCGTCATTGGTTTTCCAACCAGATCCTCCGGCCAGACTGCATAGTAACCATCTTTTTCCGGAATCTGTGGAAGATCAGATTCACTGAAGCTTCCATTATATGCGATTGTCTTTACAATATCCACATTATCTTCTGCCCGGAAAGTTATCTTCACTTTATGGAATCCTTCCGGAATATTCTCAAGTTTCATGACCTCTTCATAACTTTTTTCATCTGCAATCCCAGCATAGTTGATGTTGTCAATTCCATCAAGGTCATCGCCCACAAAAATGTTACCTTTTACCTCGCCCTCTTCAGACACAGTTCCTGCGATGCTTCCCAGACCTTCCCCATCACTTGTGATCGTAGATGCAGAAACACAGTTTTTCACGGTATATCCGCTTCCGACAATGCCTCCGACATAATCCTTTGCATTTATATTACAGAGACTGTAACTGTTGGCGATTGCACTGACACTGTTTCCTGCAATGCCTCCGGCATAATCCCCCGTATCAGATTTCACAGAGCCATAACTTTCACTTCCATAGACCAGTCCAAGTTCTTCTAATCCGGTAATACCACCGACACTGTTTTTCTTTGAAGTCACTTCCCCATAGTTGCTACAGCGGATGACAACATTATTCACGGTAGAACGGAGTGTAATGTCCGTAGAATCTGTAAGATCAGGATCAAACTCCGGATCGAGATCATATTCAATGTTCATCGTTCCGACAATTCCACCCACATTGAGATCGCCATTGACCATTCCGCGGTTTACACTTCCCGAAACAACACCATCTGTATCTTTTGCGCTGGCTGCGGACGAGATATCTTCCATATACTCCTCATCGCCTGTCACCACAGAAAGCGTATCTCCAACCGTATTCTGAATGCTTTTGATCTGCTTACTGATCTTCTGCACATCATTTGTGACAGACTGGATTCCATCATCCACTGTGTTCGTCAGCTTATCAATATCGCCGTTCGTATCTTTCTCTTTTATCTGATTGGAAATATCATCCATAAAATCTTCTGCCGTTTTATTGGAATCGGAGATTGTTCCACGAATGTTGGACAGATTACTGTTGATATTCTGCCATTCTTTTGAAACCGCCTCTGCCTGTTCTTTGTTTAAAATATGATTGTTTCCCTGGATACTATCTATTTTATCCAGAGAATTATGAATATTATTCATGTACTGCTGCGCTTCCGGGTTTGATTCCCCGATGGAATCTGAGAGGGAACCCAGAGATTCCGACAAAGTTTTCGAAGAATTATCGTACTGCTCCGACAGATTGTCCACATAGGTCTTTGCCGCTGTGGAGGTATCACTCATGGTCGAAGCAATGTTGCTTACGGTCGTGTTGATGGAACTGACCGAATCCTGCACCTGATTTACCTTATCATCCAGATACTCCGATTCTATATACGGCTCCGCCTGACCGACAATTCCTCCTACATCTTTTCGTCCGTATATTTCCCCTTCATTGTGGCAGTCGATGACTTTTCCACTCTGGCGTCCGGCAATTCCACCCACGTTATAACCCGTGTGTGCAAAACCGATTTTTCCCTGATTGATGCATTCACTGACAATTCCAGTCGAAACACCCACAATTCCGCCCATATCATTCCGGTCTATTACACGCCCTGTGAGATTTAATGTACCAATGTCAACGCCTCCAATATCCATCGTGGTTTTCAGCTCATCTGTATTGATGCTGCACTCCGATGTACACTCTGACACAAGTCCTTCGTTATTTCCAACGATTCCTCCGGTCTGATTGGTGGCTGTCACTGTTGCATTGCTCCTGCAGTTTACAATTTTTCCGGTCGGTTTGTTGATCCCTGCGATCGCTCCGACTGCTGTTTTTCCATTGACATTTCCTTCAAAGGAACAGTTTCCGATCGTACCATAGTTCACGCCGGCAATTCCGCCAATATTTTTACAGCTTCCCTCTGAAGTGATCTTACCGGAGATCTTCAGATCATTCACAACTGCGCTTTTACCCAGATAACGGAAAAATCCGTGATCCGAGCCTTTTACCTGCAGCTTCACATTACTGATCGTGTGACCGCCGCCCTCAAAATCTCCAGAGAAATATGCAACACCATTGAAATCAACCTTCGAAAAATCAATATTATGGGTAAGTTTTACCGTTTTTCCAACACTCCAGCTGTCATACTGACAGTTCTGTAAAAATTCTTCAAATGCCTTTTCATCGGCAATTTCGATGATCTGATTTTTATTTTCTGCCGTATCCGCACTGGTTGTGCTGTCTTTTTCTGTAGTTTCTTTTGTACCACTGCTTTCCTGTGAGGTGGCAGCCTGTATGGTCAACCGTCCGTTTCCTGCCAGAGCAGAAACGGTCAGTGTCATGGAAAAACACAGGGCAAGTACTTTCATTCTCATCTTTTTCATGACTTTTTCTCCTCCTGCTCTTCCTTTGCGGCTGTCTCTGATTCTGCAGCCACATTTTCATCCTGCGTCATTCCCGGCAGCATTGGGTTTTGTGTATCGTCATGTGTGACTTCTCCATGTCTGCCCGGTATGTGCGAATCTAACGACACTTTCATCTGTCCCTGGAATACACCGGAAACATCTGCATCAATTTCTCCCTGTACATAACCTTTTACATGTCCGGTCACCCTCACTCTGCCGGCAACCTCCTTCTGAGGACGTGAAATATTCATGGCAAGGGCTGTCTTCTCAATGATAAAATCACCAAACAGCAGAATCTGCGGCAACACAAAAAGAACCAGAATAATGGAAATTAACGTACCGCGTCCCAAAGCCACACCAATGGAGGCAACCGTCGGATCGGATGCAATCTCACCGATCAAAAATCCTGCACAGGTCAAAATCGTTCCGGAAGTAAAAATAGTTGGAAATGCCTGATTTAAGGATTCAGTAATCGCATCTTTGATCGGCATTCTCTGTTTCAGATCCATGTATCTGCTGGAAATAACGATTGCATAGTCGATCGTTGCACCCATCTGAATTGCAGACACGATCAGGTACGCAATAAAGAATATTGTCTGTCCTCTCATTGCCGGAACTGCAAAGTTGATCCAGATACTTCCCTGTATAGTGAGTACCAGAAGCACCGGAAGCCCTGCTGACTGGAACGTGAAAAACAGGATGATCATAACAAATAGTGCCGTCAATACGCTGATCACGATATTATCCGATGCAAAGGAAGATTCCAGATCATGGTCACTCGTGGAGTTTCCTACCAGAATGACATTGTCTTTTCCAAAATATTTCGCTGCAATACCCCGGATCTCATCCATCGCATCATAAGTTTCCTGCCCTTCCGCCGGAAGCGACAGATCTAATACAAATCTGGAATAGTCATCTCCCTGCAGCTGTAATTGCGCATCATGCAGCGTGTCATATAAGGACGTAAGCTGATCGTCAAGATCTGCATCTAATGTCACATATCCTTCCTGATACTGGTCATACAGGAACAGAAACATATCAATAATCGGCACCTCATAATCGTCAATGCCGGTAAATACCGGACCATACTGCTCCTCATTGTATGCATATGCTGTATACAAAATCTGTACAACTTCTACATCCAGATCCGTCAACTCTGCAAACTGTCTTGGGTTCAGCTTATCCGTCAGCATATAATCATCATTGATCGCCACATTTGCAAGTCCTAATGCTGAGTTTACATAATCCAGTTTTTCAATTTTTCCCAATACCTTTTTCTCGGAATCATAATCCCCTTTTGGAACCATGACAACCAACTGATTGCTGGCACCAAAGGTATTCTCAATTTTTTCACTTGCAATTTTTGATTCACTCTTTTTCGCGCTTACAATGGAATTCGTGTCATATATATACTGGCAGTGATTGGATTCCCAAAATGCAAATACCAGAAACACGATAAAAACCGGCGGAATGATGTATTTGGTCAGATTTGCAAATTTACCTACAAACGTAATTTTTGGTACATAACATTTGTGATGGGTTTTATCAATTCCTTTTGCAAAAATCAAAAGCACGCCCGGCATTAGGAAGAAAACGGAAATCAGGCTGAGTATGATCGCTTTTACCAGAATGATACCCATATCGTAGCCCAGCCGGAACTGCATAAACATCATCGCAACCATGCCGGAAATCGTGGTAAGGGAGGACGAGCTGATTTCCGGGATCGCCTTGGAGAGTGCCACTTTCACCGCTTCCTCTGCATCCAGCGTCTCATGTTCTTCCATGAAACGGTCACACAAAATAATGGCATAATCGATTGCCAGTGCCAGCTGAAGCACGACAGCAATGGAATTTGTGACAGAGGAGATCGTTCCAAACCAGTAGTTTGTACCCATGTTTAAAACAGCTGCCACGCCAAATGTGATCAGTAATACCGGGATCTGCAGATATGCTTTTGTGGAGAGCATCAACACCGCAACAATGATAACAACCGCCAGCACAAGAATAATATTCATATCCTGCGAAAGAGACTCTGCACTGCGCTCCTCCTCACCGACAGAGGAAGAAACATAGACATCATAACCATCCAGTGTCTCTTTTACTTCCTCAAGCGCATCTTTGCTGATCTGTTCATCCTCCGTTCCGTCAAACGTCACACTAAACAGCGCATCCGCACCTGTAAAATGATCCCTGGAATCATCAAATTCAATCTGCTTCACGCCCTCAATATTTTCCAGATCGTCAACCAGATCTTCTGCCTGCGCATAGGTGATATTCGAGACCATGACTTTGGCACTGCCATAAGTTGTGAACTGCTCCTCCATCAGTGACAGCCCGATCCTCGTTTCACTGTCTGCCGGCAGATAGGATGTGATATCCTGATTGACCTGCACCTTATTAATAGAAAGAACACTGTAAATCATTGCCAAAACAAACAGAATTTCGATTGCTTTCCGCTTATTTACAATAAAGGAAGCGACGGTAAGCCAGAAATTCCCTTTTTCTTTTTCCTGTTTTTCTTCCATATTCATCCTCTTTCATGTTACATCTGAATCATTTTTCTTACACAGCAAAACAGCAGTTGTTTTACCGCTGATCCATTTCACTATACTTAACATTGTGTTGATTATTTTATACTGCATTATTATAATAAGGGCATCTGGTTTACTCAATAAACATATTTTTCAAAACTGTTTGTTAATTGACATATTATGTACATCGTGTTGATTATTTCAGAAAATTTTTAGGATTATAAATTTTTAATCATAACTCCAGAAAAAAATACCAGACGATAACATCACATTTTATATGAAAGGATCTCACATTATATATGGAAGCAAAAACTGACCGCCGCATCAAGCGTACCCGCTATCTGCTTGTACACGCACTCACCTCCCTTATGCTGAAAAAAAGTATCAAGGATATCACCGTAAAAGAATTGTGCGAGTCTGTTGACATCAACCGCGGCACTTTTTACCTGCACTACAAAGATATTTATGATATGTTGGAGCAGACCGAGCAGGGGCTTTTAGAACAGTTTGAGCAGGTCTTCAAAAATTATCACCCGGATCATACTCCGGATTTTCCTTATCCGCTGTTTGTCGAAATTTTTCAGATCATTGACCAAAACTCTAATCTGTGCTGTGCACTGCTGAGTCCCAATGGCGATATTTCTTTTTCTGTCAAGATCAAGAAATTGTTTGAACACCAATACATACACGAATGGATGGTTGCGCATCATTCAGCTGATTTTCTGCCAACTTATGAATATTTCAGCAATTTTCTCGTTTCCGGCTGCTCCGGTCTGATCGAGTCATGGCTGGCTCATGGCAAAAAGGAGACGCCGGAGGAGATGGCAAGACTTATCAGCAAACTGATCTCTACCGGAATGAAATCTGTCTATCCGATACCTTGCGGACAGTCTGATGATCTGTAGAATTGCAGACCTTCATTTTGTATATTTTTACTAAACTTTTGTATTTTTTATCAATTAGAGCAAATTTTTGTTTCCTTTTCACACAAAATCATATATACTTATTATAGAATATTGGCTCCGGGGCAACGCTTCGGAGTTTTTGCTTCGCAAAACAAGGAGGAAAAATCCTCTCCTCGTCCAATGGGACTCGGATTTTTTCTTCGAAAAAACAAGGAGGAATTATGGATTTTGTTGGTACTGTCTGGGCGCTGCTTCCGCCGGTGATCGCCATTGTGCTTGCGCTGATTACAAAGGAAGTTTATATGTCGTTATTTATCGGTGTCGTAACCGGAGCTCTTTTATATACAAATTTCAGTCCGGTTGGAACGATCGAGGCAATTTTTGAAGTTATGATGGAAAAGCTTGGGGATTCGTGGAACGTCGGCATTCTGATTTTCCTCGTATTTCTTGGCATTATTGTTGCATTGATGACAAGAGCCGGCGGTTCTGCCGCTTACGGAAAATGGGCAGGTAGTAAGATCAAGACCAGATCCGGCGCACTGCTTTCCACATTTGCGCTCGGTGTCGTGATCTTTGTCGATGATTATTTCAACTGTCTGACCGTTGGAAATGTCATGCGTCCTGTCACGGACAAGCAGAAGATTTCCCGTGCGAAACTGGCTTATATCATTGACGCAACTGCAGCTCCGATCTGCATTATCGCACCGATCTCAAGCTGGGCTGCCGCAGTCACCGGATACACAAACGGAGATGGTTTCTCTCTGTTTTTGCAGACAATCCCGTTTAACCTGTATGCATGGCTCACCATTCTGATGGTGATTTTTATAGGTGTGACCGGTCTTGATTATGGTCCGATGAAAAAGTTTGAAGAAAATGCTGCAAAGGGTGATCTTTTCTCCGGCAAAAATGATTATGAAAATGTAAAAGAAAATATTATTTCCGCAAAAGGAAAGGTGATCGACCTTGTTCTTCCGGTCATTTTCCTGATTGCAAGCTGCATTATCTGCATGATTTATACAGGTGGATTCTTTGAGGGCGAGAGCTTCATCAACGCTTTTGCAAACTGCGATGCATCCATGGGGCTTGTGATGGGTTCCTTCATTACATTAGTGTTTGTGTTTTTGTTATACCTGCCACGCCGCGTGATCACATTCAGCGAATTTGCAGAGTGTATTCCGCAGGGATTTAAGATGATGGTTTCCGCCATTCTGATCCTTGTTCTTGCCTGGACGTTAGGAGGTTTCTGCAGTACAAAATTAGAAGCCGGCACCTTTGTGAGCAGCATGCTCTCCGGCAATATGACTGCAACCTCACTTTTCCCGGCTATATTATTTCTGGTTGGAAGCGGACTTGCTTTTGCAACCGGTACTTCCTGGGGAACGTTTGGCATTTTAATTCCGATCGTTACCGCAATGTTTCCGGAAACAGATCCGATGCTCGTTGTCTGCATTGCCGCTTCCCTTGCCGGTTCTGTCTGCGGAGATCACATGTCACCGATCTCCGACACAACGATCATGGCCTCCGCCGGTGCACAATGCCACCATGTAGACCATGTATCCACACAGCTTCCTTACGCTCTGACGGTCGGTGTCTGCTGCGTGGCCGCCTATCTGGTTGCCGGATTCACAAAGAACGTATTTCTCACAATGGCAGCCGGTGTGATCCTGCTTTTTGCCGTGCTATCATTCATCCGCTACAGACAGGGACATAAATAAATTTGCAAAAAAATATATCTTAATTTCAGAATCTATTTTATAATATGGATAGTATTTTACGTATCAGTGATTACTTAAAATAATGAACTCAGGAGAAATGGAATATGAGCAGAGGTGTATTAGGAAAAAATAACTGGGCATTAGTCCTTCTGATCCTTGTCGGTGTCGTGTTAGGCGGTCTTATCGGAAAGTTATGTGCGGGCGTTCCTGCTTTAAGCTGGCTTAGTTACGGTCAGAGTTTTGGATTTGTCAATCCGATGGTGTTAGATCTGGGGATTTTGGTTCTGACGTTTGGATTTACGGTTGATATCACAGTAGCCGGTATTCTGGGGATTGTGATTGCAATTATTATTTACAGGTTATTGTAAGCTCATGATAAAACGACAGATGTAATTCCAATACATCTGCCGTTTTATTTTTTACATAATTTTATATATCCTGTTTTCTATTCTGCAATAGCCACTTCCAGACCGGAACAACGCTTACGTGAACTCCTTCATAGTCAAGTTCTTCCTCTTCACTATTTGTAATCAGTAAGCAGGTTGCATCACCAATAAAGTTTTTTAATTTTACAAATGCTCCGATTTCCCGTTCCCTTGTATCTATCTGGTCTAAGACCTGCAGGCTTACCTGAATTGCAAGTTTTTCTTCTGGAACATAAAAATCAATTTCAACGTTTTTTTCAAAATAAAATACATTTTCCCGTCCATAACGTCGAATCAGTTCTATTGCGACCAGGTTTTCCAACTGCGCTGAACTGCAATCCATAAGCATAAGCCCTAACAAGCCGGTATCCATAAAATAATATTTTGGCGAAGTCTCTTTTTCCACCAGCTTTGCCGCATAATTTTGCAATGTGAACAACATATAAGAGTCCATCATATAACCGACATAATTAATCACTGTCTGCTTTCCGAGTACTGCTCCTGCACTCTTTAAGATGTTGCTCAGCCTGTTAAAGGACAATGGTTTTGTAACTGATTCCGCAATCTTCTTCAAAATCAATCTTACTGCAAAATCATTAGTTATTTTATTTCTGGTTATAATATCTCCCAGATAAATGGTCTGGTAAATGCTATTTAAATATTCCCGCTTGTTTCTGATATCGACCAATTCCGGAAAAGCACCGTATTTTACATACTGATCACACATTCCAACTACTTCTGCCCTGTCTTTTGTGCTGAGCACTTCCAGATAATTTTTATCCTTCCCCTGTGCAGCCAGATATTCCGGGAACGAATATGGATATATATCTACTATCATAAATCTACCGCCAAGTGTAGATGCAATTTCACTGCTTAGCATCTTGCTGTTGCTTCCAGTAATATGAATTCTATATTTCATGTCTGCTATCCGGCGGACAAACTTTTCCCAGCCTTCCACGTTTTGAATCTCATCCAAAAAAAGATATGGTTTATTGTCCGCGCCAGACATTTCGAGTCCGATTTCCAGGATCAGGTTCAGATCGTCTGCTGACAGTTCCAAAAGTCTTTCATCTTCAAAATTTACATAAACAATCTGTTTGAGAGGAATTCCATTTTCCTGCAAATGCTTAATCTGCTGATACATCATATAGGATTTTCCAGTTCTTCTAATTCCAACAAAGCAATAATTTACATTGTCTTCCAATGGATAGTCTCTCTTTATCATTGGATTATTTAAATAAGTTTCCTTTTGGTCAATCATAATCTGCTTTAAATAATCTCTGTTCATACGGCACTCCTTTCTGTCTGTAAGACAATTTTACCATTATTTCGTTCTGTGTATAAGACAATATTAATATATTTTTGTTCTGTGTGCAAGACAATATTGATATATTTCTGTTCTGTGTATAAGACAATATCGATATATTATTGTTCTGTATATAAGACAATATTGTCAAATTATTGTTCTGTACGCAAGACAAAATGGTTTCATGAAAATTCTCATGAAACCATTTCTATTCTTTCAATTATATATTTTGTCCTGATGATCCGGTTATTATCCAAAATAGAACATCTATCACACAATCTTCGGCAGATACTCTGCCAGATACTCTGCAAAAATCCGGTGGCTGTCAAGACTTAAGTGCATCCAGTCATAAGGATACATCTCAATGCCCGGTATGGAACCGGCATCTATAAAATGACATCCTAACCGGTCTGCAACATCCTTAAATTCTTTGGCAAGTGCTCTGGAACGCTCCACGCATTTGTCACCCATCTCTCCTGCAACAGCTGTTTTTGCATAATCCGGGTGGATTGGTGGCGGAGCTACCAGAAGAATATTCGGTTTATTACGCCATGCGGCATGCGTGTCGATCGCTTTCTGTGTCAGGCGCTCCAGACCTTTTCCGATGATAAATCCATTTGCATTAAACCGGTCTTTTGTATCATTGGTGCCAAGCATGATGATGACCAGATCTAATGGCTCATGTGTCATCATACACGGATAAATTGCATTCAATCCATTCAATCCCTCAAAAACCGGATCCTCAAAAGATGTGGTCCGTCCGCTTAATCCTTCCTCGATCACATAGTAGTCATCGCCCAACTTTCTCTGTAAAAGTTTTGTCCAGCGCTCCTCTACTGTGAAACGTCCTCCGGTTTTGGAATTATATCCATGAGTGTTGGAATCTCCAAAACATAATATATTTTTCTGATCCATTGTCTCATCCTCCCTGTGCTGTCATCTAAAAAATCTTTTTCCAAACAGATATAGTGTACACGATCATCTTACTGCGCAAGTAACTTTTCCGCAAGACTGACCGCTCCCATCATACCCGCCGTGTTTGCAAGCTTTGCAGGAACGATCTCCACGATCCGAAGTCCCGGTGCGATCTGCGCTTTCACCTTCCGGTTTACCTCCGAAAGCACATACTCCTGCGCCATGATGCCTCCTCCAAGAATGATCCTGGATGGATTGAAAATACAGCATAGCGTTACAAGACCTGTGCAGATATCGTCGATCCACGCATCAATCTGCTCTTTGATCTCCGGTCTGTCCTTTGCCGCAAATATTTTTTTGCCGTTATTCAGAGATCCATCGACTTTTTTCACACGTCTGACCAGTCCGGTCGTGGAAGCGCACCGCTCATAACAGCCCTCCAGACTGTCCGTTCCCGCCTTTTCTTCCGGGTGGATCACCATTCCACCAAAGCTTCCGGCAGAAAAAGAAGCCCCCGGATAAACGCTTCCGTTCATCACAATACTTCCGCCGACACCGGTTCCATAGGTCAGACATAAGAAATCATCGCATCCGGCTCCTGCTCCTGATCGGAGTTCGCCAAGAGCCGCCGCATTTACGTCATTCTCCACTGCGGCAGGCACATGAAATTCCTCTTCCATGATCTGCTTTACCGGCATGCCTGTGTATCCCGGAATATTGCTGTTCGCATAAAAAATGCTTCCATCTTCCGTATTCACTTCCCCTGCAGTGCTGATCCCGATCGCTTCAAAATCGTGATAGGAATGGATCAGTCCTTTGACACGCTCCATCAGTGCCGCTCCGCCTTCCGATGCGCACGTCTCTGTCTCACGCAGCTCCACGAATGTCTCTCCGTTCCAGAGGCCGGACTTGATCATTGTTCCCCCGATATCCACAGCCACAATTCTCATAATTTCTCCTTTTTTATTTTTCGATCGCTGCCACGAATCTTGCCGTGATCTCCGCCGGTCTTGTGATCGCACCGCCGACTACCAGTGCAAAAGCTCCTGCCTCCAGTGCCTTCTTTGCCTGCTCCGGATAGTGGATATGTCCCTCTGCGATGATCTTTGCCGGGCATTTTTCGGAAAGCTCATGGATGAAATCAAAATCGATGTCATCACAGCCCTGTGTCTCCGGTGTATATCCGCGCATGGTCGTGCCGACAAAATCGGCTCCGGCATTGGCACATGCGATTCCTTCCTCGATGGTTGCACAGTCTGCCATCACAAGCTGCTCCGGATATTTTGCCTTGATTGCCTCGATAAACTGTGCTGCCGTACTTCCATCCGGTCTTAATGCGCTTGTTCCCTGTACCGCAAGGATATCCACACCGCATGCCACCAGCTCATCCACTTCTTTCATGGTAACCGTGATGTACATCGGTGTGCCCTCATAGTCTTTTTTAATGATACCGATGACCGGAAGGTCTACTGCTTCCTTGATCTGTGTGATGTCACGTACTGTGTTTGCACGGATTCCGACTGCTCCGGACTGTGCTGCAGCCTTTGCCATCAAAGGCATGACGCCGCCCTCTTTTGTATACAAAGGCTCATGCTCCAATGCCTGGCAGGAAACAATTAATCCGCCTTTTATCTGATCAAATAATGCCTGTTTATCCATTTTATTTTCCTCCTGCAATTACATCTCAATTTTAATAACTGCTTTTCTCACATGTGTGTGTGATCCGTTTTTGCAGCTTGGTTTGTGAAATTCTTCCGGCAGGAATAAAGCAAAGCTTCCGTCCCCCAGCGTTCCGCCACACCTGCTTCTGCCTGCTGCAAGTCCGCAGTCCGAAGCTTCCTGAAATGTATCTGTAAATTCTGCCTTGTCTGTCCACTCCCAGTATTCACTTCCACTGATATCGATCTGCAGATCTGCATAACGTTTATGATATTCATACTCCGCACCTTCTGCCTCCCGAAGGTCTGCCTCCATGACATTGACAAAAACCCGTTCTCCGTCAATCACCGTTTTTCCATCTGGAAGTGCAGTCAGATCACATTTTTTCAAAAAATCAATGACGGTATCCATATTTTTATGTAAACCACGATACTGCTCCAGATTCTGTAAGCTGTCTGTAACCATTTTGTATCTCCTCCCGAAATCGTCCTGTAAATCTTATTCTTAATTTTAAATCCGTACAATGGCAGCTGCATCATTTTTTTCTGCAGATACAGAAATAAGCCGAAGCAGTGCGTACACCCCGGCATATTTCTGTATGTATTTCTCTTATTATAATTCTTTGATCGCTGCCTCGATCATCTTCTGAGCCTCAACAACAACAACCTCATCTTCCGGTGCTAAAGGTGCAAGCGGCAATCTGACGCTTCCAAGTTCTAAGCCATACATTCTGTGTAAAATCTCTTTCATGACTGCGTAAAGATTTCCTTTTGCCTCGCACATCTTGTAGATGATCGCATCTGCTTTGTACTGGATTTTCATTGCCTCTGCGATATTATTCTCGCGGATAAGCTGATCCATTTTTACAAATAATTCCGGCATAACTGCATATGTTCCACCGATTCCTCCGTCTGCGCCGATCGCACGTCCGGATACGAACTGTTCGTCCGGTCCGTTGAATACAACAAATCCATTTTCGCCACGCTCTTTGACACCTTCTGCCTTAAACATCTGGATGTCCTGTGTCGGCATGGAAGAGTTCTTCACTGCAATCACATTCGGATTCTTCAGCATTTCTTTTAACAGGTTCATGGATAATGCCGTTCCTGCAAGCTGCGGAATATTGTAAATAACAAAATCAAGATCCGGCGCTGCTGCACTCATTGCATTCCAGTATTCTGCGATTGCATACTCCGGTAAATGGAAATAGATTGGCGGAATCGAAGCGATCGCATCTGCTCCAACGCTCTGTGCATGTGCTGCAAGCTCCACGCTGTCTGCCGTATTGTTGCATCCTACATGCGCAATGACGGTCAGTTTTCCTTTTGCTTCTTCCATGACTGCTTCCAGCACTTTTTTCCGCTCGTCCACATGCTGGTAAATACATTCACCTGATGAACCGCCAACATACACACCCTTTACTCCTTTTGAGATCAGGTGGCGTGTCAATGCTTTGACACCCTCTGTTGAAATTTCTCCTTTTTCGTCATAGCATGCATAAAATGCCGGAATGACTCCCTGATATTTTGTAATATCTTTCATTTTATCTTCACTCCTCTGTTAGATTTTTGTCCTATTTTTTATACCGCCCTTCTTAAACAAGAAGGATAGTTTGTCAGCCTTTTACAGCTCCCATTGTAATTCCTTTTGTAAAGTATTTCTGGAATAACAGGAACACGATGATGATCGGCAGGGCTGCCAGTGCCGCACCAGCCATGATCAGACCGAAATCTGTGGCATTTTCAGCCTGCAACTTGGCAATACCAAGGGAGATCGTCAGGTTGCTTGTGCTTGATAACATGATCAACTGCATGAAGTAATCATTCCAGCTGTTGATGAATGTAAAAATCGCCAGTGCTCCGATACCCGGTTTGATCATCGGTACTACAATCTGTAAAAATGTCTTTGCCTCACTCGCTCCATCGATCTGCGCTGCCTCCAGCATTTCAGAAGGCACACCCTCCGAGAACTGTTTCATCAGGAACACACCAAACGGCCATCCTACGATCGGGAAGATAACCGCCCAGATCGTATTATATAAATTCAGGCTTGACATCTCACGAAGTAATGGGATCAAAATAACCTGTTTTGGTAATGCCATTGCACATACGATCAGTGTGAAAAGTAACTGCCGTCCCACAAATCTCTTCTTTGCAAGCGCATATCCTGCCATGGATGCTGTGATACAGGTAAGGATCATGGACATGATCGCCATAAATACGGTATTGATCAGCCAGCGGACTGCAGCCGGCACCGTCGGTCCAGTCAGTGTCAGTTTCAAATCCCTGCTTCCTGTGATCAGGCTGCTGAATGGAATATTGAACTGGAACAGCGGTGCGGTCTGGCGGCTGAATAACTTCTGATAGTTTGCCAGTGTCCACTCTTTTGGCCACCAGATCGGCGTTGTGGAGTTGATCGCTGCGTTTGTCTTAAAGGAACCTGTGATAATCCAATATAATGGGAAGGTAAATAATATTGCCAGTATCACAATTACAACAATGCTGATGATCTTGTATGCAGAAGGATGTTTTGTACTATTTTTGTTTTCCATATCTGTAACCCTCCTCCTAATCATTCGAATTTCCAAGTTTAAACTGGATTGCGGACAGGATCGCGATCATAATTGCAAGGACAACGCCCATTGCATCGCCGTATCCGTAACGGTACAGTTTAAATGCGGAATAATAGATGTAATACATGATCGTGTCTGTACTGTGGTTTGGTCCACCGGATGTCAGCAGCTGGATCAGTGCAAAACACTGGAAACTGTTGATCGTTGTAATAACAACAATATATAATGTGGTCGGCATAATCTGTGGCCACTTGATCTTCCAGAAAGCCTGAAGGCTTGTAGCTCCATCTACATTTGCCGCTTCCACCAAGGATGCATCCACATTACCAAGTGCAGATACATAAAGTACGATTGGCTGGCCAACGGAAGTTGTAAGCAAAATCAGTATGATACATGCAAGTGCATAACGCTCATCACCCAGCCAGTTGATGTTCTGGTCGATGATCCCTGTCTTTGTACCAAGGTAATTGAAAATTCCATAGTAATTGTTAAACATCCACTTCCATACAACGGTAACTGCTACGGAACCAGTTACAACCGGAAGATAAAATATAATTCTGAATAAGGAGGTTGCCCATCCTTTCAGATCTACGATCACGGAAGATACCCATAAGGAAAAAACACATGTGATCGGAACGGAAACCACTACGATAATAAGAGTGTTCTTCAACGCTCCAAGGAAAACTTTATCCTGAAATAATTCTTTATAGTTTGCAAGTCCAACAAAAACATCCGCAGAGTTCATTGTTGAATCAAAAAAACTGGTCCACACACATAATACAATTGGAAAAATTACAAATCCCAGAAAGAAAATCAAACTAGGAAGTAAAAAAAGATATGCAGCGGTCGTTTCTTTTCTTACCAATACACGGCTGCGCTTTGATGGTTTTACTGCTGATTTCAAAGAAAACACCATCCTTTCCATAACTTTTTGGCTAAAAATCCCCTCCTCCGGTATTCCTGCGAGGAGGGGATTCCACTTATCATTTATTTAGTTGCTATACGAACTGCTTAGTTACCTGCTGCTGCGTTTGCTGTTCCAACGAACTCATCAACTGCTGTCTGGACATCAGCACCGCTTCCAACCTGCTGAAGCATATTCCACCAAGCTGTACGAGCTTCTGCCCAGCCTGGAGTTACCTGATAGTAGTCACCAAGGTACTGCATTAATGTGCTGTAATCGCTCATTGTCTGAACATCACCGTAAAGACCTGTTAAATCTTTGCCTTCTACAGTATCACGTACTGGGAAGTATGTAGAAGAAAGAACTGCGTCTGGTGTTCCTTCTGCACTGTCTGCCATGTATTTAATGAAGAGTTTTGATGCTTCGATCTTGTTTGCATCTTTGTTATCAAATACACCAAATCCCCAGATACCGCCACAAAGTTTTGTGTCTGTTGCTTTCTCAGATGGGAATGCCATGAAAAGGATCTCATCGCCATCGTTTGTAAGTCCTGCATCGTTGTTGTCAGCGTTTAACTGCTGTGCAATGTTCCAGCAGAATGCTACATTTAAAACACCCTGACGGAATAAGTTGATCTCGTCACCACCTGCGATAGAAGCATCAAATCCGATTGCTTTGGAATCAACAAGTGCCTGGATTGCTTTTACGTTCTCAGCGGAATCTGCTGTATATTTTGTGTGATCTGCGTCTGTGAATGTTCCACCGTAAAGGTTGTTGATGAGGGCTCTTGTTCCCTGGTCACCACCCTGACCACTACAGTAAACAGCGCCTACGGTCTGTCCTGTGTGAGCATAAACAGCGTCCATTGCTTTGAAGAAATCATCTGTTGTCCATGTATGGTTCTCAGCGTCTACATACTGCATAGCGTCAGCTTCCTCAAATACTGTTTTGTTGATCGCCATACAATGTGCTGTCATACAAAGCGGATATTCATAAGTAGCTCCCTCTTTGTTCACACATGCGGATAATACAGAATCATAAATTTCAGATTTATCTGTGTCATCCAGGATATCGGATAAGTCTACCATCAATCCTTTTGCTCCCCAGTTTGCAACCAGACGTTCCGGTCCTTCCATGATAAGGTCTGGAGCCTGTCCGCCTTCGATCGCTGTATTTACCTGATCATCACCGTTTGTGTAATCAAGATATTCCACTGTCACATTGATTCCCGGATACTCCTTGTTGAAATCCTGGATCAAGGAATCAACTGTCTCTGCATTGCCCCATTCACCGATTGGATATGTCCATAAGGTAATGTCTGCCGAAACATCAGAACCGCCTGCCTCTCCTGCTTCTGCGGTCTCTGTTGTCTGAGTTTTTTCAGGAGCTGTTGTTGTGTCACTGCTTCCTGTTGTCTCAACTGTTGTTCCACAGCCTGCTAATAAGCTTGCTGCCATTGCTCCCACCAGTAAGGTAGCCAAAACTTTCTTTTTCATATTCTTCTTCTCCTTTTCTTAAAAGATTCTATCTTTCGAAGTAATTATATTTTAGAAAAATATTTTCATTTTGTCCATATACGTTTTGTACTAATTTCATTTTGAAAATATAGCACATTTGCACATAAATTTTTATTTATTAGCTTTTAAATAGTGCTAAGTGTATGTTTTATACCTACAATTCCGCATATTCATCCATTTTTCCTTTTGTTTTTGTATGAAAATATTTTTCATTTTTATGATTTTATCTTGCAGTGCATTTCATTTTGACATATACTTTTATATAGTAAATATTAATGTGTTTCTGTAAACGCTTGCTTACGCAGTAAAACACAGGGTAAACAGTGACACTCGCTTCATTTTACAGGGGATTAAATTATGATTAATAAGAATTTCTGGGATCTGCTTACGGAAAAGCAGGATTCACTCACCAAATCAGGTACGATCATCGCAGATTACCTGACAAAACATGCCGAGGAAGCGCAGTTTTTATCAATTTCCTCACTTGCCAAGGCATGCAATATGGCAGAAGCCACCATTTACCGTTTCTGTAAACAACTCGGATTTGAAGGTTATAATGAAATGAAGATTTCACTTGCGCAGGCAAATGTGACACCGACACCGTTTTCTTCCTATTCTTTAGATCCATCCATGCCGACATCTTCATTATGTGATAATGTATGTGCTTCTTTTCAGGCGGCGATCAGTAACACTATGAGCGTTCTTGATTTTGACGCAATTGACGAGGCTGCGCTTCTCTTGCAGCGCGCAACCTCCGTTTACTGTCTCGGCCAGGGTGGCAGCCGGGTTCTGGCAAATGACATCTGGGTGCGCTTCGCCACGATCTCCAATAAATTCCGCAACTGTGGTGACAGCCACACGCAATTGATTGCCGCAAGCCTCATGGGGCCAGGTGATGTCATTTTATTCGTTTCCTACTCGGGCTCCACGCACGACATGATGGACACTTTATCCGTTGCCAAAAAGACCGGTGCAAAGATCATCCTGATCACGCACTATCCGGACGCACCAGGCACAGCACTTGCAGATGTCGTCCTCCTGTGCGGTGCCCTGGAAACACCATTGGATGGTGGCAGCATCCCGGTCAAGGTCAGTGAGTTATTCGTTGCCGAATCGCTTATCATGCGTTATCTGCTCGACAACCGCGAGCTTGCAAAAATCGCCCGCGATAAAACCAGTGTTGCCATGGTGGCAAAGTTTTTGTAAAACGCAAATAAAAGAAAAATCGTGCAGACAAAATATTATGTTTCTGCACGATTTTTCTTTTTTATTACATTCAAAACCTGACTTGTAAAAAACTCTTATAGCATTTTATTTCATCTCAGATAAAGCATCCTCATCTGCAACAATAATTACATTCGGATGAAGTCTTAAAACAGAGCCAGGAACCTGTGGTGTGATCGGTCCGTTTACGACTGCATTTAATGCTGCTGCCTTATCTTTTCCGCTGACTACAAGCAGGATTGCTTTTGCGCGAAGGATAGTTCCAACACCCATTGTGTAAGCCTGTTTTGGAACGTCATCTGCGCTTGCGAAGAAACGTTTGTTAGCCTCGATCGTACTCTCTGTCAGGTCAACAACATGAACATCCTGTGGGAAAGAATCACAAGGCTCGTTAAAACCGATATGTCCGTTACGTCCGAGTCCTAACAGCTGAAGATCAATACCGCCAAGAGAATCAATCAGTTTTTCATATCTCTCACACTCGTTGGCACTGTCAAGGTTCATTCCGTCCGGAAGAAAATGATAATCCGGTCTGATGTTGACTCTGGAGAACAAATTTTTGTTCATAAAATACCAGTAGCTCTGATCATTTTCTTTTGGAAGTCCTTTGTATTCATCCAGATTTACCGTTGTGATCTTAGAGAAATCCAAGTCTCCTTTTTTATACCAGTCTACTAACTGGTCATAAGTTCCGATCGGGGTAGATCCTGTTGCAAGTCCAAGTACACTGTCATCTTTTAAGATCATCTGTGCTGAAATAATATTTGCAGCTTTTCTGCTCATGTCACGATAGTCTTTGGTTCTGATAATTTTCATTTTCAATCTCTCCTATCTGTCTTCATTTCCGCGCAATGTGCGCTGTACTTCTCTCTGGATCTTCTCAATACGCATACGGTCGTCATTCACATAGGCTGCATACAAAATATCAATCATCAAAAGCAGTGGAAACTGCGGTGAAATCAGATTTCCATGATTAAGATGCTGCAGAGAAGGAACCAACAATATCTCATTGCAAAAATCCTCATAGGTCTGCCGGTTTTTCCCCGTAATAAGCATTGTCCTTGCCCCCTGCTGAAAACCTCTGTCGAGCATATACAAAATCTCTGATTTTGTACCGCTCAAGCTCAGCCCGATCATCAGGTCATGCCGGTTTAAAAAAACAGACTGCATCCTCATATCCTCATTATCCCGAAGTGCTGTCATGTCTATACCGATCCAGCGGAATCTTGTCGCCATTTCCTCTGCCGCCAAGCCGGAACTGCCACGTCCGCAGACAAAAACGCGTCTCGCCCATTTCAGTTCTGTCACGATCCGGTGAATCTGTCCTTCATCCAGCAGACTGTAAATCTTGTTCAAAAGATTCTGATAGGTATCTAAAACCAGTCTGGACTGCTGCTGCTCCACAGCAGATTTTTCCACATAGGAATTACGAAATTCATACGTGAACTCCCGGTAACCGCCAAAACCACATTTTTTTGCAAAACGTGACAGCGACGCCACGGAAACGGAAAGCTCTTTCGACACTAGTTCTGCCGAGAGCCGCTCCGGTCTTGCCTGCTTTAAAAAGTAATCCGCGATATACCGCTCTGTCTCTGTATACTTTTCATAATTTGCTTCAATGATCGGAATGATCGACTTTGCATATTCGTCCATGTCTGTAGCATAGCCTCCTTGCAGTTTATTTTCAATCATTATACACTTTTTAGAAAGTATTTTCACTAAAATAGATCACTTTTTCCAATTTCCATGCGAAAAAATCCGCCGTTTTTTATTCACAATGACGAATCCACGGGAATGTTCTTTCAAAGAGAATTTTCTTTTATATAAGAAATCAGCTCGTCCACCTGCGCAAATGTAAGGACTGTCACCGGTCTGACGTCCAATAACTAACTGCCTCTTTCCGATTGTATTCTGCTTTTTATCGGTATAGCTCCTTCAATTCAATTAAACTGCGATTTTCCTGTTCCTCGCACGCAAACCCGGATTTTGAGAAAAATCCGTATTTATAACATTCCAATCCCGTCTGTTTTACCTGCACAATCTCATTCTCAATCATCTGCTCTGTCACAGGTTCTTTCCGGAATTTTGCTTCATAGAAAATATATCCTTTATCATCTAATGTGACGATGTCAAACTCTCCATTTTTTCTTTCCACCGGATCATCATAGTAATACTTTCCTATTTTTTCAAAAATTTCATCCATCAATCCCTTACGGTTTCTTCGGATGAGGTACTGCCTGCACACATCCTCAAAAACTTTTGGGACATATTTTGTTTCAAAATCTTCTGCAATATAGCGGTCATAAAAAATATCTGAATCCATGATATTCATGCGGGATGAATTTCTGAAAATATATTTATAGTAAAACAATGACAGGTTATCCGAAATAAAATATCCCGATTTTTTCCGATTATTTTCATCATTGATCGGTGTAATTTTGTCCACAACATCCATACGTATCAATTTGTCAAGTACATCCACAAGCGCAGGACCACTCGAAACATGTGACTGATCAAGAATGTCCTTGTATCTGGAAAAACCTTTTGCCAGCGCTTCAAACACTTCATTGACATTTGTGATCTTTGATATTTCCGAGTTTAAATACATTGACACTTCGTTTTCCAGACGCGCTCCCGGTGATGCGATCAGATCTATGATGTTCTCTCTTACACTTTTCTTTCCATCGATCAGCCGGTTATAATAAGGGATTCCTCCAAATACACTGTAAATCCTGACTTTGTCCTCATCTGAAAAACCAGCATAAAACATTGACGATTCGTAATAATCCATTGGTTTCAGATTTAATGTAAGATCAATCCTTCCATATAATGGATTTTGTCTGGCAAGAAGTTCCTTCATCGTATCTACATAAGAACCGCAGATAATAAGCTTCATATTAGAACGGTCACGGTATTCATCGATCACAGACTGCAGCACACTGTCCAGTCCTTTTACATTTTCACGCAGATACGGGTATTCATCCAAAACAAGAATAAGTGGCTCTTTTTCCGACGTCCGAAATAAGAACCGAAGCAGGCTCTCCATATCGGCAAATGCAGGCTTTGGAAAATCGAATGCTTCTCCTACCAGTTCAGAAAGGCTGTCTACATTATTCTGTTCCGTTGTCTGCTTGCACTCATAGTAAATACTTTTTAATTCTGTTTCTTTGAGTACCTGCCGGATCAGTTCACTTTTTCCGATCCTTCTTCGTCCATAGATCAGAGAGATCATCTGACCATCTGTTTGAAACATGGAATTTAATTTTTTTCTTTCTGTTTCCCTGCCATAAAATTTCATAATCATGATACCCTGTCTTTCCTGCATCAGAAATTTTGCTACCCTAAAGTTCTCCAACAATAGAATGCTCGCTCTACAAACATTCTATTGTCATCAATTATAAAATAAGTATAATTATTATTTTTCGGAATGTCAATTTTTATTCGGTCGCAGCCGAGTCAGTTTCAACTGAGTAAAAATTTATTAAATATCCACCTTAAATAGATAATGCCCAAGTCATCACTTTTCCTATACAGCAGCATGAAATTTATATATAATAATCAGTGACAAGCTTTCACATTATATAATACATAGATTTCAGAGGTAAGCATGACACGTATAGCAATCGTCGAAGATGAAGAAAAATACTACCATATTCTAAAAGAATATATTCAGAAATACGCCGGAGAAAATTCCGAAGAGATTGAAGCCGTATGGTTTCAAAACGGAGTAGAATTTTTAGAAAAGTTTCACTCTGATTTTGACATTCTTCTGCTGGATATTGAAATGCCTGTTATGGACGGCATATCGGTAGCACGGGATGCCCGGAAAGTGGATGACTATATGATCATCATATTTATTACCAATATGGCTCAATATGCTATCCACGGATATGAGGTGAACGCGCTTGATTACGTGATAAAGCCAATTTCCTACTATCCTTTCTCAGTCAAATTAAGGAGAGCGATCCGAATGATCCGGGAAACAAGCGGCAACAGCCTGCTTCTTCCTTTTGATGGAGAAGATCGCCGGATTCCAACAAAAGATATCCTTTATGTAGAAGTTCATTCACATACTATAGAATATTATACCTATTCTGGCATCTCACGCATTACAGGCACCTTAAAAATGGTAGAGCAAAATTTGAGTGACGACTATTTTGTCCGATGCAACAGCTGTTACCTTGTCAACCTGCGTCATGTCACGGGTTTAAAAGATGATACCGTCATTGTAGAAGGACATTCCCTAAAAATCAGCCGTGCCAAAAAGAAAGAATTTATGAACCAACTGTCAATATTTTACTCGGAGGTTTTACAATGATTATTTCTATCCTTAATTCCGTTATTTTTCCCATAGAATTATTACTTGCTTCGTATATCTGCGCAGTAAAAATTAACAAACGGTCTTATTGGGGGCTTCGCATGGTTCTCTCACTGTTTTTTGCATGCGTATTTATGGCAGCTATAGATCATCTTGTTCCTGGCAATATGCTTGTCAAAGGCTCAATTTCCTTTTTAAGTACTGTACTGCTGTGCGGACTGCTCTTATTCTGGATTTACAGTATTTCCTTAAAAGATGCCATGTACTGTTGCATGATCGGATATGCAATGCAACATTTTGCCTCGTGTTTTTATATCTTAATGTCGATTTTGCTAACCGGAAATACTCCAGCCAGCATATGGATAAACAGCAGCACTCTGCTCCTTTATCTGTTCATTTACCTCGGTTCTTATAGTGTTTTATACATGCTATTTGCAAAAAATCTGCCAAAGGACGGCGAATATATCATAAATTTCAGTAATTCCGCTGAAGCTTTTATCTTAGTAATTCCAATTGCTCTTGTTTTATCTCTCATTGAAAAAGCAATCAATTCCGACCCACGGCAGATCCTGATCTGTCAGGTCTATGAAATGATTGCATGTGCACTTGTCCTCTGGGTACAATACTGGCAGAAGAAAGTGGTAAATCTGGAAGTCGAAATGACCGTGCAGGAAAGAATTTTTTCAGAACGCAGGAGACAGTTTGAACAGTCTATCTCAAATATCGATGTCATTAATCATAAGTGTCATGATCTGAAATACCAGATTCAGGCACTGAAATCAGAAGAACTGAGTGCGAATAAAAAAATGGCAATTGATGAGATCACAAACGCTGTAAATTTTTATGACGATTCTTTTCAGACTGATAATGAAATTTTAAACACCGCTCTTATGGAAAAAAGTATGGTCTGCCGCAGATACCATATCTCCTTTTCTGCGATTGTGGATGGCAAAAAGCTTGGATTTATGAATCCGATGGATCTGTATGTCATGCTTGGAAATGCACTTGATAACGCAATTGAAGCCGTCCGCAAAATCAAGGAAGAGGAAAAACGGGTAATCAGTATGCGTGTCTACGCCAAAGAAGATCTCATTATCCTCCAGATTGAAAACACCTGTCTGGAAGAGACCTCAGTCCCGGAAGATGGCAATCTGTCTACTACAAAATCGGATAAAAATTATCATGGCTACGGAATCGGCAGTATCCGGAAAATTGTAGAAAAATATAATGGCAGTCTGTCGTTAAGAAAAAATGATAATATGTTTATACTGACAGCCGTTTTTGCAAGATAGGAACAATTTTTACCAGTTACGTAATCTGGAAAATGTTTTCTTTTCTCAGTGGTACATTAATCATAACCGAACTGGTTTCATAATGCACAAAAAGAAGGGAGACATTTTATGAAAAAGAAAAAACTGATACCATGTATCATAGCAATCGTCGCAATCGTCCTGCTTGGTATCGCAGGAGTGAAGCTTTACCAGCTTATGTTTGGCGGTGCTGTAAAAGTACAGACTGCTGATATTATAAGTGCGATTGCGCAGATGAAGCTGCAGCTGATCATCGGGGCAGTCATTCTCATTGCCGGAATTGTTATCCTTATCATAGGACTCCGGAAGAAAGATGAAAACTTAAAAGATTTATTAAAAGTACAGGGTATCGTAGCTATGGTATTAGCTGTCGTGATCACTGTAAACACTGTATGTTTTGGACCACAGTACTCCAATCTCAGTACTGTCTTAAGCGGGACTACCGCAATTTCGGAGGAACACATTAACGAGTCTCTGGAAGCTGCTGAGGCAATCGCAGATGAGGGAATCACGTTACTGAAAAATGAAGGAAATGCGTTACCCCTCGCAAGTGGCACAAAACTGAACGTATTCGGCTGGTCCTCTGTCGCACCGGTATATGGTGGTGCAGGTTCCGGTTCCTCTGATTCTTCAAAGGCTGCTTCCCTGTTAGACGGACTTCACGAAGCCGGATTTGAAACAAATACAGAATTAGAAAACTTCTACACCAATTTCCGTTCAGAAAGACCTTCCATCAGCTTCTTTGGTGTTGATTTTACCATTCCGGAACCAACAATGGAAGAATATCAGAATGCCAATATTTTTGAAAATGCCAAAGCGTTCTCTGACACGGCACTTGTTGTTATCGGACGTTCCAGTGGTGAAGGTTCTGATCTTGCAATGAATCTTTCTGATGATAATAATTTCACAATCGGTGAAAACGGAGAACATGTTACTTTTTCCACACAGGAAGATGACCTCGATGCCGAAAAGAGTTACCTCGAATTATCAAACCGTGAAATTGCAATGCTTGATGAAGTTACAAAAGATTTTAAAGATGTTATCGTTGTGATTAACTCTGCACAGCCAATGGAATTAGGATGGCTTGACCAGTATGACAATATCAAAGGTGCCATCTACTGCCCTAGCCCTGGACAGGTAGGATTCCGTTCACTCGGAAAGATTTTAAGTGGTGAAGTAAATCCATCCGGTCATCTGGTTGATACTTTTGTATATGATCTTCATGCAATTCCAACCATTAACAATTCTGGAAGCTTCCATTACACTGACTACGAAGATGTAACTGGCAGTGCTGACAATATCGTTCCATTTGTAAATTATAACGAAGGAATTTATGTAGGTTACAAATTTTACGAGACAGCAGCAGCAGAAGGTCTGATCGATTATGATGAAGTCGTACAATATCCATTCGGATATGGCTTAAGTTATACCAGCTTTGATGCAGAAATTGCAGATACACAGGATGACGGTCAGAAGATTACTTTGACTGTCAATGTAAAAAATACCGGTGATGTGGCTGGTAAATATGTTCCACAGATTTATTTCAATCCTCCATATACAGACGGCGGTATTGAAAAAGCAACCGCTAATCTGATCGGATACGAAAAAACAGAACTTCTCGAGCCAGGAGAATCCGAAGCAGTTACATTTGAAATCGCATATGAAGATATGGCTTCTTATGATTCCGACAAAATTAAATCTGCCGATGGTGCATATGTATTAGAAGCCGGTGATTATCAGATCAACCTCTGTTCAGATTCACACCATGTTTTAGATACTTATATAGCAACTGTTGATACTGACCGAATTTATGATGATGCACATGAAGGAAAGCGTTCTTCTGATGATCAGACTGCTACCAATCATCTGGATTATGCCAAAGGTAATGTGACATATCTCAGCCGTGCAGGTCATTTTGCCAATTATGAGGAGTCAATTGCCGGTCCAACTGATTTTACCATGCCAGAGGAAGCAAAAGAAAATTATGCCTCTGTTGTTACATTTGATGCCTCAAAATATGACGATGCGGATGCACAGATGCCAACCACTGGAGCAAACAATGGTCTGAATTTCCAGGATATGGCAGGTGTCGATTATGACGATGAAAAATGGGATTCTTTATTAGACCAGCTCACAATTGATGAACTAAAAGAACTTGCAGGAAATGGTACTTTCCATGTTGTTGCCACAAGCAGTATTAATCTTCCATATATCTATGAAACGGATGGTCCAACTGCTGTCAACAGCTTCTTTACCGGAAAATTCGGTACTGCTTTTCCTGCACCGATCATGGTTGCAAGTACCTGGAGCAAAGAGCTCGCTGGCAGATTCGGAACATGTATTGGAAATGAATTATGTGACTTTGGCTTCACTGGATGGTATGGTCCTGGTATGAATATTCATCGAAATGCATTTTCCGGAAGAAACTTTGAATATTATTCAGAAGATGGTTATCTCTCCGGCTGTGTTGCCGTTGCAGAGATTGTAGCTGTAAGAAAACTTGGCATTATTCCTTATATGAAACACTTTGTCCTTAATGATTCAGAAACAGATCGTGCAAGAGGCATCTGTACATGGAGTACCGAACAGGCAATCCGTGAGATTTATCTGAAACCTTTTGAAATGGCAATCAAAGAAGCTGATGCAAACGGTATTATGAACTCTAAAAATTCAATCGGAAGCAGATGGATCGGTTCAAATGCAGATGTCCAGAATACGATTGTCCGTGGAGAATGGGGATTCAAAGGAATTATTGGTACAGATTCGCTTGATGCAGTAAGTGAATATTATGAAAATCAGAATGAAGCTGTCCGTGCCGGAACTGACAAAATGCTTTGCATGAGCTACGGAGATGATTACTGGGCAGATGAATCTGCAGGCACAGTTATCGCACTCAGAAATGCCGCACATCATATTCTTTATGCCCTTTCAAATTCTGATGCTGTTGATGTACATACCGGATTACCTGTATGGGTTTACAAATTTATTGCTGTTGACTCCATCATTGTTATTTTATTAGCAATCTGGGAAGTATTTACGATCAGAGAATATCTGGCTAAGAAAAAAGAAACAACTGAAGAATAATTCTTTTTAGGAAAACCGGGACTGTCCTGCGACAGACCCGGTTTTATTTTCTGTATATTTGCTCACAATGTTTATCTCACATAATACACATAGTTCTCTTTTCTTGCATCCGCCTCTTTTGCAGATTCTATCGTTTTTTCATTTCCTATCACTTATTACAGTCCGCTCAGATCAATTTCATAAATCAGTTTTTCCGGCTCTTTTTCCTGCATGAAGAAAAGGATCATATACCACGGCAGATACAAAACATCTGCCTCTTTTTCAACATTTGATTTTGAGAAAACAATGCTTTGTTCGAACTCCCACTGTTCCACCTTCATTGCGTGATCCATTGCCAGATGCTTTTTATAATTATTTCCAGACTTTATCTCCACAAGTTCCGTATGAAGTCCTTTTTGCAAAACAAAATCCAACTCTCCAATCTTCTTGGAATCATAATAGTGCAATTCAAATCCGTTAGACTTCAGATTTTGCGCAAAAGCATTTTCCAAAATGCTTCCCATATTGATTTCAACATTTCCAAGTAAAAGGTCAAACTGAATATTTTCCATGCACGATGCACAAAGCAGTCCCACATCATTCATATATAGTTTAAACAGATTTCGTTTCTCACTTATCTGTAATGGAGCCTGCGGCTCTGTCACGTTATAGCACGGCAATGTAACTCCCGCATCCGCAAGCCAGTTAAAACTGTCCTCGTACCGGATATGTCTGGCGGATGCATTGATACTGTTTAACTTAAATCTGCGGTTTTTCTCATTCAACTGTGCCGGAATACTGTCAAAGATTGCTTTGATTTTCGCTTTGTCGCTGCCTTCAGCATATTTTGCAATATCTAACCGGTATAACTCCAGAATGCTTCTCTGATTTTGCACAACTTTTGCAATATCGTGCGTGTCAATATAAATCTGAACTGTTTCCGGCATGCCCCCGACCACAAGATAACTGTAAAATAATTTGCAAAGCGTTTCATGCACGGAGTCAGAAACCCTTTCTCTTCTGTCATAACAGTTTTTCAAATACTGCAGCGTCTTATCCTGCACCCCATTTGCCCACAGATATTCCTCAAAATCAAGCGGATACATTGGTAAAATCTGCTCGAAGCCAACCGGATATGATCTCACTTCCTTATACCTCACTCCAAGCAGAGAACCCGATTCAATATAGTCAAACCTGCCATCCTCCACGAGAAATTTGATTGCCGACCGGACAGCCGGACATTCCTGTACTTCATCAAACAAAATCAATGTCTTTCCCGGTTCCAGCGGTGTCTGGAGATATGCTGTCAGATTCGTAATGATTGCTTCTGCTGTCAATTTATCTTTGAAAATATCGGCAGCTTTTTCATCCGTCACAAAATTTATTTCTGCAAAATGTTCATACTCATTTTTTCCAAATTCCCTGATCAGAGTTGTCTTGCCAATCTGTCTCGCGCCTATAATGTACAGCGCTTTCCCATTTGCTTCCGCTTTCCATTTCAAAAGTTCCTGATATACTTTTCTTTTTAGCATGTCACGCCCTCCGAATGTTAGGATTCCCTTTTCTTACATTCATATTAACATTTTTCCAAAGTATTTCAAGACTTCCTGTAACATTTTTCTTTCGTTTTGTCGCATATTTGTAACATTTTTCCGTGAGTTTATATGTATTTTTGCAACATTATTCATAACTTTTTTCTATATCAAATTGTCACGCAGTTTAATGTCATTTTCCTTTTTAACACAATCTTATTCAGGTCTTATGTTCATACAAATCCAAAACCAACCGGAACACCTGCTCCGCCGCATTCCGCATATTTTTCTGCGCAGTCTCCGTGTCCATAGCTTCATCCAGTGAACACACACCCGGCAGGATGGAGAAAAATGCATCGATTCCCTTTTCGTTGCAGTTTTTTGCTTCCTCTGTCACACTTCCGGCAAAAGCGATCACTTTACAACCGTATTGCTTTGCTGCCTTTGCCACACCGACCGGAACTTTTCCCATTGCCGTCTGAAAATCAAGACAGCCTTCCCCTGTCACCACGATATCTGCATCCTGCAATTCACTTGCCAGCCCGACTGCCTCAAGAACAATGTCGATTCCAGGTTTCAGTTCCACGTTTGGAAGTCCCCACAGAAACGCAAACCCAAGCCCTCCGGCTGCGCCTGTGCCCGGAATTTCGCTGAACTTTTTGCCGGTAAATTTTTCCAGACATGCCGCATAGGACTGCATCGCCCTGTCCATGCTCTCTTTTTCTTCTTCCTTCACACCTTTTTGCGCTCCGAAAACGTAAACACATCCATGCACTCCACAAAGCGGATTTGTCACATCACATGCAATCTGAAAATGGCAGTCTTTTAGCACTTCCGGCACACGATTATTTTCTATCTGCTCCACTTTTTCCAGCGAGGCAAAAACCGGTGGCAATCTGTCTCCGTTTTCATCCATAAAATCATAGCCCAGTGCAGATAACATTCCGATACCGCCCTCTGTCGTCGCACTGCCGCCAATTCCAATGATAAATTTGCGGCATCCTTTTTGAACTGCATCCAGAATCATTTCTCCGACTCCTGTGGATGCTGCTTTCCACGGATTTAACGGTTCTTTTACAAGTGTAGTGCCGGATGCCTCCGCCATCTCCATCACAGCTGTTTGATCTGGCAGAATGCCATATCTTGCTTTCACTGGATTTCCCATCGGACCTGTCACGGTCACATACTCATACGTTCCGTTCATTCCCTCTACCAACGCTTCCACTGTGCCCTCGCCTCCATCTGCGAGCGGTTTTACGACAACATTCATATTATCTGCTGCAGGCTTCCTGTCCTTCACAGCTGCTGCCCCACTGCCACAGTGCGCACACGCCGCCGCAAGAATCCCCTCTTTACAGGCGTTTCCCGCCTGCATACTTGTCATACTTCCCTTAAAAGAATCAATTGCTACTACCACTTTCATATAAAATGCCTCCGACTATGATTCCAATATTGTACCACAGCCGGAGGCATCAAAACAATAATCCCTGTTTTTAGTTTACATAACACTATTCAATTGTAAGGTCTGCAACCAGATGATCACATCTTTTAAAGAGATCAGTTGTGCTGTTACCATCTTTTTGAATTCTTCTCCCGGCTCCCGCATATCCGGAATACAGATCACATCAATTCCCGCAGAATATGCCGCCTGAATCCCTGCTTCGCTGTCCTCTAACACCAGACAATTTTTTCCTGGCTCATGTGCATCCTCGCATGCTTTCAGAAAAATATCAGGAAAAGGTTTGCCACGTTTCACATTTACACCATACACCAGATGATCAAAGTAGCCACGAATCCCATTCTGCTGCAAAATTCCCTCTGCGCGGTCTTCGGTGCTCGATGTTGCCAGCAGTATTTTGTAGTGATTTTCCTTTAAATACGCCAGCAGTTCGCGTGCGCCCGGTTTCAGTGCAACGCCGTCTTTTAGATACTCTTTTTCCCTCTCATCCACAAAAGTCATTCCCTCTTCCAACGTGATTGGGAGCTGATATCTTTCTAACAGAAACTTCATATTTGCAAGACTGGTTTTTCCACTATAATCCGTTGCATATTCCTCCAGCGTCATGGAACGTCCGTATTTTCCGGTCAGTTCCTCATACAATCGGAAGGAAATGATCTCGCTGTCAATTAACAGACCATCCAGATCAAAAATCACTGTATTTTTCATGCTGTTCTCCTTCTATATTGTTACTGTTCCCTCGTACCTCGTTCCAGTAACGATTCGCAGACTTATTTTATCTCTATTCTGAATTTTATCACAGCAAAAACCATTGTATCTTTAGAAAATGCGACTTATAATATAACAAAAGCGACAAGGCGGTAGTTTTTATGTTCAACAATTCCCCTTCTCTGTCCCTCGATCCTTCCGGCAGGGAACTCATTGAAAAAAATACGCAATTATTTGATCTCTCCGTCAACGACATGGATCTGCACCAGTATCTTGGCGGATATATTCCTCCTCACTGGCACGGTGAGCTGGAACTGTTTGTGCTGCTCGAAGGGCTTGTCACGGTTCGTATCGGAGACCAGTCCTATGAACTGCAAGCCGGGGAGGGCTGTTTTATCAATACAGAGATCATTCATGCCGTTGTTCCAAAAACCGCCGCTCCCTGCCTGTTCCGCTCCTTTGTGTTCAGCACCGACATGATCTGCGGAACCCCGGAAAGTGTATTTCACATCAAATACGTGCGCCCGCTGTTGGAAAATGGTCCATCCTGCTTTGTGTTTCATGATACCTCTGAGGACGCTCCGTATTTTCAGGAATTTGACTGTGCCTACCATGCCTGTATCAGTGAAAACTACGGATATGAATTTCAGGTACGGAATGCGCTGTCCAATATCCTGCTTTTTGTTTTGTCCAAAATGTCCGTGGATTCCAGCCCTTCTATTTCTCCGATACAAGACGAACGCCTGAAAAAAATGCTGACCTGGCTGCACCGAAATTTAGATAAAACCATTTCTGTCTCAGAGATTGCGGACACTGCAAATATCTGTCCCAGAGAATGTCAACGCATTTTTCAGCAGTATCTGCATTACAGTCCGATCGAATATTTGCAGCGGATCCGTATTTTCCATGCCGCAAAACTGCTGACAGATTCCGACGCTCCCATCACAGAGATCGCATTAAACTGTGGTTTTTCCAACCCAAGCTATTTTTCAAAGCAGTTTAAAACAATTATGGGAAGCAGACCACGCGAGTATCGTGCTGCCTCCCATAAGGAGATTTCCACTTATTAATTATTTCTGAAAATACTCTTTTGCAAATTCCATATCCTGTACCAGTTCCATGGTTCCAAGATATTTTCCGCTTTTATCGCGGACTGCCATATAAGTGACTAACATGGTTCTGCCGTTTTTATCCATCCAGACAGGTACTTTATCAAGTGTTCCCGCTCTGAATTCTTCAATAATACGGCGTACCTGCTGTTCGATCTTCGGCGGGTGGCAGGAGAACACCTCTCTGTCAATCGCCATTCCCGGTCTTTTGAACACTTTTGGACCTTCGTTGAAAAAGCGGTTGATATTGTCTGTGTCCACAAACGAAATCTCCAGTGGGATGGTATTCAGCATTGCTGTCAGCTGCTCCACGGTCATGTGACCGCCTGCCATGACAATCTCATCCTGACTGATAGACGACATCTTTACATCCTGTGCCTTCTCTGCGTCCTCCCAGACTCCGTTTTCTACACCAAAACACTCTGCGTAGTTTTTTGAGTCCCGGTAGATTCCAAACCATTCCTCATCCGTAAAGTTAAATGCGCAATTAGGAAAAAGAATATTGGCTTCCTTATAGATCATCTCGTCCGCTCTTGTGAGTGCCGCCTCGAAACGTTTTTTCCACTCATCATCCTGTGAATCCGCTTTTTTCGCCAGCGCAGCAAATTCATCCCGTATCTCATCATCCACCGTCCACATAACATCCGACGGACCGCTGATCTCATACTTTACCTTTAAATGCGGATAAAGAAGATCTCCCTTTTTGGCATAATGGATCGCAAGCTGACGGACTTCTTCTATAAGCTTGTACTCTACATGCCCGCTCTTTAATGCTTCCCTGCATTTTTTAATCGTTTTGGCAAGTGCTTCGTTCTCCAACGTAAATGTGTGAAGTGGATGCCCCGGAATCTTCACAAGCTCCGCCGTCTTTGCAAATCTCTGTTCCCGGATCGAATCCACCGTTGCTTTTTCAGCATTTGCGATCTGCTCTTCTCTATTCATACTTCCTACGCTCCTTTTGGCAATGATACTGTGCGATTTATTTTCATATATAGTTTCCTTTTTTGGTATCTTTACTATACGCAATTGGGAGCAGAATTTCCGTTGTTTTTACAACATTATAGAATTTCTCTGATTTTTTCCTCTACCACATCCATATCCGCTGTCGGCTCAAACCGTTCTACCACGTTGCCTTCCCGGTCAATTAAAAACTTTGTAAAGTTCCATTTGATATCTGCGCTCTCCATATAGTCCGGCCGTGTTCTTGTCAGCATACTTTCAAGCATTGGTGTCAGATTACATCTTCCGCTTCAAAATCATAAAATTTACTCATTGTTTTTCTCTCCTTTTATATTGCTTGCAATTTAATTGTGTTCAATCTTTATGTGTAATAAAATACAACCTATTGGCATCTTTGTCAATAGGTTGTACACAATTAATTTTATTTCATAAATTTTCCAAAGAATCCTTTTTTCTCTGGCTGTTTCTCATCCTCTGAATCCTCTTCTTTTCCTTCCTGCTCTTTCCACTTAAAGTACTCAGAATCCAGATTCACGCTGATCTCAGGGGCAGCTTTCTCTGTTTTTTCTTCCGGCTGTTCTTCCTCCGGTTCTTCAAACGAGATTCCCTGCTGTTCAAAATAATCGCGGTTGATCTTGATCTCCGGCTTCACTGCTGCATAAGGAGAAGATTCCGTATCCTCTTCTTTCCATTTCTTCTCCTTCGCGATCTTCTTATTCCGCTCCTCAATAATACCCATGTATTTGTCCGTATCCTTAAGATCCTGCAGCAGACTCTTTAATTCCAGCTTGTCACCGGAAACCAGTTTTCTTTCATTTGCAAGCTTTTCTCCCATGCTGTCATAGACCGCTTTCACAGACTCATTCGCCTCATCCATAATATCAAGTATCCGCCGGAGCGCTTCATCCGTATACATAACCGACGCGGCATAAACGTCCTCTGCTTTTGCTCTGGCGTCATTGATGATTTCTTCCCCGATCTTCCGGTTTTCTCGCTGCGCCTGCTCCCTGCCCTGCTTCGTCAGTTCGTACTCATCCATAACTTCTGACATGCAGACTGCAAGCTGTTTTAAAACATCCAGCATCTCTTTCTTATTTACGACCAAATAGTTAGAATCTCTCTCATATGGATTGCTTTTTGATAAAAGGACATGTAATTCCCTGAGAACCTTTTCCATATTGTCCTGTGCGCTCATTTTGAATCTCCCTGCCAATCCCGACTTATGTAAACTTCTTTTTCAACGTATGTCCAAATGATCCACTGATACCGGAAAATTTTTTTACTTTTTCATCTTGCGGGATTTTACTTTTTTCACAATTTTCTTAATTAATACTATAATGAAAATGACAAGTAAAATCAACACCGCAATCGCACCAACAATGATAGCAGTAAATTTATTTGGATTTTTTACAAGGTCAACGATATTCCTACTGTCATCTACCTGTTTTCTGTAATGTGTGGTGCTGTAGTATTCCGGCACATTGGCTATTCCGTCGCCGTCTGTGTCCTCAAATGACTCCATGTATCTTGCGATCGCATCCCACGCTTTTAACTCTTTTCCATTCTCTGTGATAATGACATCCTCGAAGTCTTCGATCGGTGTTCCGTCGGCGTATTTTGGAACCAGTGATAACAGTCCGTAAGACATATCTGTTACGGCACTTAACATCTGTCCGCTGTAAAGGTCTGCGACCACGCGGTATAATTTATCATCCTCAAGCTCAATTCTCTGTGTACCATCGTCCAGATACACATCTGTCACTTTATTTAAGATCATGCGGTTTGGATTGTAAGTAAAATCAAGTCCGCTGCAATATAATCTCGCCGTTGTCATAAAATCAGAAACGGATGCGTCGATCTCCGCTGCCGTCTTTAACTCTTTTCCGGTCAGATACACGCTGATCAGCGGATAGCCAGGCACTCCGTCTGCACCGATTCCAAGGGAAAAGGAATTGAACACCTGCTCTACTGTAATGTCACCTTTTGCATAAGTATCACGTACCGTTCCACTTGGAACGACTGCAACATCCACCGGAACACCGTCATAATCGGCTGCATTTTCCACCGCATACACATAGGCGTCCGACATAATATCGCCGAGGTTGTGTTCCTCATGAATATTTTCCAGATCTTTCTGTGTGGAAAAATCAACATCATTTTCCACTAACACCTGATCTTTGGTATAGCCGAACTGTGCCAGATAGTCGGTGTCCACAGTATCCATAAACTGATCAATGGCGTTCTGTGTCTCTGCATCCTGATCAATGTCTGTTGTGACCGGCACAATTTCGTAAGAAGTCATCTCCCAGCGTCCATCTGCTTTCTGTGTCATGGAAAGTTCGCCGAGATTCTTACCATATTCACCGCAGGATACCACATAGGTATCTCCATGGACAATTGGCTCTTCCAGTGTTGTATGTGTGTGACCGCTTAAGATCAGATCGAGCTCCGGCACTGCCTTTGCCAGATTTTCATCCTCTGATTTACTCTCGTCCTCCCAGGTTCCGCTGTGGGAAACGCAGACGATCATATCAACATCCTCGTTCTCCCTGATCTCTTCGACCGTTTCTTTTACCGCCTCGATTGGATCTTTGAATAAAAGTTCACAGGTCGGCGCACAGGCAAGTGCATCTTTACCAAAAACGCCTACGACAGCTATGTCTGTATCCCCTTTTTCCAATACAACATAGTCACTGACCCCGTACTCATCAAATGCGTCTCTGATCAGCTGTTGTCCCTCACTTAAGCCTGCTGCCTCCATGGATTCCCAGTCCACATTGCAGACAACCATTGCCGGAAGATCATCCCCGGACTCCGCCGCACTGTTCAACATATTTGCAAGTCCTTTGGAGCGGTAATCAAATTCGTGGTTTCCGAGTGTGGTCACATCGCATCCCATATAGCCTAACATGCGGATTTCTGCCGCCTGCGTCTCAAAAACAGTCTGGATCAGTGTTCCCATGGAAAAATCACCGCCATCAATCACCAGCGTGTCAGGATTTTTCGCTTTCTGCTCCTGGATCAAGGTGTTGATCCTCGCAAATCCTCCCACTTCTTTCTCTGCATCATCCACCACCGTCGTAAATGTGTTAAGGTGGGAATGTGTATCATGTGTGAATACAATATCCACCTGTTTTGCGGAATCTGCTGTCTCAGCGGAAACAGTCTGTATTCCTGCAAAAGTTGTCAGGCATAACATGCCTGTGAGTGCCAATGCTGCCCAGTTTTTTCTCATATTTTTCTCTCCTTTGCTATTCCCCGAAAAATACACTGTCTCCCATCGCCTCATATTTTCCAGTAAAAATAAAGAGCAAAACTACTTCAGATATGATCGCAGTTCTGCTCTTTTTGTATTTACTATTTTACATAAATTTTACATTGATGTAAAGAAGTCCTGTGACTTTTACATCTGTTTTTTCTGTGCTTTTTTCTCAGCTTTTGCCTGAAGCTTTGCAAGTTTTTTCTTTGTCGGTCTGAACAACCGGAAAATCCTGTAAACTTCCAGAACGATCAGCAGACCAAAGATAATATCAATTGCCAGTTTGATTTTGTCTGAAATTCTCATTCCGTCTTTGATCTGGGAACCCGGCATTGCGCCATTCATGCTCTTGCTATTTGCGATCGTGTAAAGTACACGGTGCATTGCCTGTCTTGCATAGTAGTAAGTTGCAGGATCACTCTTGTCAAAATTGTATCTTGCAGATGCCGGAAGGCTTGTCAGTTTCACATCTGCCCCCGCCTCTGTCATCTGGTAGCCATCCATAAATACACCGGTATTGGCATTGTCTGTCATAACGATTCCATCAAATGCCCACTCGTTGCGAAGGATTCCTGTGATCAGTCCATAGTCACCGCCTGCCCAGGTTGCACCGGCTCTGTTGAAGGAAGTCATAACACCCTGTGAAGCACGGATTGATTTTGATGCGTTCGCATAGCTTCCATCTTCCTGTTTCTCGACATAATTTAAGGTAACGTCGCCGACTTTCATGCACATCTCAAATGGTACAAGATAAATCTCTCTTGCAGACTGCTCATTAAACCAGGTGGCAGCACTGAATTGTCCGTCACGGTCACCACGATGGTTTTCCTGATCGTTGAATGCAAAATGCTTGATGTAAGTATACATACCTTTGGAAGCAGCTCCGTAAACTTCTCTGGAGGCAACGGCTCCTGAGAGGAATGCATCTTCGGAATAGTACTCTCCGTTACGACCGGAATATGGTGTTCTGTGGATATTCATGGATGGTGCATACCAGCCATCAGCTCCTCCGAGCAATCCTTCATTTCCGATCATTGTTCCATATTCACTGGCAAGGTCTAAGTTCCATGTCTGTGCAAGCGTCATTGCGTTTGGGAACATTGCTCCTGTACCACCATAAAGCAATCCTGCTGCGGTGTCCGCATCAATATTAAAAGGTTTTTCTACAGAATCAATGTATTCAATACCATAACCGGACACGCCGATCGTATTATAAATTTCATCTGCAGTCAGTTCATCTAAAAGGTCATCCCAGAGCGAATCGTCAAAATCAAGTCCCCTCATGTTAATCAATGTTAATCCATTATCTGCACCATAGACAATCTGTGTGTCTGCAAGTGTCTCCGGCGCAACATCTGTACCGCTTGAAAAGCTGTCAAGCTCTGCGATCAGATCATCGGACGCTGTTTTCACATATGTATAGGAAACTCCATCTTCACCATTGATCTCATTTCCCCAGGTACTGATCTGAGTTCCTGCCTCTCCGTCATGTGTCGGGAAAGTTCCCTCCCAATCTGATCTTGTCAGATAAGTTACGTCTGCCTTGCAATCCTGTAACTGGTTTGTGATTGTCACACCCGAGTAAGAATCTGTTGCGTAGGTTGTCACATCGGTGTCTGTGTTATCTGGTGTGTATACAGATACAAATTCTGCTTTTTGAGCTGGCTTCTCAGATTTCGCCGCAAGAATATTGTTAATTGCTGCATGTGCGTTAGCAGCTGCTGTGATGTAATAATCACCTGCGTCAAAAATATATGTCTCTGCTCCGTTTTCATCATAAGCTTTTAACTGCTCTTTGGAGAATGTACAGGTTACCGTCTCTTTCTCGCCCGGTGCAAGTTCGCTTGTCTTGCCGTAGGCTACAAGCTGTACGGAAGCTTTCTCTACTCCGTTTGCTTTGTCGTACTCGGTATATGGGGACTGTGCGTAGATTTCTACGACATCTTTTCCTGCCATATCTCCGGTGTTTTCCACATCAACAGTCACGGTGCACTCGTCACCAGACCATGTTGTCTGCATATTCGACCAGTCAAAGGTTGTGTAGGAAAGACCATAACCAAATGGATAGACCACTTCCTCTGTGTAATCATAATCTCCTGCATTTCCCTGATTTAAAACGGCATCCTCATAACGTGTCTCATAATATTTGTAACCTACATAAATTCCCTCTTCGTAAGTCACATAGTTATATTTTGTCAGTTCTCCGTTCTCATCCACATACTGATAATCGCCAAAATTCTGTGCAGCCGGAGATTTGGATGCATCTGCTGCAAACGTATCTACCGTTCTTCCGGATGGGTTTACCTGTCCGGTCAGAATGTATGGAATGGACTCGATTGCGGTGCAGGAAAGCACTGCTTTGACATTCTCGTAATCTTTTACCCAACCAAGCTCTAATGCAGCGTTGGAATTGGTTACAAGAATCACATTATCAAAGTTGTCATTTAAATAAGAAATAATTTCCAGCTCTGTGGAATCAGGCTCCAGATAACTTTTTGCCTTATCTTCCTCACTCTCCGCATGATTGTACATGGAACGCGGCATGTCACGGCCTTCGCCTGCCACTCTCTTTAAGAAATAAACCGGCACGGTATTCTTTACCGAATCCATGACCTCTGTGTTCTCCTGTAATACGGATAACGGAACTTCATGGATTGCAAAATCTTCTGCGTCACCAAAACTGATCGAACCGGAGCTGAGTCCGTATTCTTTCGACTGCTCTGAATAAAAATCCATTAAAGTTGTATTGATTTTTGCTCCTGCGTCCTCGAAAATCTGTGTCAGATTTCTTCCTCCCAGCATAGAATCACTGGCGGAAACAGTTGCTGAATTTACACTGAAAAAGCTGAACTCCGTATCCTGTGCCATTGGCAGGATTCCCTCATTACTCAAAAGCACCGTCCCCTCATCTGCGATCTGCTGATGAAGCGCTGCCTCTGCTTCTTTGATACTGTCCGTCGTATAATCTGCTTTGTTATACGTAAGATCAAGACCTGTTGTATCTACGTCGGAATTATCAATCTGTGTGTTGATCCCCCCGATCATACTGTCCATCATTCTCGCATAATTCGGAAGGATGGTGTTTACGACTGCGATGATCACTGCAAATAAAATGATCAGCACAGAACGTATTGTTGTTCCTATTATTTTTCTGGCTTTACTCATAGTTTCCTCCTCTTAAAAAATTCACTTCCGGCAGCAAAACTCAAGACTATGAAAGGTTTTGCTGCTTCTATTTACCATAAAAATAACACGAAAGAAAAGAAAAATGCAGGTTTGGACGTAACCTGCATTTTGAGAGACATATTCCGTTGTTTTTTGCAAAATCCGATATTGTACGGGTTCCCATATGTTTTTATCGTCCATGCGGATTTTGGAAAATCATGCGGAGCAGATATTTGTTCTGTTCGGTCTTTATGACCATCTGACCGCCGTAATGCTCGACAATGTTCTTCATGCTTTTTGTTCCAAATCCGTGACTTCCTGTATCCTGCTTGGACGTAACCGGCATATGGTTACTGTCATAGACCAGACTTCCCTCATAAGGATTCACAATCTCCACCAGAAGGATTCCTTTTTTGTTCTGTATCTGCACAGATATCCAGCGTTCATGTACGTTTGAAATTTTCCGGTTTGCCTCGATCGCATTATCAAGGGCATTGCCGAATAAAGTATATAGGTCAAGCTCATCCATAAACGCAAGCTGGCTCCCATCTGCAATACAACTCATGGAAATCTGATTACTCTGACAGGTCAGTTTTTTCTCGGTTAAAACGGTATCCAGATATTCATTTCCGGTTCGGACCACCGCATCATAAGCAGCAATTTTACTCTCCATATCCTGTAACTTTGCCTTGCGCTTATCCTCATCACTCATCGTCGATAAAATCATGAGCTGATGTTTCATGTCATGATAATGCTGGTTTACAACTGCGATACTCTCCTTTGACATCTCGTAACGCAGCTTTGTCTTTTCCCAGAGCTGTTCTTTCTGTGAAAATTCGATGCGCTCTGTCTCCCTTTTCATCTGTTCCCGCTGATTCGTCAGAATAAACAGACAACACAGGATTGCATAAATGCTATGTATATGCGCATACCCCAGATAGTCCATCACAATGCTAAGTCCCCACACAATTCCCATTAAAACAACGGATGTTGTAGTCGCGGAAATCGCCCCGATCGGGTATTTTCCCTCATACACGGTTCCTTTTGCAAACCAGAAATACGCCAGAAGAAAAGAGCCTGCAAGACACGGAATGTATACAAGCGGATGTTTGTTTCCTATGATTCCACCTGTAAAATGTTCCACGAGAACCCGAATACAGTAAAAAATATGTTCCACACCATAACTTAAGGCAAAAATGTACATCGCCTCATAGATACTGCTTTCCGTACAGAAATAGATTGAAAAAATCAGTATCGCCCATATCAAAACAAACCACACAAACATAAGAATGACGGATTCCACCCACAAAATCCCCTGCTGCATTTCCGTCCCGTAGTATTTTATGTAAAAAATGGGTAAGACACCAAGCAGACAGGTACCCACAATTATGATTGCCATCGCTTTTCCCATGCCATGTTTTCTTTTTTTCAATGGTATACAAAGTCCGATCGCCGGAAGCAGCATTTCTAACATGTATAGGAAATTAAAACTTGTCACTTCCATCTCAAATCTCCATTCCGACGTAATCGGCAAATGCCTCTAAGAACTCTTTTTTCCTGCTCCGGCTTAAAAATATCTGCGTTCCGCCCACATAAACAGTATCTTTCTTCACCTCATCCACATGCCGCAGATTCACAAGCTGTGACTGCCCGCTTTTGACAAAATAATATTCCGCCAGTTCATCTGCCATTGTTTTTAAAGGGATTCCGTGTTTTGAATACACCTTATCTTTTGTGTGGAAGAACATATCATGTCCCACAACCTCAATATATAAAATATCCTCGGTAGATATCTTGCATTTTCGTTCCCCTTCTGCAACCAGAAGCTGTTTTTCCTTGTGGTACTTTGACGTTACTGCCAGCACTTTGTCCATGGTCATCGCAAGCTGCTCATAAACAACCGGTTTTAAAATAAAATCCAGCGCATTTACCTTGTAGCCCTCTATTGCATACTGCGCCAGCGCCGTGATGAACACGATCTGTGCGTCCGCATCCACTTCGCGGATTCTCTTTGCGGTTGTCATTCCATCCTGATATTTCATATGGATATCCAGAAAAATCAGGTCATAGTCCGCAGAATAGTCATCCAGAATATCTATGCCGTCATTAAAAATTCTTACGATAAATGCTTCGTTTTTCTCTTTTTCATATTTTCTCAGATGCTCGATGAGTGCTTCCTGACACTCACGTTCATCCTCTACGATTGCTATTTTTAACATAACCTTCTCCCAGATGAGAAGAGTGCGAAGCCATAGTTTTGGCTCCACACCCTGATAAATTTTTCACAATCTACAATGTAATATCTTCGACGGATATACCAAGTGAAGATAACTTTGCAAGTGTGACCTTAATCTGATAATCAAGTTCTTTGTTCTCCACACCGCCATTGGATTTTTTAATGCGCTGCAGATCCGTATATTTGTCAATTGTCAAACTGATAAGTTCTTCTCTTGTCATTCCATTATCCTCCATGCTATCACCGCCTTTCGTTGGTGATATTATAACATAATGTAAAGTTCCTATTCAATTGAAAAAGGTGCAAAGCCCTTTTTCTATCACGACTTTACACCTTCTTTTTTATATTGTTTTCTGTTAATCTTCCAAACTTGTCTGAATATCCTGTATTTCCTTCAAATACTCTTTTTCAAGCTTTTCATACTCTTCGTTCCGAAGCAGTTCAAGCTTTCTTTCCAGTTCTGTTAAGTGTTTTCTTAATTCATACTTGAATTGTACATCTGTTGGCATATATTCCTCATTCACTTTCCATCACCGCCTTTCGCTGGTGATATTATAGCATAATGTAAAGTTCCTATTCAATTGCCAATGTACGATTAGGAGGGAAACCATTCATATTGAAAACTTTAAAGAATTTTTGAATCCATATAGAAGATACGCCACACATATCTCAATGAATTGTAAATTTACAATATCATAAAAAAGACTATGAAACAAATAAAATTTTTATTAATTTTGCTGCTGACACAGCAAAAACAACACCCACAATCAAAAATAAAATCTACATAAAAAGAGCTACGTACCAATTTCTCAGTACAGCAGCTCCATAAATCTTAAGCTTCCGCTTTTTTTGCTTCCCCTTCCGGGAAGATGATTTTATTAACAAAGAAGAATACCACCATAGATACACCACCGTTTAATACGGTCGTTCCGATGTTATACAGCCAGTCCGGTACGAACATTCCTGCAACAGCAACCCAGATACAGTTGATGGAGTTTACGATACAGGTTACGATACAGAATGCGATCAGATACCACATGCCCTGATACCAGATGTTACCTTTACTGCGGAATACGAAGCTTCTCTGGATTGGAAAGTTAATACATTCACCAACTACCATTGCGATCATGTATGCACAGAAATAAGGAAGTCCGCCGTGTGCAGCGTCATAACCGATGATGTTCCATTTGAATGTCTCTCCGAATAAAGTAATGTCGATTCCCGGGAATCCGAAATCAACTTTTGGAAGCCCTGCGAATGCAAGTGGTAAAAACAGTAACATGAAATATTTCAGTACTGTGATAAGGTTACTTACGATAACGAATAAACCACCTTCACGAATCCATTTTGATGCGCCCGGATGCTTCTCTGCAAATCCAAGCCATAAGCCTTTGATTTTCTCCATAATATTAATCCCTTTCTCTCTGGACTGCGAAACTCTTCCTTGCAGTTTCGGAATAACTTTCTGCATTTATGTTCCGCTTTACTTGTCTTAATCCTAACATAAGAATTCTTTTATGGAGAAAAATTGCATAATCTGTGCTTTTTTTAGCATAAATGGTAAGGATTTTACAAAAATGGGATCATATATACCGGCAGATAATGGATGCCATTCTCCCATTTATAATCTTTCGTATGAACCACATATTTGTCTCTGATACGACTGCTATACTTATCGCAAAACATATCTAACGACTTATGCCCTCTGTAGTTTCCAGACTTCACTTCTATCGGGTTAATTTTATCCCCTTTTGGATTATTGTGTTCTAAATATGCTTCTACAGCCTGTGGCATTCCGCCAATCAGCATATACAACCGGAACATACGCATCAGATTCCTGTGCATTGCATTTCCGGCAGATTTTTTGCTTTTTAAAAGCAGCTTAATGGTATCCGCCGTGATTTCATCACCAACTGCCCACAAAAATTCTTCAAAATCCATCGGATACATGGATATCTTATGTTCTTCACTCGGAATCAATATATCCTTCGTATTCTTCTTTATCGATAAAAGTGACCCTGTTTCAATGTATTTATATCTTCCATCTGCCACAAGATACTTGATTGCCTGTCTTGCCTTCGGCAATAGTTGAACCTCATCAAATATAATCACGGATTCCTTTTCATACAGTCTGACTCCGGTCAACTGTTGTAATTGGAGAAAGAAAAAATCTAAATTATATCGCAAATCCCCGTTCGTGTAAATGCGTATCCTACGCAAATCCCCGTTCATCATCTCGCATTTGATACGCAAATCCCCACTCATTATCTTACATTTAATTCGCAGATCCGCATAATCCTAATTAGCATATGCGATTCGTCTACACACTATTCTTTTCATACCTTAAGATTTTTTATTTGTATTCATGCAAAGGACAAAGTTTTCCTTTAAGCTCTGTAGCTAACTGTATATCCATCATTCCTTCTACAATTTTTCTAATATTTTAAGACCAAGTTCAAAGGCCAGTAGCATGATTTTACTCTTATCATCCAATCTTGCACTGCCTGATAAACTTCTTGGCTCCCAGGATGAATGGTCAAGGTTATCTCCTGCATAAAAGAACTGGAAAAATTCTGTTCCCCTGAAATCACAGAGTGCCTGCATTCCAGCACACTCCATCTCGACACAGACCGCACCCATTTCTTTTCTCTTATTCACCTTATCCCTTGTTTCTCTATAGCAGGCGTCTGTTGTCCATGTGATTCCTTCCACATAAGGATATCCAAACTCTTTCAGAACTTTCTTAAACTCATCCCTGTAATTATGATTCACATCAATTGTGTCACATGGTTTCGCATAGTGGTAACTCGTTCCCTCATCCCTGACAGCCTTAATCGGAATAATAATTCCACAATCTTCAATCCGTTTATCTAATACCCCACAATTTCCAAGCAAAATCAGTCTTTTACTTCCCATTGCAATTATTTCTTCGTACTGTCCCACGCATAAAGGTTCCCCGACCATTGATTTGAACATTGCAAATCTTTTTCCTTTATATGTAACTTCATAAATAGGATTCAAGCCACTTGCAGAATGAACACTCGCTATTTCTTTTGCACGAAAAAATTCCAGTACCTCATTGAAAAGTTCTTCTGAAAAACAGGAAATCGTAACTTCCGGAAAATTTTCAATCTTCTCCACACACATATCCGGGTTGATGATTGCAGTTTTATTTGCGTCAAATTCTTCTAATAACATTTTCTATCTATCTTACCTTCCTGTTTTTTTGAATCCATGTCATAGTTGTATGTTGTACCAATAAGATGATCCTGCTGTATTATATCCCTGGATGCTGGATTATGACAATCTAACAGCCTTCTTCCAATAAATTTATCGCCACCTCGCTTCGTATAGCTGGCAACAGCTGTCGAATCCATGTAAATAATTTCATGCTGAAAGTGCTTGTATTATTTCATTATTAAATTATTGTTAGTCAGACAAACTTGAATGGAATTTATAAAACGCATTTATTTTACATAGGCACAGTATATCACAGTTCCTGTGTCTATGTGATATCATTTACTGTTTCTTCCGATAAGAACTCATCCTTCCGATGTGCATAAGCGTCAGATTTGACGCTTACTTTACAAATAAAGTGACACCTCTATTTAAGGTAGCCTTTTCTCTTTCAGTAATAAAATTATTTGTATTTTATTAGAAATTGAGAAATTAATTCTATACAACCTTCCACATCTTTTTCATCTGCAACTTCTGCGGGCATGTGCATATAACGCAGTGGGATTGACACGAGCACCGTAGGTACTCCCTGATTAGAAAAATGTATTTTATCCCCATCTGTATAACTAAGTCTGCTTGCAGCTTCTCTCTGAATTTGGATTCCAGCTGTTTTTGCACACTCCTCCATTTTAGTATTCAACGCTTTTACAACTATTGGACTATTACACAGAACAGGGCCACCACCAAGTAGAACTGTCCCCATTTCAGCAGGATCCATTCCGCTACAATCACTAGTATAAGTAACATCTACTACAATTGCCATAGATGGATTTATACGTGTACTTGTCCAATATGCTCCTGTCTTAGTTGTCTCTTCTCCTGTAGTAGAAGCTGCGTAAACACCAACCGTACAACCTTGTTTTTTAGCTCTTTTTATAGCTTCCATAATAATATAAACGCCAAGTCGGTCGTCGAGTGCACGTGCAGTAAATTTATCATTTGCCAGTTTTCGTATAGTTGTATCCAGTACAATTGGATCTCCAATACTTACATAACTTAATGCATCTTCACGGTCTTTAGCCCCAATATCAATCCGAAACTGCTTTGTTCCCAAATCTTTTTCTTTAAATAGTTCCCTATACGCTTCAACAACACCATAAACTATTCCTTTTGAAGTCTTAATTGAAATAGCGTGTCCAGGATATGTTGAAGGAACAATTCCGCCTCTATCAATTACTTGCAGTCTTCCATCTTCTCTGATGTTTGAAATCATAAGACCAATTTCATCTGCATGCGCTGATAACATAATTCTAATATCGCTGTTTGGATTTATTACACAGGTTACATTTTGCATTTCATCGCGACGTACTTCATCTACATAGTCTTTCATTTCTTCTTCAACAATGTCCTGTACCTGCTCTTCATATCCTGATACTGAAATGCTGTTTAGAAGATTGTTTAAAAAATTATTGTTCATTGTCATCATCTTCCTTCTGATTTGATGTTATTGTTATAAGATCAGAAAAAGTCGTCAAATTATATGTCCCCAAGCCACATGCAACAGCATCACCAATTGCTGCACAATCCATTCCACCAGCTATAGCAGCCTTTAGTCCAGCTTTTGCATCTTCGACAACCAGGCAGTTAGATGGTTCTTCATTTATATATTCTGCAGCTTTAATAAATACTTCTGGATCTGGCTTTGATTTTGATATATTATTTCCATCAGAAATTGCATCAAAGTATTCTCCAAGTCCTAACTGACCTAGTATAAATCTTGCGTTTTTGCTGGATGATCCAATTGCAAGCTTATGATTAGCTGCACGTAATCCATCCAAAGTAGCTTTTACTTCCTCGGATAAGTCGGAAGTGTTCATATTTTTCAAAAGTTCTTTATAAATATCGTTTTTCTTTGTAATCCAGAATTCTTTCTCTGATTCGTTTAATTCACCATTGTAACGCTCAAGAATTATTTCAAAACTTTCCATACGGCTTACGCCTCTGAGTCGATTATTAATCTCTTGATCGAAATAAATACCTATTTCATCCGCAACTTTTTTCCACGCTTCATAATGATATTTGTCAGTATGACATATTACTCCGTCTAAATCAAATATTACTGCATTGTATTTCTTCATTACTTATTTCTCCTTTTTTATCAGACAAGTTGGATATGATTACAGCTGCCAGTATAATTACACATCCGATTACCATTCGAGGTGTAATTATTTCGTGAAGAATAATGATTGAGAATATCGTTCCAAATACTGATTCCATGGAAAGTACAATTGCCGCTTTTGTCTCATCAACATATTTCTGGCATGCAGTCTGTAATAAATAACACAAAGTCGTACTTATTACTCCCAGATATAGCACGCTTAACCACCCTTGTGTTGTTACCTGAAAATCAGTTTCTCCAAAAACAACCATGCTGACAGCTGATAAAATAAACGCTGTGATCATCTGAACCATATTTAATACAGAAGCAGGATATTTCTTTACAAATTCACTCGTAAAGAAAATCTGAAATGCAAACCCTATTGCACAAATCAACGTGAGTGCATCTCCTAAACCAAGCGTAAGATTGCCGTTTAGCGAAAGAAGTGCAACTCCAATTACTGACAATATAGCTCCGATAATTCCCTTCGCACCTATCTTCTTTTTTAGAATAACAAATGCTATAAATGGCACAATTACTACATTAAGAGCAGTTAAAAAAGCATTTTTTGATGGAGTTGTATATTGCAGTGCTATAATCTGCAATGAAAAACCTATAAATAATGCTACTCCCATTAAAATGCCTGCTTTAATTGCACCAGTACGATTAACGACTTCTTCTTTTCGATTTCGTTGTCCCAGACTAACTAAGCCCATTAATACTGATGCGAGTAAAAATCTTACCATCATAATTTGAAAAGGTTTCATACTTTCCAAAGCCATGTCACTTGCTACAAATCCGCCTCCCCATATGACCGTAACCAGTATAAGTCCTCCGATTGCCAGCCCTTTTTTCATCACATATCCTCCATTCTGTTTTATATCATTTCAATTTTTCCGTTTACTTCAACCTCTACAGGTTCTCCACAAAGTCGTTTTACTTCAGCATTATTGTTTTTATCTGCTGTAATCTCAAGCCAAGCGCCCTTATAATGTAAACGGAATGTTAAATTCTGCCATTCCTCAGGCATATTAGGACAAACCCTTAACTTGCCATCTTCGCGCTGTGATACACCCGCAAAGCCAAATACAATTGTTTGCCATACTCCGCCTGTATTTGCTGCATGAATTCCTTCTCTTGTATTTCCCTGCATATTTAACAAATCAATAAACGCTGCACGACGGAGATAACGGTATGCTTTTGAATCGTCCCCTACCTTAAGTCCCATCACTGAATATATACTTGGACTTAATGAAGAACCATGAAGTGTTCTCTTTTCATAGTAAGCATAGTTCTCTTTTATAGTTTCATCATCAAATTCATTTCCCATAAGATGAAGAAGCATAACAACATCTGCCTGTTTATTAATCTGCGTTTCCTTTGCTTTCTTTGTCTTAAGCGCTTCTGGACGAATCGGCCAGTCATTTTCATCGTATTTTTCAATTGTTACATTATCTAATTCAAAATATCCTTCGAACTGTTCAAGAAGTTTCGTTCCTTCTTTGCGTGGAAGATAAATTTTTTCCTGAACTTCTTTCCATTTAGCAGTTTCCATCTCTGTAAGTCCTGTTTTTTCAACAAGTTCATTATATGAAGAAGTCTCTTCTTTTTTCATGACCTCTAACAGCGAAAGAACATATTTTAAATTCCATCTAGCAAGATAATTTGTATATAAATTATTATTAACTGGCTCATGCCATTCATCTGGTCCTGTTACCTGATTAATTTCATAACGATCCTGTTCATTATTATATTCACATCTGCTCGCCCAAAATCTTGCAGTTTCTGTCAGTATTTCGGCTCCTTTAGTGTATAGGAAATCTATATCGCCTGTAATCTTAACATAATCGTATATTCCGTATGCAACGGCCGCTGTTACATGATGTTCATACACGGCAACATAACATCTATAACAGCTACCATCTGGTTCTATTGTCCAATCTGGACACTGCTCGCTACCATCATCTGCTGATTCCCATGGATACTGAGCACCATTAAATCCATTCTTGTGGGCATTTTCACGTGCTGCGTCTAACAAATAATATCTATAGTTTTCAAGATTTTGTGCTGTTTTTGGGAATACCCATGCAAAAAATGGAAGCATAAATAACTCTGTGTCCCAAAAAGCATGGCCACCATATTCTTCGCCAGTCAGAAGCTTTGCACCTACATTTACATGATCATCATGCTCATTTCCAGTGCTCATAAGATGAAAAATATTAAAACGAACAGCTCTGTTAAGATCGTCATCTCCAGTTATTTTGATATCAGCATTTTCCCACATGTTATGGTATACTTCTTCATGTAATTTAAGCTCATTCTCAAAACCAGTATGAACAAATCCTTCGATTTCTTTTTTTATAGTGCTATGAAGTTCATATGTAGGACATTCCCTTTCTGAATACATAGAAACATACTTAACAATTTGTACTTCTTTTCCTTCTTCAACGTGAATATCACCAAATTCAATATTCTGTTCACCAAAAACACTTGTCATGCGATTTCCGAGAATTTGTTTTCCATCGCAATATGCTTCTATACGACATCCACATCCTACATGTAAATGCTTCTCCCTTGTAGCAACTTCAACATATCCGCCGTCCTCAGCTAACTTCTCATTGGCTGTCATATATGTATGTTTTACCTTAAAACGTGGTGCATCATAGAAATTAATAATACTTCCATCAATGATACTCTCAACTTCAACAATACCACTATAATTCAATGGTGTCATATATAGTTTAACACCCATACGGTGAACGTTATTTCTGCTAACAAAACGAAGTCCTTCAACAAGAGTTTCCCTACCCTTAGAATCCTTTAAGAGTATTCTTTTTCCGACAAAAGCTCCTCTCATATCAAGGACTCGTGAAAACTCTATTATTTCACAATCCTCAATTCCAATAAGTTCTTTTTCAATATAAAGTCTGATACCTAACCAGTTAGGAAGTGTCGAAAGCTCCCTCATAAATGTTTCAGATTTATCAAACACTCCGTTAATATAAAGATATGGAAGAGTAATCTTTGTACCTTCCTCATGGCTGCCTCTTATTCCAAGGTAGCCATTAGAAAGTGCAAACAGACTCTCATATTTTAGATTTTCTTTCGGATCATATTTATCCTGGCAGATAAGCCATTCATCATCATGTATTCTACTTCTCAGATTTTCTGAAAAAAGCTCTCTAGTCATATATGATTCTCCTACTATAAAATTAATTAGATATACTGTTTTCTTGCTTCATTTATTTCTGTGCCATTTTTCACAATAGAAAAGGTAAATGCCATTGAGAAATCCTGTAATTTTACTTTATTTTCCTCTAACTGTTCTTCTCCACAGCTATTACTTCCTAGTCCAGAATGACGGTAATCCAAATGAATAATAACATCATTAGATTTCTCAATTTCGAATGGATGCTGTGCTTTTTCTAGACTTTCATCTGTATAATTTGCAAGATTTAATCCAAGTTTGTTCTCCATTCTGCATAATAAACCATTTTCTCCATCTCCTATGCTGAACCATTTTACATTTTCTCGGTGTCCGTTTTCCTGTGGGAATACGTAATTGGTCATCATTTCATCAATTGTACTTTCATATATCCCCATAACAGATGCCGCATTACTATCGATATAACTTTCTCCAGGTCCCATACCATACCACATGGTGTTCTGAAGGTTTTGATTTCCTTTCATAACGATACCGATTCGTGGTAAAAATGGTGGTTCGAGTTTACCTCTTTGAACCGCTCTTCCCTGAATTTCCACTTTCATCTGCCCACAAGAATATATTTCGTATACATAAACACATTCGAAGCCCCATGACTGATTATAGCAGCTAAAAAATGTTCCAATCTTAACAATTACCTTATCCTCTGCCTCTTCAAAATCAACATATTCTGTTTCTTCTACAGGCTTTTGAATAAAGTACTTATTCATCCAATCATCTTTTTTGTACATGTCATTATCAATTGTTGCACGATATACATTCATTCTAGGGCCATCAGTAATATATTCTGTTTCACCTTTACCAAAAGATATTAGTTTTCCATATACTGTACTGAATTTTGCAGTGACATTTTTATTTGTAATACTAAGTACGCCTTGCACCTCATTTATCATCAGCTTATCATCTTTTTCCCTAACAACAAATTCATCTCTTCTTATATTCAGTGGAATTTGTAGTTTCTTAATTTCATGTCCAGACGATGCATATTTTCTGTCTTCTTTCTGACATACCAAAACATTTAAATAATAATCTGTATTTATCAGCATTTCAAATGGAGTAATTGGCAGTTCAAGTACGCAACTGTCATGAGGAGATACTGATAAGTCATCTATAATCCCCTTCTGTACAGACTCATTTTCTGCTTTAATTTCCCAATTGATGATTACTGTGCTTAAATTCAGAAAATCATAATAGTTTTCAATTTTAATTTTCTTAATATTCCCCGCTATTGGAGTAATCTCTATTGGAGCTATAATCTGCTTATATTCCTCCATTCCCGGTGAAGGTGTTCTATCTGGCATCAAAATTCCATCTATACAGAAATTACCGTTTGTTGGAAAATCTCCATAATTTCCGCCATATTTGTAATATTCATTATCACCTTCAACTGTATGAATTCCATGATCATACCATTCCCAGAGAAATCCACCCTGAAGTCGTTTATACTTACGATACATATCCTGATATGCTTTTAATCCTCCAGGTCCATTTCCCATCGCATGTCCATATTCACACATCACATGAGGCTTATCTCCTTTTACCTCATATTCTGCAATTTCTTTCAGGCCTTTTAGCCTTGTATACATAGTGGAATATACATCTGTAACCTCTGCTTCAAAATCTCCTTCATAATGAATAAGGCGTGTATCATCCAATTCACGTATTGCCTGTGCTGCACTTCGGAAATTACAGCCAAACGCTGACTCATTTCCCATAGACCACATAATTATAGATGGATGATTTCTATCTCTTTTAACCATACGAACACTGCGGTCAACATATACGTTTTTCCAAGATTCATCATCTGTGATCCATGTATAGTTTTCTACCCATTCAAATCCATGACATTCAAGATCTGCTTCGTTAATAACATAAAGACCATATTCATCACATAGATCATAAAAATATTCATTTGCTGGATAATGAGAGCAACGTACAGCATTTATGTTGTACTGTTTCATCAGACGAATATCGTCCTCCATCTGCTCTCTTGTTACAGTTCTTCCTTCTTTTGGGTTGTAGTCGTGATGATTTACACCATTTAGAAGAATCACCTGTCCATTTACACAGAAGTTTTTATCTTTAATTTCAATTCTTCGGAATCCGCATCTAACTGTAACTTCCTGTGTATCAGTTGATATTGTAAAATCATATAACTCAGGAGTTTCTGCTGTCCATGTATGTACACTTGGAATATCTGCTGAAATATATATTTCTTTATCTTTAAAAGAAGCTTCTCCTTCAAAAACAGCTTCTCCTTTGTATGACAATTTCCACTTAATATTAGTTCCAGCCTGCTTCATTTTGATTTTTGATGTGAACAGACCATTTGTATAACTATCATCTAAAGAACCGTCAATCTGTACATCTAAAACAGCGTTCTTTTCCTCATTAATCAGTTCCACATCTCTGTATATTCCTGATAACCACCACATATCCTGATCTTCCAGATATGTTCCGTCTGACCATTTATATACACGTACTGTAACATCATTTTCGCCGCTTTTAACAAATTCTGTAATGTCAAATTCAGATGGAAGTCTACTGACTTTACTAAAGCCTACATAATTACCATTTACCCAAACATCAAAAGCACTGTCCACGCCATGAAACTTCAAAATGGTATCTTTTTGTACCCACTGGTCATCCAGATTCACAATTTTCTTATAGATTCCTGTAGGGTTTTCATCTGGTACGTAAGGCGGATTTATCGGAAATGGATATAATACATCTGTATAATGCATCTTGTCATAACCTCTTAACTGCCAGACAGATGGAACATCGATATTATCCCACTCATTACCTACTCCTGGTTTCTCAAATCCTTCTGGTGAAAGTTCAGGTGCATCTATATATTTAAATTTCCATTCTCCATTAAGAGAAATTCTACTTTGAGAATCCTTGTAAAAAGCAGTTCGTGCCTCTCTTCTCCCGATTCCGGTAATCTGATGGTTCTCCCATCTTTTTACTGTTTTTCTTGCCATTAATCTATCCTCTCATTTTATAATGTAAAATCATTAATATAATTACGGTCAGACAGTTCAGTCTGTCTGACCGTTTTACAAGTCTGTCTTATTTAATAGAACCACTAGTTCCTTCAACAATATATTTCTGTGCAATTATAAAAATAATAATTGGTGGAATAATCATAATTATTGTTATACAGAGCATAGGAATGATCTGTGTACTGTGAACACCCTTGAAAGAAGCAAGTCCTAATGCAAGTGTATATTTGCTTCTGTCTTGTAAGAAAATCAATGGACCAAGATAGTCATTCCATACAGTCAACATATTAAGTACTCCAACAAGAATAAGTGATGGTTTCATAATTGGCATAAAGATTTTCCAATAAATCTGGAACTGATTTGCACCATCAATTCTTGCCGCCTCTTCGAAATCTCTTGGAATCCCCATCAGGAACTGTCTCATTAAAAATACATAATAAGCAGAACCAAACCATGCTGGTACAATCAATGGTTTCAATGTATTAATCCATCCAAACAGGTTAAATTCCATATACTGTGGAATCATGGTAACATCCCATGGAATCATCATTGTAGATAACAAAATCATAAAAAGAAGATTCTTTCCTTTGAATTCAAATCTCGCAAAACCATATGCAACAAGTGAACAAGAAAGCACTTGTCCTAATGTTGTAAAAACAGTAACAAGTATTGAGTTCCATAGATAAGTTCCAAATGGCTGAGACTTCCATGCATTTATAAAATTCTCAAAATGCCATTCTGTAGGAAATAATTTTGGTGGATACGCAATCGCTTCACTTTCTGTTTTAAATGCAGAAAACAACATGTAGATAAATGGTGCAAGAAAGTAAAGTGCCACAAGTCCGAGTAATGCGTAAATCACTATTTTTGATCTTTTAGACATCTTCATTACTTTCTACCCCCTTTTTTCTTTTTAGTCTTCTTTGCCCCACTATTTCTGGCTTCTGTTTCATAGAACACCCATGTAGATGAAGATTTAAATACTAATGCAGTAAGTATCATAATGATGATAAACATTACCCAGGCATTTGCACTGGCATATCCAAGCTTATGATGTTTAAATGCATTATTATATGTATACAGTCCATAGAAGTATGTTGACTTAAGTGGACCACCACCCGTAAGCAGCATAACCAGTGTTACCTGCTGGAACGAGCTAATGATTGATGTAATCAAATTGAATAAGATTGTTGGTGTAATTATCGGAAGCGTAATACTGAAGAATTTTCTTGCAGGTCCTGCTCCGTCAATAGATGCTGCTTCATATACATCAATTGGTATATTCTTGATATCTGTATAGAAAACCAACATCATAGTTCCCACACCAAAGGCACTTGCTATAATCACAGCAAGGAGTGCCCAGGCTGGATCAACCAGCCATTTTGGACCTTCTATTCCAATAAGAGATAAAAGATAATTTAAAACACCATAATCTCCATTAAGAATCCATCCCCAGATAATTGAAACTGCCACTCCAGAAATTACAGCAGGAATGTAGAAAATAGTACGGAACACCTTCACTCCTTTTACTGGCTGTGTAATTAACATTGCGAGAAACAGTGCGATAATCATGTTAAGTGGTACAAAAATAGCTGCATACTTCAAACTGATTACCAGTGACTTCCAAAACTGTTTATCGTTAGTAAACATTTCAATGTAATTTCCAAATCCTCTGAACTGTGGAGTTGAGGTAAGTGGCCAATCAAAGAAACTCATAATCAAAGATAAAATTAATGGACCGATTGTAAACACGAGAAATCCTATTATCCAAGGCAATATAAATATATACGGTGTTGCCGATTTCAGAAATTTTTTCTGTTTCATATATTTTCTCCCAATTACTTTGTTTATTGTGCTTCTGCTGCTTCTTTAAGAACTTCTTTTACATCCATGTATGCACTTGGATTAAATAACTGCTCAAATGAAAGGCTAAGATTTTCCGAAATCTCTGACCAGTCCTCAATAATGAAGCTTGCTGGAGTATGTCCATCACTCTGTTCCAACATTTTGTAGAATGGAGCAAACTTATCTTCATTCATAATCCCCTCTGATTCTACAACGCTGTTAAGAACTGGAAGCTCCATTCCTATTCTTGCCTTGTTGCATTCTTCACCAGTCCAGTATTTTACAAATTCCCATGCTGCATCTTTATTTTTACTGTCTTTTGAAATTGAAAGTCCTGAAGAACTTAAAATACTTACTGATGTCTGTCCATCAAACGTAGGAATCTTTACAATACCGTAATTCATGCCGTCGTTATCGAGAGTGTTAATTGCCCATGAACCGTAAACATACATTGCTACTGTCCCTGCACGGAATTCGTCAGTTCCATTTTTCTCTGTGGCAATTGCATATCCGTCTTTTTCCATATCTTGGAACATCTGGAATACTTCCTGAGAGTTATCAGAATCAATGTTTCCGGCCATCATTCCTTCTGTATCACAATAAGATGTTCCGTTGCTCCAAAGATACATTTCAAAGTCATATGGATCTGGCTTCATCTGGAAAGCAAAACCTTTCTGCCCAGTTTTTTCTTCAATCTTCTTAGCTGCGCTCTTTAAATCTTCCCATGTCCAATCATCTGTAGGCTCTTCTACACCAGCCTCTTCAAAAAGGTCTTTGTTAAAATATAATGCGTGTGTTGTAAATCCTACTGGCATTCCATATGTTGTACCGTCTAATGAATTGTAATTCCATAAAGTGCTGTAGATGTTTTCCTTAAAATCATTACCTTCACTTTCAATATATTCGTCAAGCGGCTCAAGTCCATCTGCATATGCTGGATAATTCCACATATACATTACATCAGGTGTATCTCCTGATCCCATACCTGCACTAATTTTAGTGTCATAATCACTTCCATAAGCTTCGAGTGTTACTTCAATGTCATCATGTTCTTCATTAAATTTGTCTACAAGTTTTTGCTGAGCATCAAGATCATCTGCCACGTCCCATGTTGCAAAACGAACTTTTGCTTTCCCGTCACTTGCTGTTACATTTTTTCCTGTTTCATTGCTTCCACATGCAGTAATTAACATTGTACCTGTTAATGCTGCCATACATACTAATGCAATCTTTCTCTTCATTGTTTTTCTCCTCCCAAACATTTTATATTCATCCGGTAAAATTATTTTACTATTTTACCAGTAAAATGTAAACTATTTTATTTAGTAAAATATTTTTTCTACATTTTATATATTTTTTATATACTTTTTTTATGCATATCTTACAATTTTCTATTTTATTTTAGTCTTCTCCAGATAAAACCCTTTTATTTTTACCTGCATATTACCGCTATAGAAAAAAAGGCCTGTACACAAACAGTACATAGCCTTTATTAACTATTTCAAATTTTTAACGCTGTCTCGCACATATAACTTTGTAGGAATAGTTACTCTGACACAAATTTCTCTTCCAAACACAATTCTTTCTTCTAGTAGTTTTACTGCATACTCACCCATAAACTCCATATATAATCTCTCTGTTGTAAGTGGAGGAACCATGTATTTTGCAGTTGGTATATCATTAAAACCCACTATACTGATATCATCTGGAATAGAAAGCCCAAGCTCATATGCTGCGCGATAACTTCCAGCCGCCATTGAATCATTTGCTACAAACAATGCAGTAGGCATATTTCCTTCTTTATGCAACTCCTTTAATAATTCATATCCATACTTTGCATAATAATCGCCAAACTTAGTGTATTCCGATTTATATAAGCCTCGTTTCATAAGAGAATTTTGAAAGCACTGCATTCTGGCATCAACTATTTCATTACCATCTTTATATTCTGCCCGACATCCAATCATGCCTATCTTTGTATGTCCACACTCTACCAAATATGCGATTATCTCTTCTACAGCCTGATTAAAATCCACTACAATGGAATCATATTTCTTTGGATTCGGATCTGCATCAATAAATACAATCGGACACTCCCATGCATTGATCTGATCAATCATCCTATTTGTAAAAGTTCCCGTACAAATTATACCATCCAGACCATTTAGTGTTTCCGGCTTGTCATCAAGATTTACATTTTGCTTTATATATCCCTCTTTTTCCAGCTTTTTTTCAATTGCAAGACGTATGCACAAATAATATGGATCCTGAAGCTCTTCCTCTGGAGAATATGAATAAAAAACTCCTACTTTTAGTTTTCTTTTACGTTTTTTTTGTGTACGCACTTCATATTCTAACTCTTCTGCAATCTCAAAAATCCTTTGTTTAGTTTCTTCTTGAGCATTTAAGGATTCGTCATGATTCAATACTCTCGAAACTGTAGCAATTGAAACTCCTGCTTTCAGTGCTATGTCTTTAATGGTCGCCATAATCTCTTTGTCCCCCTATTTCATATATTCACTAGGTTCTCTAATAATAATTCTTTGTATCGACCATTATAACACATTTGATAAAAAAACAAATAAAATTCCGATTTTTTTACCAAATATTTTTACTAATTATAATCGATTTTAATAGGATAAATTCTACTGGTAATACCATTATCGGTTTATCAGCGGTCATCATCCATTGTTTCCCCAATCTCCATAATAAGCAGTGCGTATCTATCACTCCAGTTCTTTTTCCATTCAAGAATTTCATCATATAGTTTTCTTTAAAAAAATATTTCAGCCATAAAGACCTCTCCGCTCCATCAAAAAATAGAATACAAACTCCGCATATATATTATTTTTATAAATTGTAGCGTAAATCCCCGTTCATCATCTCGTATTTTCTACGAAATCCCCATTCATCCACACACTATTCTTTTCACATCTTAAAATCTTTTATTTGTACTCATACAAAGGACGAAGTTTTCCATTCCATAAAAAAAGCCCCCACATGCTCCTTATCGAACACGCAGGGACTTTCCTGTCATATTTTAAGTTCTGTTATCCTTGCACGCAGAGTGCTTGATAATCTATTCTTCTTTTTTCTCTTCCGGTGTAACTTCTGCTGCTGCTTTTGCATGTTTTTTGCGATAACGAACGATCACAAGTGCCATGCAGAGTACTACTAATAATACTGTTACAACATCAATTGTCACGAAGAGTTTTGTCATATTTGACATTCCGCTATCATCAGTAGTATTTGTATAATAACCGCTGTTTGCGATTGTATACATAATATTCTTGCATGATGTGCGAAGTGCGTTATTAAGAGTTGCACTTTCTGTATTTGTCAGCTGGTTAGATGCCTGAGAACTAAATCCGAGCATCAGGTCATTTCCTGTACGAACGCAGTGATCTGTGATCATGTATCCGTAAGAACCATCATAATCTGTGATGACCATTCCCTGGAATCCCCACTCATTACGAAGGATTGTTGTCAATGTGTCTTCATTTGAACATGCCGGAACAGTTCCGATCCAGTTGAAGGAAGACATTACTGCGATCTGTGTTCCGTCAAAATTCTTGATACATAATTCGAATGGTTTTAAGTAAATCTCACGGATTGCCTGCTCATTAGAATATGTAAGTAAGAATGCACATCTGTTTGTCTCCTGATCGTTTAATGCAAAATGCTTGATGTAATTGTATGTGCCTTTTGTTGCCATCGCATTTACCTGGGCGGCTGCAAGTTTACCTGCAAGTACACCATCTTCCGAATAGTACTCGAAGTTTCTTCCTGCAAATGCAGAACGATGTGTGTTCATTGCCGGACCGTATACACCATAGTTATTTACATCTGCATACTCCTGTCCCATTGCAAGTCCAAGGTCATATAATAAATCTGTATTCCATGTCTGTGCCATTAATACTTCTGTCGGATATGGTGTTCCATAAGTTCCTGTAATGAAGTTGTTAACTCCGGCAGGTCCGTCACAGTCACTTGTTGCAACTTTTCCTACAGAATCGATCTGAGCTGTCTGCCATCCACCAAGGTTTACAAGTAATGACATATCTTCAAAGCTCATCTGATCTAATAACTGATCCCACATCGGATCATCATAAGCCTTGCCTGTTAAATCTGCTAATGTAAGACCATTATCAGATCCTAATGTTGGCATTGTATCTTCTGCATTGTCATATGCTGTAGAGTCATAGTATGCTGTAGAGTTTGCTTCTACTTCTTTTCTTGTTGCATCATCCATTACATAAGCTTCTTCAGCCGGTGCTGCGGTAGCTTCTGCATAGTTTGCAAATCCGTCTGCTCTGGAAAGATAGGTAACATTTCCTGCTGTGTAATCATTTAACTGATTTGTTGCAACAACATTATCTGTTGTGCGTGCACTCTCGCTGTAGTTGATATCTGAATCTACAGTGAAGGTTGCCTGATCTAATACTGTATGGGAATCAGATCTGACAGATACTGTGTATTCGCCGGCTTCAAGAATATATCCGCCGCCTGCTACTTTGATCTCGTTTGCATCATAAGATGCCATATCTTCTTTGTTGATCGTAAACTCAACTGTTTCAGATTCACCCGGTGCGATCTCACCTGTTTTTGCATAATCAATTAAGTTTACGGAAGCTTTCTCGATTCCTCCGTTTGTATAAGGTGGTGTGAAGTATACTTCTACAACATCCTTACCTGCAACATCGCCTGTATTTGTAACTGTTACATTGAATGTTACATTGTCTCCATTATCAGAGAAATCATTCATTTTCTGTTCAAATGTTGTATAAGATAATCCGTAACCAAATGGATATTTTACAACATCCTCATAATTGATCACACCATCATCAGATGCTGTCTCATAATATTTGTATCCTACATAGATACCTTCTACATAATCAACAAAGGAAACTGTTCCTTCGTATGCTGTATCAGAAGCTGCGATTGCTTCTTTTAAATCATCTACATTGTTGTATGCAAATGCTCCAATGTTATTATAGTATGGAGTCTGTGTTAAATCTTTTACATAAGTATCAACTGTTTTTCCGGATGGATTCACAGATCCGTTGATGATCTCACCGAGTGCAGCCATACCTGTCTGACCTGTACCAGGTGCAAGGATTACAGCTCCGATAGAATCATAATTGTCTACCCAGTCAAGTTCCATTGGGTTGTTTGCGTTGATCACAACGATTACTTTACTGAATTCTGAGCAAACCTTATCAAGCATTGCTTCCTCTGTATTAGAGAGTTCAAGATAAGATTCTCCTGCATCAAAATCATCATAATCACCGTTGTTAGTGTAGGAAATATTTGTATATGCATAGTTTGCAGGATTTACAGAAACTTCATCTGCCACATTGTAAGTGCCATGGATAACAGAGTTCATGTCTGTAGGAAGATCATATCCTTCACCACCGCCACGGCTGATCACTACCATTGCTACATCAGAAAAGCTTTCTGCTTCGCCCATGACATCATCTGTATAATAATCTGCTGTAGGTTCCGGCAATGTGATATCAAAGGATCCGTCTCCGCCTAAAATTGTTGCAGCCGGTCTGTCTGCACGGTAATCTGTGTACATTTTTGTCAGGGACTCATTTGTCTTATATCCTGCATCTGATAAAGACTGTAAAATACTTACTACAGAAGATGTATCTGCAGAACCTGAACCTGTACCACCATAGATAGGGTTTGTAGATGCCCATCCAAATACGTTCATGGAATCCACATCACTGCTAAGAGGTAATAATCCATTATTCTTTACAAGAACCATACCTTCTTCGCCGACTTTTTTGATTACTTCATTACTTGCTGCTTTTGCTTCATCGGATACTGTTCCGCCACCGTTTAATACAACGGAAAGGTTTGTGTAAAGCGGTCCGTAGCAAACCATGTTTACCATGGTCACAAGTGCGAGTACCCATGCTAAGGAAGCTCCCCAGCGAACTAAATGTCTTTTTCCTTTTGGTGCAATAAAGTGTGCAGCTACTAATAATACAATCAATACTAAAATAGAAATAAGGATTGCATAAATGTATCCGCTGCAGTTTGTTACATATGTTGTAACGTCTGCTTCACTGACACCGAGGCCTCCTAAAATAGGAACCAGAATTGAAATAATAAACTCGATCATCTCTAAATCCTCCCAAGATTTATTTTGTCCGTTCCGGACTTTGTAGTTATAATCTATCATAAAGTACTTTTCTTATGGAAAAATTGCATAATCTGCATTATTTTTGCATAAACGGTATTACACGTTGTGAGTTTCAGACAAAAATAACGCTATGTTTTCATGCACAATGCACAAACCATAGCGTTATAAATCAAAAAATGCGAATGTTTAACCGTCCGTATTCTATTTGACACAGTTATCCGTTCTGCACTTCGTCAGATGCAGTTTTTTTCATCGGGATCAAAATCTTCAGATCAAACCAGTTTTCTTTTGTGTCAATACTGACTGCGCCGTCGTATTTATTTACCGTATAGCGGATACTCTTGATTCCGTAACCGTGAAACTCTTTTTCCTTCTTGGTTGTCAGGAAACGTCCTTCTTTCACTTTCAAACTACCTTCGTAGTAATTTTCAAAACGCAAGATCAAAAAATTCTTCTGCTGGGACACAGTCACATGGATCAGCCGCTTTTCCTTGTCTGCAATCTTGAGTTCACACTCGATCGCGTTGTCGAGCGCATTTCCGAAAATACTGCAGATATCCATGATATCCATAAAATCAAGCAGCGTTCCATCTGCCACGCAGGTAAACGTGATCCCATGCTTTGCGCAGTATAAACTCTTGCTTGTCAGCACTGTATCAAGCACTTTATTTCCGGTCTTGTTCTGTGCTTCGTACTGCCTGATCTCATCTTCCATGTGATTTAAAAACTCATTTCTTTTTTCCGGGTCAGTCTCGCTCCGGAGCACAGCGATCTGATGTTTTAAGTCGTGATATTTATAATTGATGAGATCGATACTCTCACGTGACTGCTTGTACTGCACATACTGATTCTGTAAAACATTCTGCACTGCTTCTAACTCCCTGCGCACACGGAGTTCGCCACACTGGATCAGATGCGCATACAAAACTGCAATTCCACCGAGATCAACGATCGTGCGGATCTGACCGATTTCAAGCGCATATCCATTTGCAAACGTGTCCGCATTGGAAACAAAACTCAGATTGCTAACCGCAAACACTGCGATGACGATCACTGCTGCGGAAAAATATTCTTTAAAGCTGATGTTCAGCTTTCCATCTTTTGGAAGATGCTGCTGCAATAATTTCCACAATAAAAAGAATACTGCACCATAAACAGCCGCAAGCATGATACTCTTTGTCGCCTTGCCCGGCAGCTCATTTGTCCAGACAGTACATACAATCTGCCATTCCAAAGATGCCATAAATTCCGCTACAACAAATGCGATCATGCCAAAATATCCGGCATCCTGAAAATTCACGTCACAGCAGAAATAAATGAACCCGACCATCAGAGATACTGCGGCGATCATACACGGAATCCAGAAATAGATCGGCACATTTCCGGTTGCCACCAAAAAAACAGACTGCAGCACTAGCATTCCTGCCATGATAAGTCCGCTCTTCCACCATTCAAATCTTTTTTTCAACGATACAATAAAAAGCATGCACGCCATCCATTCCGCAGCTGCTGTATAAATTCGCGGAATATCCGGCATTAAATGTTCCATCATTTCACAACCTCTCCCCAGTAATTCGTCAGTGCTTCCATAAACTCTTTCTTGCGCGAGCGGCTAAGTAACAGCGGCTCTCCTTTTACAACCGCACACCCGTCCTGAATACCGTCCACATGCTGCAGATTGATCAGATACCCTTTATTTCCACGGCAGAAATTAAGCCCCTGCAATTTTTCCTCGACTTCCTTCATCGTTCCCGCCGATTCATAGTCACCAAGGATCGTATGCAGGACCAGATTGTGTCCCTGACTTTCGATATAATAAATATTTGCAATGTTGATCCGGACAGCCCCACCTTTGATATTTACCGTGATCACTTTCTGCTCACGTTTCTTCATACGGCTGATCGCACGGTTTAATCTCTGCGAAAATGCAAAGTATGACACCGGTTTCAGCACATAGTCAAGCGCATCCACTGCATAGCCGCGGATCGCATACTGCGCCATATTTGTAATGAAAATGATGACAACCTCCGTGTCTGCTTTCCGGATTTCCTCCGCGGCAGACATACCATCCATGAACTTCATTTCCACATCCATCAGAATAATATCAAACTGTGACTTGTACTTATGTACGATCTGGTCACCGTCTGAATAAACGGTAATATTGAATACTTCTCCATTCTCTTTCTGATACTGCTGCAAAAACTCCTGCAGCTGCTTTGCGTACATAGCTTCATCTTCAACGATTGCAATATTGATCATCTGTGCTATCCCTTCTATATCAAACACATTTCATGCCCACTCATACATGCAATAATTTTATCACACAAAAAAAGAAAATACATCTGCTTTTTCGTTGACGCAAAATATTTTTAGTAGTAAAATTGTATCATTATACTTTTTTGGAAAGAGAGAGATAAAATGAGTATTTTCAAGAAAAAACTGACAGTGAACGAAGCGATCAACAAGGCTCACACTTCTGAGAACGCCATGTTGATCGACTGTCGTACCAAAGATGAATTTAACCACGGACATGTTGCCGGTGCGGTCAATATCCCATTGAATAAAATCACGGAAGACCGAATCTTAAGAAGATTCCCGGATAAGGAAACTTCTCTCTATATCATCGGCAGTTATAATTTCAGACCGGAAAAAGCGGTCAAAGCCTTTAAGAAACTGGGCTATAAAAATGCCATCTTCGGTGGAAACATGGAAGAGCATTATGGAATGTTGAAAAAATAAGTTCCTTCCTATCGCAAATGCATTTACATGGAAATCCATCCAAATGCATTTGCGACAGAGCTTAATAAAATGATTCCAGCAAAAATCGGACACAGATACTGTATCATAAACAGAAAGACTTTTCTTCTTTTGAATGTGCCGCCACCGTATGTCACTTCTTCTTCGATTCTCTTTACCCCGACAACCCTTGAAACAAAAAGACAGGTAGCAATTGCCGCAATCGGCATCATGACAGAGTTCGTCAGGAAATCAAAAAAATCCAAAAACTGCATGCCAATGATCTTCACATTTGCCAGAGGTCCGTATCCGAGCGAAGACAGACTTCCCAGTGCGATCATGATCACGCCACAGAGTACCGTAGATTTTTTCCGGCTCCACCCAAGTTCATCTTCAAACGTGGATACCGCACTTTCCGTCAGTGCGATTGAACTGGTAAGTGCCGCAAAAAGTACAAGCAAGAAGAACATTACTCCTGCAAAAGTTCCAAATCCCATACTTGCAAAAACTTTTGGGATTGTAATAAACATCAATGCCGGTCCAGCCTGTAAGGTGTCCGGATTTCCGCCAGAGAACGCAAACACCGCCGGAATAATCATTAGTCCAGCCATAATTGCAATTGCTGTATCAAAAATTTCAACATTCTTTGTAGACTCTTCAATGGAAGTTTCTTTTTTCATATAAGAACCAAATGTAATGAGAATACCCATCGCAATCGACAGCGAATAAAACATCTGCCCCATGGCTGCCACAACGGTCATCCATGAAAAGTTGCTGATATTTGGCACAAGAAAATATTTCACACCAGCCAAAGCCCCTGGTCTTGTCACAGAATAAATTGCAATGATGACAGACAACACAACAAGTATCGGCATCATGAATTTGGAGACACGCTCGATTCCATTGCGCACACCCGCATAAATAATCGCCAATGTGATCACAGAAAAGATCACAAAGCATATTTCCGTGGAAAATCCATCTGAGATAAATGCAGAAAAATAACCATCTTCTGCAACTGTCTGCGCATGTCCTCTGACATACTCAACCAGATATTTTAAAACCCATCCACCGATCACCGAATAATATGGCACGATCAAAACCGGAATGATCGCATTGATCCAGCCTCCCAGCGAAGACCAGCGTGAATTTCCAAAGGACGCAAATGCTCCTACCGGACTTTTTTTCGTCATACGTCCCAACGATGTCTCCGCCATGATCATCGTATATCCAAAGGTCAATGCCAGAATGATATAGATAAGCAGGAAAATACCGCCGCCGTATTTGGCAGCCAGATATGGAAACCGCCAGATATTCCCCAATCCCACAGACGCTCCGGCTGCTGACAGTACAAAACCGATTTTTCCTGAAAAAGAACTTCTTTTTGTCGTTTGGTTTTTCATAATTTTCTCCCCTGATTTCTATTTTCAAACATACACAGAATAACATAGGGAGTAGCGAATTACAATATTGTGATTCTCTCTTTTATCCAAGCAGAGATGTATAAATTTCGCGATCCAAATCCTTGAACACATAAAAAGGTGTACCGCCAGAGTAAATCTACTTGAAATCTGCATAAATTGTCCTCTTTTTCCATCTTACTTCAAATAATCTGCCAGTTCTTCACAACGCTCCATGGTAAGCTCTGCCATCTTAAGACTGCTGTCCATCTGTGCCGAAGATCCATCGTTTTGATCCAGGATTTCGTTGCCTGCTGCTTCTTTGTCTGCAATCCATTTTCTCTGCTCAGTGAGAATCTCATTGAACTTTTCCTCACTTGTATTGTATTTTACAAGATTCCAGATTTCATTTAAGCAGGAATCGCTGATATCATACATCTGCATAGCGTAGTCGTCCATTCGGGACTGTAGAGTTGCTTTTTTAAGCTCCTCCTCCGCTGCATCATAGGATGCTTGATAAGTATTTAATGTACTCTGCGCTTCCTCATATGGTGTCTGTCTTTCGTAGGAATAAATTCCATACCCCATTTCTTCATTTACAATAATTGGAATCGTCAACGTATCCTGCGTTCCTTCCTCGCTATCGTCATTTGCCCACCGTACCCAGAAATATACATCTTCTGACAGATCTCTCACCGGTGCCCCCGGAAGATACACTTTAAAGGTGTCCGTTCCTTCCAGACCATAAACATCTGTATAAATATACTTCACTCCATCTGCAATTTCTTCTTTTCCCGGAGTCTCATCATAGGTAAGATTCTCCATTTTCATCTGGTAAGTATAATCATTGATTTTGGTCAGGTCAGTAAATTTTCCTGAAAAGCTGCAGAGATACATCGTTCCATTCTCATAGTCATCCCCGGTGTCTCCCATATCAGAATCATGGTAAGATCCCTTGAAAGAGCCATCTTTTTCAATTTCAAAATCGGTAGACCATCCACCTGCACCACTGCAAAATTCGAATGAATATTTTGCAAGATCCGCGAATGTCAGATCACCACTTTGGTTTTCGCTTGCATTTTCTGCACTGTCGCTGCTGCCTTCCGTATCATCGCTTCCGTGATTTTCCTCTATGTCACCCTGAATAGTGTCAGATGTTCCCTGACTGTCCTGATTCTGATTCTGCGCTTCCTGATCTGCCGTATTTTTTGACGCATCCGGTGTCTTGGAACCTCCACACGCAGCTAATGATGCAAGCAACAGTCCTGTTATTGTAAGTATTATAAATTTCTTTTTCATAATTCCGTCCCTTTTTCTATCGTTTTCCGATAACCTGATTATTTACAATATTTTTTCTGCTTTGTTCTTAATTAATTCTAAGGTATCTTAATATTGACCTTATAGGGAATCATTTTATCATTTCATTGTTGGAATAGTTCATACCGCTCAAATGTCCGCTTTCTTCTTTTCTCACAATAAAATCGCTACACGATCTCTGATCAATGTTTTCAGTTCATCCCTTTGCGCTTGAGGCAAATAGGATTCATCCACAAGTGACAACATTTTATTTTCTAATACACATAATTTTTCTATCATTTTTTCTGCTGCGTTTGCAGGAATATCACATACTTCTGCTAATATTTTAAATTCTTTTTTATGAATATTTCTCTTCTTTCCATTAATAGTAAGTGCCATCTGTTCTTTATCTTCCGGCATAATTACATTTACAGGAAGCATATCATATGCGTTTGATAATTGAAACCTTCTGTTTCCCGGTTCAGTTTCTCTTAACGAAAAATTTTTCAAATGCATATCCGAATTTCCAATGATAAAAGATCCCACAACCCGTAAGTATAATTCTGATAAATCTAACCCTGGTGTAATAGAATACTTCTTTATGATTCTTCCGCAGTTTTCATAAGACCCTTTGTATTTATCCTGCGTTAAGCGATTCGATAGCTGGCAAAAATCTTCCATTGCATATAATTTTATCTCATTTTTTTCAATATCGCGATCTACTCTCTTTGTAATATAAGCGTACTCATCATTTATTTTTATCAGTGCATGCGGCACTGTCTGGATTCCCATCAACTCTGCCAGACGCATTGCCAGGTCTTCAAATTCAGGCATATAATCAAATTCTTCTGTCTGTGGCTTTAAAATATACCCTGTTGGATAATCTACAATTGTAAGTCTTGCATTCGTGTCACTGGACAAATGCAAGGATAGTTTTTTTTGAACTCCTGGTACTGTAAGTCCCTCATTGACAGTCTCATTTGCGAGCCTTTCCAATTGTTCCTTCGTAATATCTAAAAAGGGCATTTCTTCTGTCATAAAAAACGATTTCACACATTTTTTATGCCAGCTCCACTCCTTTTCCGCATTAGAAGCATTCTCCCTTATTGTTTTTCCACAACATAGACATTTCATTCCTCTTCCCCATTTCTTATATTGACATCTCCAATACAATCCCTGCATACCGACAACAGCAATCCAAATCTGTCATTCTGATTGATTTTCCAGTTACGGCTTACAACACCAAGGAGCCATCCTTCTGGAATTAACCCATCAAAAAAAGGAAATAAAACTGTCGCTTTATAAGCCTCTTTTTGTAATGGCAGCGTCAAACTTACAGATACTGCATCTTCTCTTTTCAAATAATCCTCATTATAAGAAAACTCATATCCTTCTTCTGTTTCAGCTATTGTTCCGGCAAAAATTTTTTGAATATAAACATATCCTTTTCTATATTCTGACTCCACTTGTTATTCCTCCTTTTCTCCCGGTACAGCTTCTTTCCCGAACATTGCCAATGCCTGATTTACTTTGTCCATACGCACAGTTTCCTTTCCCTGTTCTAATTCTCTTACAAACCGTAAGCCTAATCCTGATCTCATGGCAAATTCTTCCTGTGTTAATCCAGCTTTTTTTCTTTCTTCTTTTATATAATTTCCAATTTTATTCATATCAATCATAATACTCCCGTTCGGGTATAATTTCAACGTTTTCAGGCAAAAAAATCCCGAACGGGTACAATTTAATATTTTTCAATAAATTGTACACCCGTTCGGGTATAATTCTTTTCTAATCCAACAGATTATTCAATGCGTCGAGTCCGTCCACACTGATGGCAGCCTCATTTTCCTGCTGGATCTGCAAATATACTTCTTTTCGATAAATTGGTACATCCTTTGGAGCAGAAATACCGATTTTGATCTGATCCCCGCGAATCTCTAATACTGTGATCTCAATATTATTATTGATCACTAAGGCTTCGCCTTTTTTTCTTGTCAATGCCAGCATTTCTATTCACCTGCCTTTTCTTTTCTACTTTTCAGCAGGTCATAAATTTTAAAACGTACCGGAAGATCATCTTCCACGATAATCTGCGCCCCTCTATTGTTGGACATATTGATAATAATGGGAGCTTTCAGGTTGATCGACATATCCTGAATATCCTTTGGGACTCTGACGGTTGTAAGTACAAAGGTGTCTTCCTGTTTCATATCGCCCAACGGCTTCAACAATTCCTCGCTGACAGATGGATTATAGTCCTCCTTGATTGTCACCGGATTGATGACCGGAAACGCAGTCTGTGGATCATCCATAGACTGAAGCCACATAATATGTGATTTACTGCCTTTCTCCTCATCAAAAATCAATGTAAACTTCTGCATATCCGGAAAGCCGATCATTCCACTCTCCAAAGTGATGATCTTATCCTCCTGAATATCAATTTCGCCAAACATTCTTGTTTTTGCTTTCATCTTTCTGACCTCCTGGTTTTCTAACGTTTTCTTAACGTCTGGTCTCCGACCATTCTATCCGTAACGTCCTATGGGAAAAACTGTCCCACAAGCACGTTCCTGCCACACTTTCCGCAGCGTGTTTTAAATGTAATTTAACAATGTTGTCTGATTCAGCATTCCTGCCGCCTGTAAAGATGCCTGATAAGCAGTGTATGCTGCTGTATAATCAATGATGATATCGGAAAGTTCACGATCCTCATTATTTGATTTTAATGTTTTTACGGTCAGCTGCTGGTTTGACATACGCGTCTCTGTCAGTTCCAGACGATCGCCCTTGCTTCCTACAGTTGTAATAGCAAGGTTTACATCCGAAAGATATTCATCAAAATTACCGATATAGCTGTCATATAATTTCTGCAGATTATCATTTGCATAATCTGCTTCCTTCTGTGCTGCCTCTAACCATGTCTGCAGATTCTCCTGTGCCGAAACACCCGAATACGCTGCCTGATTCATCATATCTTTAATCTTATCCACTTTGTCATTGGCATCAATAGCAGCTTTTACCGCATTGATCATCTCGTCCACATCACGTCCGATATCTGCATTGAATACGTCAGATGCGTTTGTGTTGACTGTCAGTGTCTGGTTTACAGCGATGATATAATCGATATCCTGATAAATCTCATTACCGTTAGCATCATATTTTTCATATGTAATTTTATTTTTAGCATCTGTAATATCTGTGCAGTTAAAATAATACTCAGGTCTTACTTCACCTGAATTAAAGCCTTTTTTATCATAATTTAACTCAATGGATGCCTTATTCTGTTTCAAAGTCTCGCTTGCCTTATTACCTAAAACAAGCTCTCCTGTTGACTTAATGAAAGCTGCTCCATCTTCCGGCATATTTCCGGCTTTCACCGCTTTCTTCCAGTCATCTTCTGTCTCATAGACCGTTACATTTAAATCACCGGTCTTTGCTGTGCCTGCGTTATCTGTGTAATGATAAGAGAGTTTTCCTGCGGCGCCTGCAGCTATTTCATTACCGTCTTTATCTTTGAGAGATCCGATGTCTCCATACGCCAACCGGATCCTGTCATAAGTGTACTGCTTCGTATCAGAGGTAGTGACTTTCTGACTCATTTCTTCTGCTGTCTTAAGCTCTACCTGTCCATCATAATAACGATGTTCCCCGATATCTTCATAGCTGAACTTCTGCTGGATATTATACTCCGTATTACTCTCGTCTTCCATAAATGTCAATTTACAGTTCGTGCGATACCCGGTAAAAACGGTTCTTCCTGCATGATCAGAATTACCTTCTGAATAAATCTGCTTACGCAATGACTCTAACTGTGTCAGGATCGTTTTTCTATCCTCTGCTTTCAACTGGTCACTGGCTCCATACGTACACTGGGTACGGATATCTGACAAAATGGTTTTCATATTCTCCAACGCAGTTTCTGTCACATTAAGCCACGCATCTGCATCCGGGATATTCTTCTCATAATACTGATTGATCTCACTTAAATTGCTTCTCAGACGAAGTGCGCGGATGGCAACAACCGGATCCTCGGAAGGTCTTGAGATTTTTTTCTGTGAAGACATCTGATTGTTCAGACTGTTCACACTGTATTTATTGTTATTGATGTTCGAAGTTGTATTACGAAGCATCATGTTATTCGTTACTCTCATAGGATGACTCCTCTCTTCTTATCACGAAATTTTTATACACCTGTCTCATTGATCAGCTTATCATAAATCTCTGCCAGAACAGATACCATTTTTGAGGAAAGGTTATACGCGTTCTGGAATTTTACAAGATCAATTGCTTCTTCATCCTTGTCGACACCGGAAACGGACATTCTCTGCTTGTCGATCGCATTTGAAATATTACTGTAATTTTTCTGGAAAATGGTCGCCTTCTGTGTATCCACAGAAATATCTGAGATCATACACTGTAAGAAATCATCTGCACCACCACCACGATACATCTCTGTATCACTCTTTAACAATAACATTTTCTCTACCAGATCATATGCGTCTGCACCATTGGTAATCTTCTCGGTTGTTGCAATGGTTGTCGGATCTTTGACCGCAATATTGGAAACACATACATTTCCACAGGTAAGCTGATAGTAACTGTTACTTGCTTTCGCATTATAATCACCAGCCGCTTTGCTGAAATGATACTCTTCTCCTGTCTTGGTATGTGTACCTGTAAAGAAAGAAAAATAATTTGTCTGCTTACCATTCAGATCCTGCGCATTATCGCCATTCATGATCTCATTAAATGAAATCGCAAAATTACGAAGGAACTCATTCATCTGTGCAAGATAATAAGGAATACCCATCGCATCGATGGATTCGCCGATAGATGCCTGTTTTCCATCCAGCTTTGCCTGCTGATCGGAACTCAACTGATTCTCCAATGTAAATGTATATTCCTTGACATTTCCATCTGCATCCGTCGTAAAAGTAAAGTCTGTATAGTTATAGTTCTTTCCATCAATCGTGAGAACACCCTCTGCCGGCATAGTCATGGCATTGACGTTTGTAATGGATGGATTGCTGATTGTAATTGTGCTTGCTGTAACCCCTTTGATGGAGCCTCGGAAGTTCTCACTGTTGTTACCATCCCGGATATCGAACAACGCTTTCAACGAACCGGAGCTGGAGTCGGAACCTGCTTTAAAACTGTTTCCGGTATCCGCCCAGACAATCTCATACATTCCTTCCCGGTCAGACTGATTGATCGTGTTTTTTCTTGCCACACAGGTAAGTTCACTATACTCGTAAGTATCAACAAACTTCTGTCCATTGATTTTTACCGTATAATAATTTGCACCTGTCTGCATGTCCGGATGTTTGGAATTCGTTACCGGAACTTCAGAAACCTCTGTTGGAACAATAGAGGATAACTCATCGATCAGAAGTGCCCGCTGATCACGGAGTTCATTTGCATAACCGCCCTGTACTTCAATAACGTTGATCTGTTTATTCAAAAGACTGATCTTTTTGCCGATCGCATTGATATTTTCAACGGTAGATTTAATCTCCTCGTTCACACTGTCCTGAATCTCGCCAAGACCGGTTGCCACACTGTTAAAGTAAGTGGTAAAACTCTGTGCATCTGAGATAAACTGCTGTCTGACATTCACATCACCGGCATTATTTTTTAATGTGTCCAATGAATTGAACATTTTATTTAAAATGGTCGAAAAACCTTTTTCTGTATCATCATCAATAAAATAGTTCTCAATCTGCTCCAGATAACTTAATTTCGTCTCATACAGACCAAGGCTTGCCTGATTCTGCCAGTATTTTGTATCATAGTACTCACTTCGGATCTGTTTAATGGAATTCACCGTAACGCCGGAACCCATGCTTCCGTATTTTGCATTGACACGAAGTGCATCCGATGCGGAAAGATTTGCTGCCTGTCTGCTGTATCCCTTTGTCTGTTCGTTTGATATATTATTGGCGGTGGTATTAAGTGCTGCCTGATAAGCACTTAAGCCTGACGATGCAATTGTTAATCCAAAAAATTGTGAAGGCATCCTCTCACCTCTCTCTTTCTGCTATGTAATCTGTGAAAGTAACTGTTTTTGTTCCACTAAAAAATCCGGTCTTTATGAGCCAAGCTGTGTGATCATGGATTCGATCATTTCATTCACCACATTGATAAACCGGCTGGATGCATTATATGCATTCTGGAACTTGATCATCTTGGTCAATTCTTCATCAGAAGAAACTCCCATAACCTGTGATCTCTGATTATCTACAGCTGTCACTGTTCCGGAAAGACTTTTCGCTGTGGATTCATAAACGGAACCGATCGTTCCAAATGCTCCCACCATATTATTATAGTAATCAATAAATGTAACTTTATTCGTGTCATCCGGATCCAGGGTAAGATACTCACCCTTCCAGAGAGCTGCTACTTTCTGGGCGAGATCATAATTCACTTTCCCATTTTGTGAAAGATGTGGAAGCAGCGACTCCTGTTCTACCAGCTTATCATTTACACTGACACTCGCTAATGTATACTGTTTGGAAGTATCTGTCTCACTCTCTTCATTGTATACATAATAATCGTTGGTAATGGTATTGCCATTGGCATCTGTCTCCTGCACAGAAACTTTGGTATAACGCTCTGTACCAAGTCTTGTGAACAGCTCCTGTGGTGGGATCTGTTTGTCACTTCCGGTAGAGCAGTTTTTCGTATCCAGCACTTTCATTCCGGATGTGATCGTAACGGTATTACCATTCTGATCTGTTCCGGTAAGGGATGCTGTATTTCCGGTAAGTGCTCCAAGTGTTGTATTCGGACAAAGTGTATCATTAATCGCTGTGATCATCCCATGTACTAACTGATCTAACTGCGCCTGTGCCTGTAACATGACAGACATTCCTGTTGCGATGGAATCTGCCGTTGATCTGTTATATTCATCCGATGTCAGTCCCACAATATCTTTATAAGTTGCTTTTCTGTCTCCCCGTGCCAGGATCAGTGCTTTTAATTCTCCAAGATCATTATTAAGATCCGAGGAGATCGGTGTTGTAAAGCTGAATACGTTGTCGTAATCGCCGTTCTCGATATCGGAAAGATGTGTCCAGTAAGGTGTGACAAATCCCGTAATCTCATCACGGTTCTTCCCCATCTCGTAACATCTTGCCTCGTCTACAAATTCAACACCTTCGACACTTACCTTTACAATTCCATCAGAATTCTCTTTGTAACTGATATCTACATAAGAAGCAAGTTCATCCAGCGCATTATCTCTCTCATCACGCAATGTCATTGCAGTCTCAACATTACCCGATTCTACTTTCTGGATTTCCAGATTCAATTTAAAAATGGTATTTCCCAGCTCATTGATTCGATCAATATCATCTGAAATCTGTGTATTGATCGTGCTCTGGTAGTCGGAAAGTCCCGTATAGACTGCATTGGATCTGCTGACAAACAGATTGGCCTTCTGAATGACCAGATTCTGCTGTACACTGTCATCCGGAGCTTTTGCCCATTCCTGAAAAGCTGTCCAAAAATCTTCCAGAGTTGTCTGGAAAGCCTGTCCCTGTAACTCCTGATAAAAAGTGTAAACTTCATCCACTGCCTCATACGTGGCTGCATAAAATGCCTGACGTCCTGATGCGTTTCGATATGATTTATCCAGAAAAATATCCCTCGCATGCACTACATCACCGATCTTCATGCCAAGACCGGACTGCTGCTGACTGATCGATGCAGTTGTATTGAAGGTTGTGTAGTTTCTGTCTACCTGTAAAACCTGCTGACGTACATAACCCTTGGTATTTACGTTCGCAAGGTTGTTTGATGTTGTATTTAAAGCATTCTGGGAATTCTGTAATCCCGATGCTCCGATATATAAGCTTCCAAAGCCGTTAGCCATGGTGCTCCCTCCTTACATGTTACTGTTTTGCGTCAAAGCCACTGCTGCCAAGCAGATCACCTGTATTGCAGGCGTTCTTATTATAGTTGGCGGTCTCAGGTGCCTGTCGCATACTCTTAAGCAATGTAAGGTCAAACTCCACCATCTCTAATGCCTGATTTAAAAGGATCTCATTCTGTTCATTAATGGCTGCCATCTCTTTTCCTGTCTGTAACAACCGCTCCTTTACTTCCATGAGCTGTTTCTGCTCGACCGGCTGTTCCTCCAGATAAGAAATCATCTTTGTGATCGTAACCTCCCCCGGATTCCTGCCAAGAACCGTCGCCATATCATTCAGCACTCTGGCTCTCTTCTTCGCCAGATTCTGCAGATTGCTGGCAGCCTCCTGCTCTGTCGCGGTGATCTCATCCAGCGTCTTAATATCCGCCCGGATCACCACTTCCCTCTTTTTCTTTCCGAGTTCGATCAATCCCTGATACTGTTCTTCTTCCTTATTCAGAACGTCGATCAGGTCTTCCATTAAACTAGCCAAAATTCATCCTCACTTTTACATTAATGATGTGTTGTACTTTTCCAATAATTTTTTCGCAAAATCTGCAGTATCCACGAAATAATTACCAGAGTTAACCTTTGCTTTTAGTTCTGCGACTTTATCTTCCCTGATATCCGCTGCTTCAGTGACTGCCTGTTTTGCGATCTGATAATCTCTGCCAAAAGACGAGATCTGTACTTCATCACGTCCGTGCCTTGCATTCTCTGTCTTCTGTAACTTTGCTGCGCTTGTCGTCTTGTATACCTGCGCGATCTGATTATAAGCATCTATACGCATATGAGGCATCTCCTTTCTTCCTTGAAATTCGCTTTCACGTTATTTATCGGACATTTTTTGATTTTCCTTAGAGTAAAATCAGTAATTATTACGTTCTGATCGTTCTCCGTCTGTAAATCAGATTTCCGTTTTGCTCACAACCAGCATATCGCCACTTTCCAGCCGGATATTTCCGTGCGGGATAATGACCTGCTCTCCTCTCTGGATCATGATCACTAACGTATTCTCTTTCTTTGGAATCTCTGATAACAATTTTCCGTTATACTTACTGTTTTCATCCACATAAATCTCAACAAGTGATACACCCTCGACATGATCCGGCGAAGTTGCGCTTAAGACCAGAACATCGTTTTCGAGAAGCCTGGTATTCCCATTTGGGATGATATTCTCTCCATTTCTTTTTAATAATACGACCAGTGTCTCCGGCGGAAGTGTCAGCTCTTTTAGTGTTTTTCCACACCAGTGATGGCTCTTTGGAATACTGAGCTGGATAAACTGCACCGGAACTTCATCGGAATAATCATTAAACGTTTTCATGACATCGCCTTTTTCATCGATCATATCAAGCTTCTTTGCCACAAGCGGCAGTAACGAGCCCTGAAGCAGGATAGAAAACAGCACGATCATAAAAACAATATGGAACACATCATTTTCTGTTTCCACTGCCATCTCTGCCATAATTGCAAACACGATGGACGCTGCACCCCTCAAACCTGCCCACGACACCAGAAGCTGTTGGGAAATTTTTCCTTTAAACGGTGTGAGTACAAGTGCAACTGCCACCGGTCTTGCCACAAATGTCAGAAATACTGCGATCAAAAGTGCCGGAATCACCACCTGCGGCAGTCTCGATGGAAATGCCAGAAGTCCAAGCAGAAAGAAAATGAGCATCTGCATTAATCCGGTCAGTCCGTCAAAAAAGTTTACCAGATTCCGCTTGTTGCGGATCTCGGTATTTCCGAGCACAATTCCCACAATATAGACACTTAAAAATCCATTTCCACCAAAAACTGCCGGAAGTGCGTACCCGATCACTGCAATTCCGACCACAAAAACCATGTCAAATCCTGCGGTCGAAAACTTAATTTTTTTCAACAGCAGCACTGCAGCTGCTGCGATCAACCCACCAAAAAGAATACCAAAAAGCATCTGTTTTACAATGAGAAGTCCAATCTGTCCACCACTGGCGCTGCCCTGTGCGATCGCAATAAATGTCACCGTGAGCATATATGCGCACGGATCATTACTACCACTTTCCACTTCCAAAAGGGAAGCCGTATTATAACGCAGACTCAGCCGTTTCGATCGCAGCACTGAGAATACGGATGCCGCATCTGTGGAACCAATCAGTGCACCGATCAGCATACTTTCCACCCATGCGATATGTAAGGCGTAATGACAGAAAACTCCGGTAAGTGCAGTTGTTATCACAACTCCGGCCGTCGATAACAGCCCTGCCTTTACCGCAACGGACTTTGCCTGCTGCCAGTTCGTTCCAAAGCCCCCATAAAACATAATGAAGATCAATGCGACCGTACATATCTGCTCTGCAAACGCATAATTATCAAACGGAATCTTTAAAATCCCATCCGAACCAAACAGCATTCCAAGCAAAATGAACGCAAGCAGCATTGGAATTCCAAGTCTGCTTGACACCTTGCTCAGGAATACACAGGCAAAAATAACTACCGCTGTAATAAGAAGATATGTTGTCATAAAGTGACCTCCTTTTTAAATGCATGGTTTCTTTTGCTACTTTTGTCCGCAGGAAATCACCTCTCCCAGATCTGTGCTATTTTTACCTGATCAGCAGATATGCTGTGTATACAATATACAGCAGTACACAGACCGCGCCCTCCCATCTTGACATTGTCTTTTTTGTCTTTGCCAACACAAACAAAATAACTGTGCTGATCAATAGAATGATACAGTCCGTCAGGGATTCTCCTAACACATTGAGTGGTGAAATTGCTGCTGACATACCAAGGATAAAAAGAATATTGAAAATATTTGATCCGATCGCATTGCCCAGTGCAAGACCGCTGTCTCCCTTTCTGGTTGCAACGATGGACGTCACAAGCTCCGGAAGTGATGTTCCGATCGCTATGATCGTAAGTCCGATAAAATTCTGGCTGACACCAAAATTCGCTGCGATCACACAGGCATTATCCACCACAAGATCCCCACCAAAAATAACTGCCACAAGACCGCCTGCCATAAACACAATACTTTTTGGCAGCGACAGTACCTTACAATCCTCACCAGTTTCACGATTTTTCAAAGCAGAATAAATCATACTTACAATATATGCTGCCATTCCTGCCAATAGAATCAGACCTTCGATACGGCTCAGTTTTCCATCCATAAACATGAAACAGAGAATCATTGTGATCACAATGTTGAGAGGCATATCTCTTTTTAAAATATCGAGATTTGTCTTAAAACTTGCTAAGAACGCACAGATACCGACCACCACAAGACCGTTAAAAATATTCGAACCGACAACATTGCTGATCGCAATGTCATTATTGCCTGTGAGCGCCGCATTAATGCTGACGGATGCCTCCGGGGCACTGGTTCCCATCGCAACAATGGTAAGACCAATGATGACGCTCGGCACTTTCATGATTTTTGCCAGAGAAGAACTTCCCTCCACGAAAAAATCTGCACCTTTTACTAAAAGTACAAAACCAACGAGTAACAGTAAATATTCCATAACGCCTTCCTTTCCTGCGATAAAGGATTGATTATGAAAAGAGACCTTTATCGCATCAAAAAAATTTTTGAGTGATAAAAGTCTCGTTACTTACAATAATAACCGGCCTTTCAGCGTGATGACGACTACTATTCCATCCGAAGATGCTAACTACTCCCTCTTATATTTCTTAGTTTAATATAAGAATGCCTGTCCTGTCAATTTCGTTATAAAATTTTTCCAAATCTTAACTATTTTTTTATTAATTCTGCCGCAGGATCTGCTCTTTTTCCAGCATCGGATAATGGATCAGTCCACTTCCATCCAGATCTTCCCTGTGCATATCCACCGCTGTGATCTGGCGGTTCGTATAAGTTGTGTAATAATAAATACCTTTTGTGGCGTTACAACAGGAAGTATAAATCGTGATCTCATATTTTCCTTCTGCCACTTCACAGCATCCTCTCTGCTGCTCCACGGATCCTAAAATATGGAAAAACTGACCAACGCTCTCCTCCTCCGAATCACCGGAAACAGAGTTCATTTTCGTAAAAGCCACCCGGGCAAAACGGGATGCACTGGAAAGGTCTCCAGGCAGACCCAATGCTCCCATGCCACGGCTATAGCATTCCAACGGAAGTTTCTCAGAAAAATGGTTTTCCGGCTGTCTTGGCGAAAGTCCTCTGTAATTGTTCAACAGAAACATCTGCTGGTCAAATGGTGGGTTATTTGTCATAACGCCCGTCGGGTTGTCATAAATTTTCAGTCCATCCTTCATGGATTCGACTGTGACAGCCTCATCAGCGTCCGCAATGATCCAGTGCAGGGAAGCCGCCGGCATATTCTCCGCAAAAGGTGTTCCTGTAATATTGATCTTAGCCAGCAATGCACGTACTTCCTTCATATTGGCACACTGTCCTAACACCCAAGGAATAAATTCAAAGGAGGCAACATTTTCTTTTCCCTCTGTCACTTCCGGGAAATACGCATTTCCGACAAAATTCAGTCCTGCCATCCCAACACCTTTTTCGTTGACCGCATCATAATACAGCGGATAATCTGCTGCAACATGCGCCATTCCTATGATCGCATAATGGTTTGCAACATCCCCCATATACCGGAAATGAAACGGATAATTGCGTGGTGTCACTGCAATCTGCTCTCCATAAGAAAATTCATAATCTAACGTTCTTCCAAAATAAAAATCTTTTGTTTTATAAGTTGCTGCTGTACACATAATTTCCTTGCATCGATTCCTAACGAATCCCTGCTTTCCTCCTGATCTTATATTTATTTTAAGTCCTGAAACCTTGACTTTTTGCTCTTTTCTCTTATATTTTCCTTAATCGGGGAGGAATTATACCACGGTCAAAAATGTTTGTCAAAAAGTCTTGCAGTGCGAATTCTTTATTGAATATCCAAATCCAAATGTGCTATAGTATCGCTGATAGACTTATTCGTATTAGAGTCCATTCCTTATGGGGGATTAGTATGTACTTACAAAAGAAAGAAACTATTTTATTTGTTGATGACTCAAAATTTCAACGTGCAATTATAAAAGAGATGCTCGGAGAACATTTTCATCTCGAAGAAGCCACTTCAGGCGAAGAATGTTTAATGATCCTTGAGAAAAGCAGCCATCTGATCGACCTCGTTTTACTTGATCTGGTAATGCCGGGGATTGACGGATTCGAAGTTCTGCGACGCAGACAGACGATGGATGCATTTAAAGATATCAATTTTTGCAGATGTATCTGATACAACAGATTCCGGCAAATTTATATGGGATACGGTAAAAGATGCAAACCCGAATCACGTATGCCCGGTCATTGCAATCTGTAGGGAGGGCTCTTTAGACTAGATACAGACAGCAGTTTCCTCGGAAATCATTGACGATCTTCTTTTTTCACCATTGGAAGTCTCTGTTTTAAAACGCCGGATCAAGGCAAGTATTCATCCTGATAAAAATAATGAAGCCGATGCGTAAGCATCGGCTGTTTTTATATACTATGTATTTTCAGTATGCCTGCAATCCGGGTACCCTATGCAGCCCCAGAATTCCCCGAAACGTCCATTTCTTTTTTTCATCGGAAGCCCACATTCCGGGCAGATTTTTTCTTTCGACTGCTTTTTTGCTGCCGGCATTTTCTCCAATTCTTTTGCCAGATACTCAAATACCTGCTGATTCATCTTACAGTCTGTCAGCGCCCTGTGTGCACCTCTCGTTGAAATTCCATAATGCTCTGCTAGATCGCTGAGTCTCCTATGCCGCCACTCTGGGAAACAGAGCTTTGCAACCCGCAGCGTATCAACATAATCATTCGTTAATTTCTGCTGGAAAAGCCGCTCACAATCCCGATATAAAAATTTCATATCAAATGTCTGGATATTATGACCTACCAGAATATCATCTCCGGCAAATGTTAAAAACTCAGGCAGCACCTGCCCAAAATCCGGCTCATTTGCCACCATCTCATCCGAAATATGATTAACCATACTCGCGGCATACGGAATCGGTCTTTTCGGATTCACAAGCTGGCTAAACTCCTCAACAACTTTTCCACTCCGTACTTTTACCGCTGATATTTCAATGACTTCATCATAAATACAAGATGTTCCGGTCGTCTCCAAATCAAAGAGTACATAATCCGGTACATATCCGCATATCATCTTTCCTTTTTTATTTCCTAACATATCTTCTGCTTTCTAATTATTTGAACTGCCAAATATTTTTCTGTGTTTAATTATTATTCACTTAATCTTGTACCGCATTTCGGGCAATATTCAAAATCTTCCGTTGTGGAAAATCCACAATTTCTGCAGCGTTTCATGCTATATCCGTACCCTTGCTGATTCATTCTTCTTAAATGCTGTGGCAGAATTTCCACATCTTCGCCTGCTGCAATTCTTTTTCCTACTTCCGCATCCAATTCGTACACCGTATTACAGCAACTCGTCTGCACATAATAATGCTTATTCCATTTAAAACACGGAATAAAGAATAAAGATAATACTGTATACGTCATAGAAACCTGAAATCTTCCATACTTTCCACAAATATCACAAATGATCTGTTGGTGAAAGTCAAAATCCTTTCTTCCGTCCGTGATTCCCATCATAAAAAACATGTTGCCTACCTTCTTTTTCTAAAATTCATCTTGCTTATTCCATAATTTTACTTCCAAAATACGCAGATAGCAACGTTAATATACATTATAATTTCCAGAAGAAATCCGCTACGCCAATCATTTTAAAGATTCCCAAAATTCCTTTTACGATCCATCCCATCATTTTAAATGCAATAATAATAGGAAAAAACATAAGGTAAACTAACAATTTTAACATACGCTGCTCCTTTCATATATCGAAACATTTTTTAAGCTTGGATTTTGTCTTTCCAACATGGCAAACAGTGTGTCCATTCTTTTCACAGCCTCTCTCTTCACTTTTCGCTCTGCCTGTTTATAATATTTTTTCTGCTTTTTCGTGCGTCGTGGAAGATTATGGTAATCATCCTGAATTACAACCTTGGCTTTGTCATGCGCATCTATGTACTCTACTAATTTTACTAACGAATCTGTCTGTTTCACATCTTTTTGTCTGTGAAATTCTCCTCGGATAAGTTCCTGATAATCTGTGTTAGCTTCAAATATATTTCTATGATATAAAAGGTATTTATCTATATCATCTTTTAAATATATTTTCCAAAAACCAATTTTCGTTTTTATATATAATGTTTCTGTATGATCATCAAATTTAAATTCCATTTCTTTTTTGTGTGTCCAGGATAATATTTGCGCTTTATGAGTTCTGACATCTCCTCTGAGTCCTGCGCAATATTTACACTCACAATAACCTTCTTTTTCTGCTTGTTCAACTTTTATTTCCAATCGATTTTGAAATTTGATTCTTTCTGCATATATGCAGCCCATTTTGTGATAAATTTTTATTTTCTTTGGTGCTTCACTACTTATTACAACTAACATATCCATATCCTCCATTTCCAACTGAAATCAACTTTTCTTGTTATCTCTAATTGTACTCATCATCTGTCCTATAAATCGTACTAAAAAAGGTGTTTTGACAAGTTATCGTTTACATAACTCTGTCAAAACACCTTTTTCTTATTAAAATTATTCTTTTTATTTATTCGTTATCTTCATTTTCTTCAGATAACTATTTTTCAGCTGATTCTCTTCCCTCAATTTCTCATTTTCATCCTTGAGATACTGCATATACTCCCGCGCAAGCTTCACACCGCAGCGCACTGCAACATCGTCATGCTTTTCCATCTCATCCAGCCATTGAAGAAATGATTTTTCCCGAATATCGTTATACTCATTTTTTTCTGTAAAATACATGCTTCGCACCTTCTGCCCCGAAAAAATATTCCATTTATTATTTTTCCATATATTTTATTGTCCATAGTAACAGCGTTCTCTGCCCGGCATATCTTCCCCTTTGACGTAACGCGCATTAAATTCCATATTGATTTCCCGCAGCTCTCTTTTCCCGTCAATATAGTCCTGATACATTTCTGCCAGCCCGGACATACAGCCATCACAGCTTGCTTCAATATTTCCAAGAGATTCCTTGACAATCGCCTCTCTCTCTTCTTTTGTTGTTTCTGAAATTAAATACATTTTTCTACCTCACTATACCATCTGTACGAGCCACACATTGCTTCGTACCATAAAATAACCAATTGCTACTTTTATAAGTTCTGTCGCCTGCACGAAGAAATAAACGCTCACAATTCCAAGTCCTGTGTAATGTGCCAACACAAATGCTGTCGGAACTACAACCACCCAGGTAAAAACCGAATCAAACAAAAAAGTGACCAGCGTTTTTCCTCCGGAGCGCAACGTAAAATAGGAAGCATGACTAAAGGAACAAAATGGCATAATAATTGCCGAAACTGCAATAAAACTGGTTGCAAGCTCTTTGATCTGTTCAGAAGTATTATAAATCTGTGGAAAAAATCTACCGATCACAAGCATCACGCCCGCCACAAGCGCACAGCAGAATACACTGAAAACAATCATTTTATTATCTGCGTCTTTCGCTTTTTTCAGTTCACCAGCCCCAAGATACTGACCAACCACAATGCTGATACATGCTCCAAGCTGGATATAGATAATGTTAAACAGATTCGTGATCGTAGTTGCAATATTAAGACCTGCCACAACTTCCAATCCTCGAATGGAATAACACTGGGTAACGGTTGTCATACCTGCTGCCCATAAAACCTCGTTGAACATAAGTGGGAAGCCTTTGATAATAATTGCCTTCAATTCCCCTTTTGGCATTCCGAATCCGGTGTACGCACCTTCCAGATACCTGTTTTTCTCCTTGTGGGAATGTGCCCAGATAATAATGATAAATGCTTCTATGTAGCGTGCGATCACAGTTGCCAGTGCTGCACCAATAACTCCTAATTTTGGAAATGGTCCAATTCCGAAAATAAACAGATAGTCCAAAACCGCATTACTTCCAACCGCTACAAAACTTGCGATCATCGGCACCAACGTCTGCCCGGTTTCTTTAATATTAGTAGCATAGGACTGGTTTACCGCAAATGGAACCAGACCAACCATCATAATGCCCAGGTATTCCAGACCATACTGCAGTGCCACCTCGGTTGCTCCACTTCCTGCCGTGTCGGTGAGATACAGGGAAATCAGATCTGCTCCCTTTGTCGCAAATAATAATATCGTTAATCCCGTTACAAGCAATGTTGCATACAATTTAAAACGGAAAGAATACATATGTCCCTTATGATTTCCTTTTCCGTAATACTGTGCCCCAAAAATGCTGGCTGCAGATGCCGCACCAAATATTGCCAGATTGTATACAAAAATCAACTGATTGACAATTGCAACACCGGACATTTGCTCGGTTCCCAACTGCCCTACCATAATGTTATCCAGAAAACTGACCAGATTCGTTATGGCATTTTGTAAAATCATTGGCAACGCAAGATAAAGATACCTTTTGTAAAATGCAGCATCGCCAATATATTTTTCCTTAAATCGTGTTAACATATATTTTTCCTTTATTACATATAAAATCTATTTTTTCTACATCTTCCGCTAATTATAATTTGTCCTCACAAATATATCAATCCCTCTTGTATTCTTTTACAGAACTTATGCAGTTTTATATGCAGGATTACAGCCTTAACCTTTCGCCTGTCTCAAGTTATACACAGTCGCTGAGCCAATGACAAGCACCGCTCCAAAAATGGACAACACACCTATTGTCTCTCCACAAAAAATTGCTACAAGAATAGGATTTAAAATCGGTTCGATCGTAGAAGTCAGCGATGCTGTCACTGGTGAAACACGATCTAATCCTCTGGATAAAAATACATATGACAACCCGAACTGTACAATTCCTAATACCAGAACATATCCCCAGACGGTTGGCGTGAACACTGTCTCTCGCATTAAAAATGGAATTCCCACCACAATACTGATCAGATGAGAGACCATAAGCGACGATTCAAAATCTCCGCCCGGGAATTTTTTGATCAAAAACACGCCTGCGTAAGTCACTCCCGACACAATTGCAAGGATATTTCCCGCCATTCCACCTGTGCTGAGCGATTCAAAAAAGAAGCAGAAAATTCCACATAACACAAGAATGCAGGTTAAAACTGCGTCCTTTTTTGGTTTTTGCCTATATACGATCCACACGATCAAAATCAAAAAGACCGGTTCTGTAAACTGCAGTACAATTGCATTTGCTGCGGTTGTCATCTTTGTCGCCATCACGAATGTCAATGCCATGACAAAATTTAAAACTGCTCCAAGCAGAACCATTTTGTTAAAAACAAACTTTCTCCCCTGTGTTCTCTGATAAGCAAATATCAGAATAAATGATAAAACGCTTCGCACCATGTTGATCGACAACGAGTTCCACGGAATCGATTTGATCAGCACTCCGCCCAGACTGAAACAGATTGCTGACAATAATACATACACGGTACCCTGTAAACTATTTTTATTGTATTTCTTTTCACTCATAACGTATCTTATTATTCAAAATCTATGAAATAATATTCTCCTTCTCTGCTTATCTTACATCCATCTGATCAATCCATAAACGGCCAGCAAAACTGCCAGATATCCCACATTGGCAATCGTAAACCACCTGAAATATTTTCCTTTCTGTTCATTATAGTGATGTGCATAAATTTTATATGAGATCAGACTTGCCATTGATGCAATCAAGGTACCAAGCCCTCCAATATTTACACCCACTAATAATTTTGCATAGTCCTTTGTAAATCCAGAAAGTAATAAGGCTGCTGGAACGTTACTGATCACCTGGCTTGCAGCGATGCCGACTCCAACTTCCCGGCCACTCACAAACTCCTGTAACACATTCCTGATTGTCTCAATTTCTCCTATATTCCCAGTAAAAATGAAAAAAGCGATAAATGTGAGAATTAAACTGTAATCTACCGTTTTCAACACTTGTCTGTCCATGATAAAGACCGTCACAAACACAACAATGAAAGCTACATAGTACGGCAATACTCTCACAACGACAAGCAGACTCATCAGAAATAAAATCAGATAAACTGCATTTTTTTGATGTGTTTTTCTTCGAAGATGTAACCTTTCTTTTTCAATTTCATGGTCGCCGTTATTTTCTTCGAGTGTAAATTCAATCTTCTCTTTTTTTCTGCATACAACAGCAACGGATAACAGCAGCAATATACCGGATGCTAACGTATATGGACCTATAATTCCTATAAATGTTGACATTTTCATCTCTGCAAGATTGTAAAGATATAAGTTTTGCGGATTTCCAATAGGTGTCAGCATACTTCCAAGATTGGCTGCGAGTGTCTGAACTATGATTACCGGTATTAATAATTTTTCCTGATTACATTTCCGCAAAGTCAGCATTGCAAAAGGAACAAATGTGATCAATGACACGTCATTCGTAATAAACATGCTAAAGAAAAAACATAAAAAGACCAACACAAGCGATAACTGCATTGTATTTTTTGTTCTTTTTAATAGGCTGCTTCCAATCATATCAAACAAGCCATTTCTCTGAAGTCCTGCCATAACCGTCATCAGGCTTAATAAAATGCCCAAAACGCGGAAATCAATATAGTTTACATAATTCAATGTTGGTTTTACAAAAAAAGCGGATACCATTGCAAGTGTCATTGCCACGCATAATACCGTATCTTTTTTTATAAAACCTATTACTTTTTCTTTCATTATTAAATTCTCCAACGCTGTTTTTTGATCTGTTCTTCTTTTCTCAAATAAGCAGCCTCATCCATAAAAGATATTAGTTCAAGAGTCCAAGCCTGTCTAATGCATGGTAAAGCCCATCTTCATCAATATGTGATGTTACCATGTCGGCTCTCTTTTTGACTTCTTCCCTTGCATTTCCCATCGCAATGCCGATTCCGGCATAATCCATCATCTGCAGGTCGTTTGGTCCGTCTCCGATTGCGATACTGTCCTCTCTGGGAATCCCCACATATTCCAGATAACGCTTCATCCCGGTTGCTTTATGGATGCCGTTGATTCCAACTTCGCCACAGTAATCATCCGCCCCGCTCAGGCTTAGTGCCACTACATCAAAATAAGGCTCCAGATCTGCATGCACTCTCGCCACTCCAAATGGTGCATCATAATAGATCAGTTTTTCTTCCTTCTCATTATTCCAGACATCTTCCTGAATAAAAAATTCACCTACAAGCTGACGCAGATGCTCCTCCGTGATTCCCATATCGCTCATAATTTTTAAAATCTGCTGTTCGCTCCGTTTATTCATGACAACTCCTGCATCTGTCTGGAAGCAGTAAACAAAATTATTTTTTTCCATATAATCTACAATAAATTTTCTGTGTTCTTCATCAATGACAGCATGATAAATTTCTTTTCCACCTGCGATCACCTGTGCTCCGGCTGCCGTAACCATTCCACTGAATCCAAGATCCAATAGCATCTGCGGCAATTGAAAAAGACTTCGTCCGCTGCACACGACCAGTTTGTGACCGTTCTCTACCGCCTTTCTGATCGCAATTTGGGTTGTTTCCGGGATAATGCCTTTATCGTTTACAATGGTTCCGTCTACATCTAAAAATACAACTTTCTGATTCATACTTTTTCCTGTTCTCTATTTTTTCGGCTGTGAAATTACTATCACAATGTAAAATTATTTTATACATTTTTTTACAAAACAACAAGAGGTTATCACACATAAACACATTTTATCACAGACGCACTCTATCATACATCTGAATATGCCTATGCACTGACAACCTCCTGTCTTTGCGCAATTTATTAATTTTAGATATTGAAGGTCAACTGTGTTGTACCTCTAATGATGTAAACCTTCTTATTTGATATATCCGGCTTTTACTAAAGGATTCTTAATCATCGGTGCTACAATGATCGCCACGATCATTTTTGCGATATCACCAATTATAAATGGGATCACACCAGCCATCAAAGCTGCCTGGAATGTCATTTCTGCCTCATAAGCAAGCCATGCTGTTCCAAGTGCATAACAGACTGCTGTTCCTAAAACCATTCCAACAAAATACATCACTCTTTTTCCCGGAAACTTCTCAATAAACCAGCCACTGATCATTGCCAGAAAAATAAATCCGATCAGATAACCACCTGTCGGTCCAAATAATTTTGCTGGGCCTGCCGAAAAACTTGAAAACACCGGAACTCCAACTAAGCCGATCAATAAATAAATCACATAAGACACCGTTCCTTTTTTCCATCCAAGCAATATTACGGTAAAATAAATTGCAAGATTTGTCAGGGAAATTGGAACCGGTCCGATTGGCACTGATAATGGTCCTAAAATACAGGTAACTGCGGTCATCAAAGCAATCATTGCAATCGTTGATGTTGATATCTTTTTCTCATTCATTGTTAACTTCTCCATACACTTTTATTTGAGCAACCGTTCTGTCTATCAGTGAATACGTCTATCACACAAAAATAGTGTTACTGTTTATGCGTACCTCGTTCCAGTAACGCTTCGCTCATACTCGCTTATTCTATAAAATATCGTTCCAATTGTCAACCTGTATTTTGTATTTAGTTAACATTATGTGTGTAATAATTGCACATCTTCATCAGCAAGGTTCTGTTGATATCCGTGATTGTGTAAGTAAAACAAATACCGCCTCCCTCGCAACCCACAAAAAATGCGGCTTCTTTATTGCAGAGGAAAACGGTATCTATTATCCTTCCAATACGGTTAATAACAAAACTTACGGTATGCTGTATTTTATCCGATAAAGCCGGCAAATCCGCATAATAACACGATGACACCAAGAATGATACGGTACCATCCAAACACTTTGAAATCGTGTTTCTTAATATATCCCATTAAAAATTTAATTACAACGAGCGACACTGCAAATGCAACAACCATTCCCACCACAAGGATTACACCTTCCTGAGAAGTCATAGTTGCATTCATCAAAAACTTTGCACCTTTCAAAAGACTGGCTCCAAACATAACCGGGATTGCAAGGAAAAATGTATATTCCGCTGCAACAGTTCTGGAAATTCCAAGTAATAATGCTCCGACAATTGTTGCTCCAGAACGGGATGTTCCTGGAAAAATCGCTGCAATCAGCTGAAACATTCCTATCCAGAATGCCAGTTTATAATCAATTCCGACAAGGGTATTCACCTTTGCCTTTTTTCCTTTGTGATAATTCTCAATCACAATAAATGCTACACCAAACAGGATCAACATAATTGCTACTGTCTGGTAATTGTAAAATAATGCTTCCAGCTGTTCATCAAAAAGTACACCTACGATTGCTGCCGGTACGCAGGATACTAAAATGTGAAACCACAGTTTAAATATATCCCATTTTATATATGCACCTGCGCCAGTTTTCGCCAATGGTTCCTTGTTATCCTTTTTTCCAAATGGCCAGATCTGATTCCAGAATAAAATTACAACTGCGAGAATCGCTCCAAGCTGGATCACAACTTCAAACATACTGTAAAATTCATCCGATACATCCAGCGATACAATCTCATTTAGAAGGATCATATGTCCTGTGCTGCTGATTGGAAGCCATTCTGTAATACCTTCCACGATACCAAATAATATTGCTTTTAAAATTTCTATCATTTTTTCCGCCTTGCCTAAATTCTGGCAAACACCTTTCTTTCTTTTTTATGCTTCATAAAATGAAAAAAGAACCCACATTGCTATGGATTCTTAAGAGGCGACAACCAGATTCGAACTGGTGATCAGGGTGTTGCAGACCCACGCCTTACCGCTTGGCTATGTCGCCATATTATTAAATTATGCATCACTGCAAGTGACTCCGACGGGAATCGAACCCGTGTTACCGCCGTGAAAGGGCGATGTCTTAACCGCTTGACCACGGAGCCTTATATTTAAAAAAACTCCCCGAGTAGGGCTCGAACCTACAACATCACGGTTAACAGCCGTGCGCTCTACCATTGAGCTATCGAGGAATATATAGTTACTAACAACTCCGTAGTACAGAAAATGACGTAGATTGGTACGTCACTTAATTACTATATATCATAACTGTTAAAATTGCAATACTTTGTAAGTTATTTTTTGTACATTCAAAACTTCATACAGATTCCGAGTTTCTTTGGTCAAGCCCTCGATCGATTAGTAACAGTCAGCTCCATGTGTTGCCACACT
>ERZ791801.47-NODE-47-length-151750-cov-11.209262_pt1 | contig 151750 bp, 136 predicted proteins | sample MGYA00510309_ERZ791801 | MGnify/ENA primary metagenome ERZ791801 (study PRJEB30046, sample SAMN00791979) | human gut metagenome | study: EMG produced TPA metagenomics assembly of the A metagenome-wide association study of gut microbiota in type 2...
GCACGTACGGTTCTGTGAGGGGCTTACATTGTGAGGTGTGAGTCTACTCGACTTTAGGAGAAAACGATGAAGAAATGGACAAAAATATTGTTGATAATAGTTATAGTTATTTTACTTTTGTTTGTGGGAATGTCCTATTTTATAGGGACGCAAGTTTTCATGGGGTCTACTCAATTGGTTACTTGTGAAGATACTTCAAAAGTGAAAGATAGTTTTTGGGAAAGATATAATATGGATTATGATGTTTTCTGCAGTACATATACTATAGAAAAAGTTGAAATCACTTCAACTTTTGATGAACATATGATACCGGCAGATTACATATATGCTCTTGGTGAAGAAGGAGATAAGAATAATCCAACAGTTATTTTAGTGCATGGTCTTGGTGGAAATCGTTATACCAATTATCCTTTAGCAGAAATGTTTTTGCAGAAAGGATATAATGTATTGACTTATGACCAGAGAAGTAGCAACGAAAATACAGCTCAATATACTACATTTGGATACTGGGAAAAATATGATTTGATTGATTACATTGATTATGTCTATAGCCATGCACCGGAGCAAGTGATAGGAATATGGGGTACATCGTTTGGTGGAGCAACTGCAGGATTAGCAATGGGAGATAAGGATGTTGAAAACAAAGTGGATTTTCTGATTCTAGATTGTCCGGTTAGTGATATGAAATGGATGGTAGAAGAAGAAATGAGAAAGATGGATATTGGATTGCCTATATCTTACATGACATTCTGTGGCAACATTATCAACAAAATGGAATTGGGATTTAGTTATGATGATGCAAATGTATGTGACAAAATTGCAGATATTGAAATTCCGGTTTTGGTAATAAACAGTGAAGCGGATACATTAACCCCACAGTTTATGGGACAAGAAATATATGATTCAATACAAAATGAAGAAATTAAAATGATTTGGACGGTAACTGATAGTGAACATACAGAAATATGGTTAGATCACAACCAAGAATATCGAGAAAAGGTTCAAGAATTATTGAATTTTACTAAATAATAGAAATAGGGAAGTAAACTTTGAATTTGTCTGCGAAAAGCCCATAAATAAGCGGATGTTAATATGTATTGCTTGTGGCAACGGCTCTATTGAATATAGAATTGAGCTATCAAAAACAAGGAGGCAGAGATTATGCTAAATGAAAATATCAAAAGAATTAGAAAGTCAAAAGGGCTGTCGCAAGAAGAACTGGCAATTAAACTGAACGTAGTAAGACAGACAGTATCAAAATGGGAGAATGGTTTGTCAGTTCCAGATTCCAGTATGCTGATTATTTTGGCGAATGAACTGGATACTACTGTAAGTGAATTACTTGGAGAACCTATAGCAGAACCGACTACCGATGATTTAAAGATTCTTTCTGAAAAATTGGAAGTTATTAATTTGCAGCTTGCAAAAAGAAGTATAACAAAGGTAAAAACGATTCGATGGATTCTTATTTCATTGTGTGCGGTTATAGTGGTAATATTTATCGCACTTGCATCTACGAATAGTTTTTATTTGGATTGGAATTACAATGATCCTGAGTTGGCAGTGGCAGGAACAATACTGCATGGGTTTGAATTCTTGTTTGTAAGACTCGCACCGATTGTTTTTTGGACTTCGGTGGTTGGAATTGTGGTGACATATAAGAAAAGATAAATTTCAGTTAGCAGGTTTGTTCGCCATGCCGACAGACTCACAAGCTGGCACTTGTTCGTTGTTGCGGCGTTCGCCGTATGCATCTGAACTCGAATATGTCTGCCTGTGAGCAAGCTCCCGTCAGCCAATTCGGTTCATCTGCGCATGGCTCATTGCTACGCGCAAAATCCCAATTTGAGGAGGTGAACACTTTGGATATTGAGAAAACCGAATCATATTACAATCAAATAAGAAATGAAGATTTATGTGATTGTGATTATTGTAGAAACAATATTCATGAAGTCAAAGCAGCTTATCCTACCTCTTTTATAGACACTCCATAACCGTGAGTTCCATAACGTAAATTGCAGATTCTGTGGTGCAATTCACAGCGTAAATGGGCATGTATAAGCGTCCTCTCACAAGTCATCCATAACGTAAATAAAAGAAAAACGGTACAGACAAATATGATTTCCTTTGTGAGCCATGGAGCTGGGATTCTAACAATCATGGAAGCTTCAGCTGAACATGATTGTTGTTCAGAAGCCCAGCGGAATGCCCGGCGAACAGGAACATCATATTTCGTCTGTACCGTTTTTCTTTTCATAAACCTATAAAATAACGACTTGTGAGAGGACACTTATAGCTGCCCTTCACAACCTGTAAAAGCACTACAGAATCTGCGACACTACGTCCGTTAACCTCCGGTTATGATAACAAGGCCTTGTCGTTAGCAAATTCCTGCCCGCTGACCTTTTCAAACTGGTGCAGCAGATCTTCAACCGTCAGTTTCTTCTTTTCTTCCCCGGAAATATTTAAGATAACTTTTCCTTCGTGCATCATGATCAGGCGATTTCCGTGCACAATAGCATCCTTCATATTGTGCGTTACCATCATAGCGGTCAGATGATTGTCGGAGATGATCTTATCAGAAATCTCAAGTACTTTTGCAGCCGTTTTAGGATCAAGGGCAGCGGTGTGTTCATCTAACAGTAAAAGTTTTGGTTTCTGGATGGAAGCCATCAACAGTGTGATTGCCTGACGCTGTCCGCCGGAAAGCAGTCCGACTTTGCTGGTGAGACGATCTTCAAGACCTAAATCCAATGTTTTTAACATTTCCCGGTAGGTGTCACGTTCTGCCTTCGTGATTCCCCAGCTTAACCCACGTTTTCTGCCACGGCGGGCTGCAATTGCCATATTTTCCTCGATGGACATGGTGGTTGCAGTTCCGGTCATAGGATCCTGAAAGACACGGCCTAAATATTTGGCACGCTTGTATTCGGATAATTTTGTGACATCATCACCGCCAATAAAAATTTTACCGGAATCCACTGGCCAGACACCTGCGACAGCGTTTAAAGTTGTGGATTTTCCAGCACCGTTACCACCGATAACAGTGACAAAATCGCCATCTTCTAATGTCAGATCAACTCCGTTTAAAGCAACTTTTTCATTGATCGTACCAGCGTTAAATGTTTTGCAGATATGATCGATTTTTAACATTTCAGCCATTATTTTGCCACTCCTTTCCTGCTATGTTTCGCTTTCAGATACGGGATTGAAAGGAAGATAGCTACTACAATTGCAGAGAATAATTTCAGGTCGTCGGATGGGAATTTCAACCATAAAACAACACTTAAAACAAGGTAGTACAGGATAGCTCCGGCAATGACGGAGAGCAGTGTGTAAGCAAATGCAATTTTTTTGCCGGCACACATTTTTCCAAAGAGGACATCGCCAATGATAACAGCAGCAAGTCCGATAACGATCGCACCACGTCCCATATTGACATCCGCTGCTCCCTGATACTGGGCGTAAAGTCCACCGGAAAGTCCTACAAGACCGTTAGAGATCATCAGTGCAAGTACGGTATGAAAATCAGTGTTGATTCCCTGCGCTCTTGCCATCTGCCGGTTACAGCCGGTTGCACGGATTGCATGTCCCTGCTCTGTTCCGAAATACCAGTAGAGAATGGCAACGAGTACAACGCAGAAGAGGATACAGGTCGTAAACATACGGATTTTGCTTGCAGTTGAGTCCGAAATATAACGGAGTGACACAACAAGGCTGTATTTGTCAACGCTGACTGCCTGATTGGAGCTTCCGAGAATATTTAAGTTGATAGAGTAAAGTGAAATCTGCGTCAGGATACTTGCAAGGATTCCCGGGATCCCAAGTGCGGTATGTAACATTCCGGTGATAAATCCGGCGGCCATTCCTGCAAGAAAAGCAAAGATAAGAGCAAGCCATGGGTTCATGCCTGCGCGGATCAGCATAACGGCGACTGCACCTCCGGTCGCCATGGAACCGTCAACGGTCAGATCGGCAAAATCCAACAATTTGTAAGTAATGTAGACTCCAAGTGCAAGGAGTCCCCAGATGAGTCCCTGTGCGCATGCGCCCGGCAGGGAACGGAGCAATGCCAGCGGGCTCAGGGAAGCTAAATAAGTTGTTAACATCATCGTCATAAGAAATCTCTCCTTATTTTTTTATAAAATGCCTGTGCGGAACTATTTGGTGCAAAAATTATCTACAAATATAAAATAATATTCATGAAATCAATTGCTTGCAGAACAAAATACCCACAGCATAAAATACCTGCGGTATTTGTTGAGACGAAATACCGCAGGCATATTATAACATAATACTAAAACGATTTAAAGCTTTAACTTGTTGCATTGATGAAAGATTATTCTGTTTCAATTGCAACATAATCATCAGGAGGTGTGATTCCAAGCTGGGAACAAATATCTGCATTGTACTCTTTTGTTACCTGTGGTGCAGTCTTGATATCCATCGTTGTGATATCAGCACCGTTTACAAGGATATCATAAGCCATCTGGCCTGCTGTGTATCCGATATCATAGTAGCTGATAGAAAGCGTTGCAACACCACATCCGGAACAGATGCCTTCCTCACCGGCAATGATCGGAATACCTGCCGGAAGAGCGATGTTATTGATGGTTTCCGTGTTGTTTGCCATTGTGTTGTCTGTTGGAATATAAATAACATCTACTTCTGAAACTGCTGTCTGTACCACAGAGGTGATATCATTGGAATCAGAAGCAGTATATTCTTTGTACGCAATGCCGTCAGCATCTAAAGCAGCCTCGATCTGGGTAGCCTGATACTTGGAGTTTGGCTCTGCGGAACAGTAAAGGATACCGACTGTTTTTACATCCGGGAATAATTCTTTGATCATGGCTTCCTGTTCATCTAAAGGAGCAAGATCGGAAGTTCCGGAGATATTTCTTCCGGTAGAACCTGTCCAGTCGTCGATCTCAAGGGCAGTTGCATAATCTGTGACAGAAGTTCCAAGGATCGGGATCGTGCTTGTAGCAGCGGCAGAACACTGTAAAGCAGTGGTTGCGTTTGCAAGGATCAGGTCATAGTTGCCGGCAACAAAATTATTTGCAATGGTAGCACAGTTTGCCTGCTCGCCCTGTGCGTTCTGAAGGTCAAATGTTACATTATCTGCACCGAGCAGCTCTGTCAGTGCATCCTCAAAGCCCTGGGAAGCAGCGTCAAGAGCAGGGTGCTCTAACTGCTGTAAAATACCGATCGTATATTTCTGACCATCGGTACTGCCTGCTGCAGCGGATTCTGTTGTTGCTGCTGAATTGTCAGCAGATGCAGAGGTATTGTCGGAGGCTGTATCGCCGCCGCATGCTGTCATGGAAACTGTCATTGCAGCTGCCATCATGACAGAGAGTATTTTGTTCATCTTTTTCATATTCATTCTCCTTATCATTGATCATAGCCTTTAATGCTTTAAAGCATTAATACTTTTAATGATTGAATTATAATCACTCATACAGGATTCGTCAACCGGAATTTGAGAAAAAATGTGTAAAGGACACTCATTTTTTCGGTGAGGATCATAAGAAAAAGATTTAAAATCTTAAGAAAACCTTTATAGTATGCAGGGCAGAAAAGTGTTAGGATGGAAACCGGAGAGATTTTTAGAAAGGATTTTATGAAAATAAAAGAGGGGTTATCCAACATTGTATTTCCTCCAAGATGCCCTGTCTGTGATGAGGTGATATATGTTGGGAAAGATACCTGTGAAGACTGCCGGAAGAAAGTGATCTGTATCGGGGAACCGTCCTGCAAAAAATGTGGCAAGCCATTAGAAGACCAGAGGAGGGAATACTGCACAGACTGCATGAGGAAAAAACACTATTTTTCCCAGGGAAAAGCGGTTTTTGTTTATCAGGGAGAAATCCGCCAGTCCATGTACCGTTTTAAATATAGTAATAAACGCGAATATGCAGATTTTTATGCGAAAGAAGCAGTGCGCATCTATGGAGACTGGATCCGGAGAAAACAGATCGAAGCAATTGTACCCGTTCCCATGTACCGTTTGAAGGAAAAGGGGAGAGGGTATAATCAGGCAGCCGTATTTGCGCGGACTCTGGGAGAAAAAATGAATCTTCCGGTGGAAAAGCGCATGGTAAAACGAATCCGGAATACCACGCCGCAAAAAGAATTAAATGATGTCGAACGGAAGATAAATCTAAAAAAAGCTTTCCAGTTAGTACCAAATATAGTAAAATATAGGAAAATATTAATTGTAGATGATATCTATACGACGGGAAGCACGATCGATGCAGTGGCAGAGGTACTTTTGCAGGCAGGGGTGGATGAGATTTATTTCCTATGTATCAGTATCGGCGAGGGATTTTAGGAGGAATATGCTATGGATGTAAGAAATTGTAAGGGCTGTGGAAAACTCTTTAATTATATGAGTGGCGCACAGCTTTGCCCTGAATGCAGGGCAAAGCTTGAGAAGAAATTTAGCAGCGTGAAAGATTATATCGGTGAACATCCACAGGCATCCATCAGTCAGGTGGCAGAGGATATGGATGTTTCTGTGAAACAGATCAAACAGTGGGTGAAAGAGGAGAGACTGATCCTCTCGGAAGCTTCTTTAGATGGTGTGTTGTGTGAACACTGTGGCAGACCGATCACAAGCGGACGCTTCTGTGACAAGTGTAAAGCTGCTATGGCAAATAATCTGCGGAGTGCTTTGAACAGACCACGTCCAATGCAGCAGAGATCGGGCGGAGAGCGTGATGAAGGGGATAAGATGAGATTCCTGAGATAGAACCGGGAACAGAATGTCACATATCTGAAAATAAGGACAGAATTTATAAAAAAGCAGGGCGCATAGCTACGTTATTTATATAGATAGAAACGTAGAAAGGTCGCATCTGCTTTTTTTTGTTTGAAAATACCGCCTACTGTGTTATAATGATGAATAAGAATGCATAATTGCGTGAAGAATGTACTTTTTCAGAAAATGAGATGGGTTTATTTTATAGTAGATACATTGTGTGACAGACAGGAAGGAAATCTGCATGGTTAACGAAGAACGTTTACATCATATGATAAAAATGGCGATATTTGACACCAATCAGGGAAAAGAATGTAAGCCGATGACACAGTATGCAAGAAAAGATTATGTTTCGCTGCGTATGCTTGGAAGCTTTGTGTCAGGAACGATTGGCTTTGCGCTGATCCTTGTGACATGGGGCATTTATTCCATGAACCAGTTAATGGAGAATCTGAATGCAATGGATATTCAGGAACTGCTGACATCCGTGCTGGTAAAGTATATTGTGTTTATGATTGCTTACATGGCGATCACGTATTTTGTTTATAATAGAAGATATACAAAGGGACGCCGTGAGGTAAAGAAGTATTATGGCAATCTGAAGAAGCTGAATCAGTTATACGAGAGGGAAGACAAGCTGAAAATGTCTGAGAATAAAGACTGGGAATAATCACTGAACGCTGCCGGGGGGCAGGAAAATCAGGAGTAAAACAAACGGCGGGAGGCTAAAATGACAACCTTATTAGAATTGAAAGAGAAACTGATCCGTTTTTACGGAAAAAATGAAATATATGTGAAACCGGCGATCCGGTTTGTACTTGCATTGTTTACATTCCTTGTGATCAACAACAGTATTGGATATATGAAACTGGTCAGCAAGACTCCGGTTGCAGTCATTCTTGCACTTGTGTGTTCCATGCTTCCGGTCAATGGACTGATCGCAATTGCTGCGTTGGTCGTTTTGGCGGATCTGTACGCATTATCCATTGAGGTATGTCTGGTAGGACTTCTCATGTTTGCGATCATCTATTTTATTTATTTCCGTTTTTCCCCAAAGAGTGGTATCAATGCGGTTCTGACACCGGTCTGCTTTAAGCTGCATATTCCTTATGCGGTACCGGTTGGCTCCGGTCTGCTGAGTGAGGCGTATTCTGTAGTGTCTGTTGCCTGCGGTACGGTGATCTATTTCTTTATCCATGGAGTGAGCGAGAATGCAAGCGCATTGAGCGATGCAACGGAAGAGACGGATTCTTCGGTATCAAAAGTAGTAGTGGCATTGAACCAGCTGATTGGAAATAAAGAGATGTACCTTGTTCTTGGCATTTTTATCATTACGACACTCATTGTCTATGTGGTGAGAAAGCTTGACATTGAGCATTCATGGACGGTTGCATGGGCATCCGGTATTTTATTTGAAGCGATTGGACTGACAGCAGGATACATTTTACTTGGGATTTCAGACAAAATTGCCGGTGTGATCATTGGAAGCGTGATCTCCGGTGTGATCGCCATGATCATCCAGTTTCTGTTTTTTAATCTGGATTACTCCAGAACGGAACGACTCCAGTTCGAGGATGATGATTACTATTATTATGTAAAAGCAGTTCCAAAGTCTCTGGTGACAGAGAAGGATAAACAGATCAAACGTTTTAACGGCAAAAACGAGAAGGAACGTTTGAACAAGAAGAAATTTGCAGAAGAGATGGACATAGACGAAAATTTATTAGATTAAAAGGAAGTGAATCCGGTGCAGAATTTAGGCGTAATATTGCGGACGTTTTGGGAAAAAGCGGTGTCTTACCTGACGCTTCAGATGTCCCTCACAGATATTATAGAGATCATTATCATTTCAGTTCTGATCTATTATATGCTGGTTTGGATCAAAGATACGAGAGCGTGGATGCTTCTCCGTGGAATCCTTGTGATCCTTGCCTTTGTTTTGCTTGCAGTTTTGTTTGAAATGAATACGATCGTCTGGATCGCCGACAAACTGTTTAACGTGGCAATGATCGCTGTGGTCGTGATCTTCCAGCCGGAGATGCGCAAGGCACTGGAAAATCTCGGACGGAAGAACATTTTGGTAAATCTTTTTAATTTTGATTTCAACAAAGTGGAGAATGGAAAGTTTTCCGACAAGACTATCACAGAGCTGGTGAAAGCCTGCTATGAGATGGGAAAAGTAAAAACAGGAGCACTCATCGTAGTGGAAGATGAAATCGTTCTGACGGAGTATGAGAGGACAGGGATTGCCGTAGATGGTATCCTGACCAGCCAGCTTCTGATCAATATTTTTGAAAAAAACACACCGCTGCATGATGGAGCAGTCATTGTGAGGGGAGACAGAGTTGTTTCTGCCACCTGCTATCTTCCACTGACGGACTCCTTAAGCCTGAGCAAAGACCTTGGAACAAGACACCGTGCGGCAGTCGGTATCAGTGAGGTGAGCGATTCACTCACAATTGTAGTATCGGAGGAAACCGGAAAAGTATCCATTGCACTGGACGGTGAACTTTACCGGAATGTAGATGCAGAATTCTTAAAAAATAAACTGGCTTACATTCAGAAACGTGAGCAGGACACTTCGAAAGTGAAATCATGGAGAAGGAGGCTGAAAGATGTTACAAAAATTCGGAAAGAGAGTAATGAATAACTTTGGCCTTAAAATCCTTGCTGTTTTGTTTGCTGTTGTTTTATGGATCGTAGTCGTGAATATTGATGATCCGAGCAACTCAAAACCTTACACAACCAGTGTCTCACTGGAAAATAAATCTTATATCACCTCCATGGGAAAATGGGCAGATTATCTGGATGGAAAGAATACGATCACGTTCAGCGTGTATGCAAAACGCTCTGTGCATAATACACTTACCAATGCGAACTTTACAGCAACGGCGGATGCACAGAAAATTGAGTATGATGAGAAAACAGGGACTTACCGTGTGCCGGTTGCCGTGACCTGTAACCGTAACAGCAGCAATATTAATATTACCAGCAAAGATTTGTATCTGGATCTTGAACTGGAGGATTCTGCATCAAAGCAGTTCCCAATCAAGACAAACACAACCGGTACAGTTGCATCGGGATGTGCACTTGGTGATGTTGAGATCACAGATGCGAATGTTATGAAAGTATCCGGTCCGGCTTCTGTGGTAAATCAGATCGATACCGTTGTGGCGACTATCAATGTAGATGGCATGTCAACGGATATCACAGACCGTGTAACACCTGTATTTTATGATGCACAGGGAGAGGTTGTGGATACGACAAAGCTTACGCTGAGTGTGAGCACAGTCAATATCAGTGCACAGATCCTGAATACGAAAGATGTGGAACTGGAATTCCTGACAACCGGAACTCCGGCAGATGGATATCAGGCAGGGGATATCACCTATACGCCACAGAAAGTACGTATTAAAGGCGAGGCGGCTATTTTAAATACCATTAATAAGATCACAATTCCGGAAGAAGTGTTAGACCTTACAGATGCAACTTCCAATATTGAAAAGACTGTGGACATTTCCACATATCTTCCTTCAGGCACTGCATTAGTGATCAGTTCAGACTCCAAGATTGATGTTACAGTTGTGGTGGAGGCAGTGAAGACAAAGACTCTGCAGATTCCGGTGACGAATCTTCAGGTGATCGGACTTGACTCAGATGAAAAAGTACAGTATGAGGAAGATAACATTGCCTTGACAGTGTCAGGAAGAAGCAGTGTGATCGATGCGTTGGATGAAAAGACGATTTCCGGCAGTATTGATCTGACAGATTTAAAACTGGGTGCACATAATGTACTGATCACATTTGAACTGGATGAGGATACGGTCAGCTATGCAGATACTTATGCAGCGGTTACCATTGAAAGTGCATCTGATACATCTGCTTCTGCTGATAATAATGATGAGGAAACAATCAAAAGAAACTGATAACCGGTTTCGCAGATGATTATAAAATCAGGAACAAAGAGAGGAACAGTAATATGGCAAGAATGTTTGGAACAGACGGTGTCCGTGGTGTGGCGGGCTCAGAACTGACAATTGAACTGGCAACAAAGTTAGGTCAGGCAGGAGCTTACGTGCTCACAAAAGAGCAGGAGCATCAGGCAACTATTATTGTAGGATGTGATACGAGAATTTCAGGAGGAATGTTAGCGAGCGCATTGATGGCGGGTATCTGTTCGGTTGGTGCAAATGCAATTTTTGTTGGAGTAATGCCGACACCTGCAATCGCGTATCTCACCAGAAAACACAAAGTAGATGCCGGAGTAGTCATCTCTGCATCACACAATCCAATGGAATTCAACGGAATTAAGTTTTTTAATGGAGAAGGTTATAAACTTCCGGATGAGATGGAAGATGAGATTGAGGCTCTGATCAAAAACAACATGAAAGACGTGGTACTTCCGATCGGTTCCGGTGTCGGAAAGATTGATTATCGCTTCGATCTGAGAGACGAATATGTAAAATTCATGGAAAAATGTGTTCCAGTGGATCTAAAAGGCATGAAAATTGTTGTAGACTGTGCAGAAGGTGCATCTCATTATACATCTGTCAAAACGCTGACAGATCTTGGGGCAGAACTTATCGCAATCCATACCGATCCAGATGGAACCAACATCAATTCCAACTGTGGCTCCACTCATATGGATGAGCTGAAAGCGCGTGTTGTATATGAAAAGGCAGCAGTTGGTCTCGCGTTTGACGGTGATGCAGACCGTATGCTTGCAGTGGATGAGCATGGAAATGTTGTGGACGGCGATCAGATCATGGCAATCTGTGGCAACTACATGAAGTCCAAAGGAACTTTGAAGAAAGATACGATCGTAGTCACAGTCATGACGAACCTCGGATTTACCCTTATGGGGCAGAAAGAGGGCATCCATGTGGAAAAGACCAAAGTCGGCGACCGTTATGTTCTTGAGAATATGAGAAAAAATGGCTATAACATCGGAGGAGAGCAGTCCGGCCACGTTATCTTCTTAGACGATAATACAACCGGTGACGGATTATTAAGCGCCCTGCATTTATTAGAGGTTATGGTCAATACCGGAAAACCGTTGTCAGAACTTGCTGAGATTATGGAAGTGCTCCCACAGGCTCTTGTCAATGCAAAAGTTCCAAACCATAAAAAAGAAAAATTCATGGAATATCAGGAAATTGCAGATGCTGTGGCAGATGTTGAGAAAAAATTCAAGGGCGAGGGAAGGGTTCTCATCCGCCCATCCGGAACAGAGCCGCTGGTGCGCGTCATGATCGAGGGGAAAGATCAGAAAGTGATCGATGAAGAAGCAAGGAAACTGGCGGAATTGATCACAAAAATTATGTTATAGAATACCAAAATGCTGGTCTGATTATAACATGGTGATTCAGACCGGCATACGGATAAAAAAATCAGGGGACTGGAATTTGGAGGGTAATACAGCATGGTTAGTCAGAAAGTAGTAATAAAAAATCCAACAGGACTGCATTTGAGACCTGCGGGAATTTTATGTAAGGATGCAATGCAGTTTAAATCACATATCACGTTCCGCTACCGCGATAATATCGCAAACGCAAAAAGTGTCTTAAGCGTGTTAGGCGCATGTATCAAGTCCGGAGATGAGATTGAACTCATATGCGAGGGCGAAGACGAGGAAGAGGCTTTAAAAGCGATCGTGGAAGCGATTGAGGATGGATTGGGAGAGTAAGGGATATTTTTTCAAAAATTAAAAGAAAAAGATATTAAGTAAGATATGAAAATAAGTATTATTATACCGGTATACAACTCAACTTTATATTTGAAACAATGTGTGGAAAGTATATTGGCGCAGACGTATCACAATTTCGAAATTTTGTTAGTAGATGATGGATCTACGGATGATAGTCCGATGATATGTGATGAATATGCCCAAAAAGATGACAGAATTGTTACGATTCACAAACAGAACGGTGGAACATCAGATGCAAGAAACGTCGGATTGGAGAAAGCCAGTGGTGATTACATCACATTTATGGACAATGATGATTATTGGAGTGATCCAGATGCGTTGTGTGATATCATAAAAGTGATAAGTGAGACAGAACCGGATGTTGTGATGCACGCAAACATGGTGTATTGGCAGGATAAAAATAAAACTGTAAACCCATCTTCTTTTGATCGCACACTTGTATCGGGAAAGAAAAGAAAAGAGGCAGTGGACAATTTGATAAAAGCTGGAATGCTTAGCGTTACAGTTTGGACAAAACTTGTAAAAACCTCTTTGATACGGGAACACGATCTGTATTTTAAAAAGGGAATCCGCAATGAAGATACAGACTGGATTGCCAGAATGCTGATTTGCGCAGAACGGTTTGAATGGTATGATAAACCATTTTATGTGTATCGCAAAGGCCATGAAACAGCTCAGACAAGTCAGAAGATGAAATATTATATGGTGAATGATCTGAAAAATATTATAATAGAATATACCCAATATGCAGAAAAATATTTGGATCAAGAATATCGGAAAGTTTTTTATGCGTATTTAGCGTATCCGTTTGCAGTCTGGATGGGACAGGCATATTTGATAGAACAGAATGAGCAAATTAAAAATGATCGTGAGATAATGAAAAAATATGCATATCTGTTAACTTATGATATAAACCCGGCAGTTCGTCTGGTTCATAGGGTATATCGTATATTAGGATTTGGATTGACATCAAGAATTTTAATGTTATATATTAAAAAAGTTTATTATTCATAATGAAAAAATACATTAGAGCAATTGAACAGGTGAAAAAAATGTCAAAACATTATTGCATTTTTTCTGCACAGTATTATCCGCATGTTGGTGGTGTAGAACGTTATACTTTGTATTTGAGCAGAAAATTGATCGCTGCAGGAAACGAAGTTACTATAGTAACATCAAATACGGGTGATTTATCAGGAGATGAAATACAAGAAGGAATCCAGATTTATCGTCTGCCATGTTACGATTTATTAGGCGGAAGATATCCGGTGTTCAAAAGAAACAAAGAATTTAAAAAAGTAAAAAAACTGATCGAGAGGAATCAATATGATCTTGTGATTATTAATACGAGATTCTATCTGCATTCATTATATGGTGCGAAATTTGCTAAAAGTAAGGGGATTCCATCCATTGTAATAGAACATGGAACATCCCACCTGAGTGTGAATAATAAGTTGTTTGACACAGTGGGGGGATGGTATGAGCACTTCCTTACATTTTTGTTGAAAAAGTATTGTGATGATTACTATGGAGTTTCGGAAGCCTGTTGTGAGTGGAGCGGACATTTCCATATCAAATCAAAGGGAACACTATATAATGCGGTTGAAATCGAAGAATTTCAGCGGATTTTAAAAGAGTCTGACATTGATTATCGGAAGGAATATGAGATTCCGAATGAAGCAAAAGTAATTTCTTTTACTGGCAGATTAATTCCGAAAAAAGGAATTAAACAGCTTGTATCAGCGGTAAAAAAGATAAATATAAGCAGGACAAAAAAAGGACAGGCACCAGTTTATTTAATGATTGCAGGGGATGGTATATTATATCAGGAATTGATAGAGATGTCAGATCCGTATATCATATTGACCGGACAAGTTGATTTTGAACATATTGTTAAAATTTTGGATGCGTCAGATATATTTTGCCTGCCATCGGATTCAGAAGGTTTTCCAACTTCTGTCCTGGAGGCTGTGGCATGTAAGTGTTTTGTGATAACAACCTATCAGGGGGGAGCGAAAGAGTTACTTGTAGATGAACAGTATGGAATTATCATGAGAGATAATACAGTTGAATCAATTCAGAAAAATTTGGAAAAAGTAATAGAAGATGATGCATACCGAACACAGGCAGAATGTAAAAGTTATGACAGATTAGTAAAATATTTCACGTGGGATGCCACTGCTGAAAAGGTTATGCAGATTGCAAAAGACATGAATGGAGAGAAAGAATGAAAGTATTGATCATCATTCCGGCATACAACGAACAGGACAATATAGAACGTGTGGTGAAGCATTTGACGGAAAATTATCCAGAGTATGATTATGTGGTGATTAATGATGGATCAATGGATAAAACATCTGAGATATGCCATTCAAATCATTACAATATTATAGATCTTCCGGTAAATTTAGGACTTGCAGGTGGATTTCAGACTGGTATGAAATATGCATATCAAAAGGGATATGATTGCGCAGTACAGTTTGATGCAGATGGACAGCACAGACCAGAATATATTGCAGCAATGATCCGGAAAATAGAAGAAGGAAATGATATTGTGATCGCATCCAGATTTGTTGAAGAAAAGAAACCGGCTACAGCAAGGATGATTGGAAGCAGATTGATCACCACTGCGATCAGACTTACTTCAGGTGCAAAAATCATGGATCCGACATCTGGAATGCGTATGTATAATAAAAAATTAATAGAAGTATTGGCAAACAACATAAATTTTGGACCGGAACCGGATACCGTATCGTATTTGATTAAAATGGGAGCAAAAGTGGCAGAAATACAGGCAAAGATGGATGAAAGAATTGCCGGACAAAGTTATCTTAATGCCGTCAATGCTGCAAAATATATGGCCAGAATGTTGATTTCTATATTATTAATACAGAACTTTCGCAATAAAAAGAAAGTGGATTTTACAAAATAGGCAGGATAAAGGAGAAAAGAATGTCGATAGCATTTCGAATTACATTGATTATCGTATCTGTTTTTACATTGCTTTATATGTGCAAAAAAGTAAAACAGGAAAAATTACAGATAGAGTATTCTATTTTTTGGACATTGTTTGCGATAATGCTCGTTTTGTTTAGTATTTTTCCACAGATTGCAGATTGGATGTCAGAGTTGGTAGGCGTATATTCCACAACTAATTTCATATTTCTTTTGATTATATTTATATTACTTGTCAAATGTTTTCAACTCACTATGGACATTTCTAAACTGGACAATAAAGTAAAAGAATTAGTACAGAAGATTGCAATTGATGAGAAAGAAAAAAGGGAACAGAAATAAATGAAGGAAACAACAGCAAAGAAGAAATTTATGTGGAATATGGCTGGAAGTCTTTGCAATTCACTTTCCTCTATGCTTCTGTTGATTATCGTTAACCGGATTAGCGGAGAGAGCAGAGGTGGATTTTTTGCATTGGCGTATTCTACAGCGCAGCTTTTGTTTTCTGTCGGTGGATTTGAAATCAGACCAGTTCAGTCGACGGATATAAAAAATAAATTTACATTTAATCAATATTTTACCAGCAGAATGTTAAATTGTATTATTATGCTGATCTGCATGATAGGCTATATTGTTGTGAATGGTTATACTGGAGTAGAAGCACTTACCGTGTTTTGGATTCTGGGGTATCGAATGGTAGAGGCTGTGGCAGATGTATATAGTGGACTATTCCAACAGAGAGAACGCATTGATATTTCCGGAAAAGAGATGTTAATGCGGAGCGGAATTTCAACGATTACATTCACAATTATATTATGGTTAACAGACAACCTGTTATATGCGGCTATGACACTTACATTAACGTCACTGGTTATTATGCTGTTTTATGATTTACATATGAAAAAATACTTTGAACCAACGCCGGTGCATCTTGAATGGAGAGGGATTTTAGGTATTTATAATGCATGCTGGCCATTGTTTGTGTCATCTTTTATTATGAATTATCTGAACAATGCACCCAAATATGCGATTAACACATATTACGATGAGACGGTTCAGAACAGCTATAATATTTTATTTATGCCTGCATTTGTGATCAATTTATTAAGCCTTTTTGTATTCCGGCCACTTCTTACAGATCTTGCCAGAGATTGGGAAGGGGAAAATATAAAAGAGTTTACGGACATTGTGAAAAAAATGATGATTTTAATTGGTGCACTTACGATTGCAGCATGTGTGGGTGCGTATCTTTTGGGAATACCAATATTATCTCTTGTGTATGGAGTTGATCTGAGGGCATATCGAATGGAATTGGTGATCATTATGATATGCGGAGGACTGAATGCCTATGTATATTGTCTCTATTATGTGGTAACAGTTACGGGAAAACAGATTTTTTTATTGCTGGGATATGGAGCCGGACTTATATTTGCAGTATTTCTGGGATCGAGTTTCGTAAAGAGTCTTGGAATGTTGGGAGCGGCACTGAGTTGTACCCTTTCGTTTGGAGTAGTATTTATAGTATTTTTAATAATAACATCCTGTGTCGTAAAGGACAGGAAGAAGAAAACTGAAGTGTGATAAAAGATGGACAATTTTATAAAAAGAAAGAGGGAATGAAGAGAATGAGTAAAAAGATTTTGGTAACAGGATGTAATGGACAGCTTGGTCGTGCGATCAATAAGGAATATGCAGGAAGTGATGTGACATTTATTAATACAGATGTAGCGGAAGGGGAAGGTGTGACAGCACTTGACATTACAAAAATTGAGCAGGTATTATCACTTGTACGTGCAGAACAGCCAGAAGTGATCATTAACTGTGCGGCCCATACAAATGTTGATGCATGTGAGAAGCAGTGGGATGCAGCCTATCGTATCAATGCTTTGGGTCCAAGAAACTTAAGCATTGCAGCAGAGGCAGTTGGCGCAAAGATGATCCATGTTTCAACTGATTATGTTTTTGAGGGAAATGGTACAAAACCATATACTGAATTTGATGCACCGAATCCGGTGAGTGCTTATGGTAAAACAAAGCTCGAGGGAGAAAAGTTTGTTCAACAGTTTTCAAACCATTTCTTTATTTTTCGTACAGCCTGGTTATATGGAGATGGAAAAAACTTTGTAAAAACTATGCTGAACCTTTCGGAGACTCATGATGAAGTGAGTGTTGTCTGCGATCAGCTTGGATCGCCAACAAGTGCAGTAGAGCTTGCAAAGGCAATCCATCATTTTGAGGGAACGGAAAATTATGGTCTGTATCATGCTACCTGCGAGGGAGATACAAACTGGGCAGACTTTACAGAGGAAATTTTCAAAAGAGCAGGAAAAAACACAAAGGTAAATCATGTAACAAGCAAACAGTATAAACAGATGAATCCGGCAGCGGCTGACCGTCCGGCATATTCTATTCTGGATAATTATATGATGAGATTAGCGGATGGTTATCAGATGGCTGACTGGAAAGACGCATTGGATATTTATATGGCAGAGCTGAAATAGTTAATAAAATCCTAAGATGTGTAAAACTTGTCTTAGTATATAAAATATGGTAAAATGACAAATAATTGTGATGATAGGAGGATCTCAGAATGAGAACTTATTTGGTAACTGGAGGAGCTGGATTTATTGGATCGAACTACATTCATTATATGTTTCGCAAATATGATAATGAAATCAGAATTATCAATGTAGATGCATTGACATATGCAGGTAATCTGGAGAATTTAAAAGATATTGAAAATAGAGATAATTACACTTTCATTAAAGCGGACATCACGGACAAGGATGCTATCATGAAGATCTTTGAAGAAAATGATATTGACCGTGTTGTGCATTTCGCGGCAGAAAGTCATGTTGACAGAAGTATTAAAAATCCGGAAGTTTTTGTCAAGACAAATGTTCTTGGAACAGCAGTTATGCTTAATTGTGCAAAAAAAGCATGGGAGCTGCCAGATGGCAGTTTTAAAACTGGTAAAAAGTTCCTTCATGTATCGACAGATGAAGTATATGGTTCACTTCCTGATGATGGAAAAAGCTATTTTTATGAGACAACTCCATATCAGCCACACAGTCCATATTCCGCTAGTAAAGCGTCTTCTGATATGTTAGTGAAGGCTTATATTGATACGTATCATTTTCCGGCTAATGTGACGAATACATCTAATAATTATGGACCATATCAGTTCCCGGAGAAGTTGATTCCATTAATTATTAACAATGCTTTGCACGGAAAGAAATTACCGGTGTACGGAGATGGATTGAATATCCGTGACTGGTTATATGTAGATGATCATGCAAAGGGAATTGACATGGTCCAGGAACATGGAAAGCTTGGTGAGTCTTACAATATTGGCGGACATAATGAAAAGCGTAATATTGAGATTATCAATATTATCATTGAGACTCTACAGGAAATTCTTCCTGATACTGATCCAAGAAAAGCAAATGTAAGCAAAGATTTGATCACATATGTAGAGGATCGCAAGGGACACGATCGCAGATATGCAATCGCACCTGACAAGATAAAAGCTGAGATAGGCTGGGAACCGGAGACGATGTTCAAGGATGGAATTAAGAAAACCATCGCCTGGTATTTAGAACATGAAGACTGGATGAACAACGTTACTAGTGGTGATTATCAGAAATATTATGAAGATATGTATCATGGAAAATAATAATAGCACAAATAGCAGTACCGTCCGTAGGTCGGATGATACTGCTTGTTTGCGTTTTACCAAAAAGTAATAAAATGAATTTTTTAGGAGGATGAAAAATGAAAGGAATTATTTTAGCCGGAGGATCCGGAACACGTTTATACCCATTGACAAAAGCAATTTCAAAGCAGATCATGCCGGTTTATGATAAGCCAATGATTTACTATCCTTTATCAACTTTAATGCTTGCTGGAATCAGAGAAGTACTGATTATTTCTACACCAAGGGATCTGCCGGTGTTTGAGGAGTTATTAGGGGATGGATCACAGCTTGGAATGAGATTTGAGTATGCGGTACAGGAACAGCCAAGAGGACTTGCTGATGCATTTATTATCGGTGAAAAATTTATTGGAAAAGATGCAGTGGCATTGGTATTAGGAGACAATATTTTTTACGGACAGAGTTTCTCAAAAGTTCTTCGGAGCGCAGCTGAGCGTACAGAAAATGAAGCCGGCGCAACCATTTTTGGCTATTATGTAAGAGACCCGAGAGAATATGGGGTTGTAGAATTTGATGAGAATGGAAAAGCATTGTCCATCGAGGAAAAACCGGAAAATCCGAAGTCAAACTATGCAGTACCGGGACTCTATTTCTATGACAATGATGTAGTTGAGATTGCAAAGAATGTAAAACCATCCGCAAGGGGTGAGATAGAGATCACAAGCGTAAATAATGAATATCTGAACCGTGGAACTTTAAATGTTGAAACATTGGGAAGAGGATTTGCCTGGTTAGACACCGGAAATCATGACATGCTTCTTGCAGCGGCAGATTTCGTGTCAGCATTCCAGAAACGTCAGGGATTATATATCTCCTGTATCGAGGAAATTGCTTACAAGCGGGGATTCATTGACAAAGAGCAGCTTGTGAAACTTGCACAGCCATTATTGAAGACAGATTATGGAAAATATCTGATGGAAATCGCAGAGGGATTATAAAGTCTTTATTTTCATCTATGGATAAAAAAGATTCGAAAAGGAAGTATAAAAAATGGGAAAAATAAAAGTAACAGACAATTGCAATGGAATTGCAGGATTAAAAGTGATCGAGCCGACCGTATTTGGGGATGCCCGTGGATATTTCATGGAGACTTATAATTACAATGATTTCAAAGAGGCAGGAATTGACTGTGAATTTGTACAGGATAATCAGTCTGCATCCAAAAAAGGCGTATTAAGAGGATTACATTTTCAGATTAATTATCCACAGGACAAGCTGGTGCGTGTGGTAAACGGAGAGGTGTATGACGTTGCAGTCGATCTGCGCGAGGGTTCAGAGACATTTGGCAAATGGTTTGGTGTAATTTTATCTGCAGAGAATAAGAAACAGTTCTTTATTCCAAAGGGATTTGCCCATGGATTTATCGTATTGTCCGATTATGCAGAATTCTGTTATAAGGTAACAGATTTTTATCATCCAAATGATGAGGGCGGACTGTTGTGGAAAGACCCGGAGATCGGTGTGGAATGGCCGATGCCGGAAGGAATGACTGAGGCGGATCTTACATTATCTGATAAGGATAAAGTATGGAGTGGAATCTCAGAATATGTCAAAAACCGTAAATAAGTTATAGCTTAAGAGAATGAAAGTTAGAGGAAAAGCATGCCAACGGAAATAAAACAAGCCAATATGCTGAAAGAAATAATAAGTAATCGAAAATTAATATGGGACTTGTCAAAGAATGATTTTAAAACCAGATTTGCAGGATCCTATCTGGGAATTATCTGGGCTTTTGTCCAGCCGATTGTAACAGTATTGGTATATTGGTTTGTATTTGAAAAGGGAATGCATGCAAGTGGCATTAATCTCAGATCGGGAATTACAGCACCTTTTGTTTTGTGGCTGATAGCAGGACTTGTACCATGGTTTTTCTTTCAGGAGGTACTGAGCGGCGGAACAAATGCGCTGATGGAGTATAGCTATCTGGTAAAAAAGGTAGTATTTCAGATTGATATCTTACCAATTATTAAATTGATATCGGCTTTGTTTGTGCATTTGTTTTTTATTGTATTTACAATTGTTTTATATGCGTGTTATGGGTATTATCCGGATTTGTATACATTGCAAATGTTATATTATACCTTTGCGATGATGATTCTTTTATTAGGACTGATATATGCAACATCTGCAATAGTAGTATTTTTCAAAGATCTTGGACAGATCATTAACATTATTTTGCAGATAGGCGTCTGGATGACACCAATTATGTGGAATATTGATGGGATGGAATTGAATCCGATTCTGATTACAATTTTAAAGTTAAATCCAATGTATTATATTGTGGCAGGATATAGGGATTCTTTGATCAATAAGGCTGGATTTTGGGAACAACCAGGCATGACAATTTATTATTGGATTCTTACAATTGTATTATTCATAATCGGGACAAAAATATTCAAAAAATTAAAGCCACATTTTGCAGATGTGTTATAGAAAGGTAACTGCATGGATAACATCGCAATTTCAGTAGAACATGTAAAAAAAATATATAAATTATATGACAGAAACCGGGATCGCTTGAAAGATGCATTAGGATTTTCAAAAAAACCACTTGGAAAAGAGCATTACGCATTGAATGATGTATCTTTTCAGGTCGGTCAGGGAGAGACAGTTGGCATTATTGGAACAAATGGTTCGGGAAAATCTACAATTTTAAAGATCATTACTGGAGTTTTGAATCCAACCGATGGGGAAGTCAAAGTAAATGGGCGTATTTCTGCGTTGCTAGAACTTGGCGCCGGATTTAATATGGAATATACCGGAATTGAAAATATTTATCTGAATGGAACCATGATTGGTTTTACCAAAGAAGAGATAGATGAAAAGCTGCAGGATATTTTAGATTTTGCGGATATTGGCGATTTTGTAAATCAGCCGGTCAAAACATATTCCAGCGGTATGTTTGTACGTCTTGCATTTGCAGTTGCAATCAATATTGAGCCGGAAATCCTTATTGTCGATGAAGCACTTTCGGTTGGGGATGTATTTTTTCAGACGAAATGTTATCACAAATTTGAAGAATTTAAGAAAATGGGAAAGACCATTCTTTTTGTTAGCCATGATCTTGGGAGCATTGGAAAATACTGTGACAGAGTTGTCCTTTTGAATAAAGGGGTAAAGCTTGCAGAGGGCAAACCAAAGGATATGATCGATCTTTACAAAAGGGTAATGGCAGAATCAAAGATGGAAGACAGCCCGAAAAAAGAAGACGGTCATGCAGCAATAGAAGGAGTTGCATGGAAAGAATCCATGATTTTAAATCCGGATAAGCAGGAGTATGGCGATAAAAAGGCAGAGATTATTGACTTTGGAATTTTCGATGCAACAGGAAAGATTACGAATACTGTTTCTAAATTTGAAGAGTGTGTTTTGAAATTAAAGGTACAGTTTCATGAGGATGTGTTAAATCCAATTTTTGCATTTACAATCCGGGATTTAAAGGGAACGGATCTTACCGGAACCAATTCACTTATTGAAGGGTTAGAGCCTGGGCTGATAGAGGCAGGGACCATACTTACAGTATCATTCAGACAAAAATTGCCATTTCAAAAAGGACAGTATCTGCTACAGTTAGGATGTACAGGATATAATGGTGACGAATTAGAAGTTCATCACAGATTATATGATATATGTTGTATACAGGTTTTATCTAAAAAAGTTACTGTTGGATATTTTGATTTGAACTCCATAGTAAGTTGTAATGAAGAGTAGGCTATGGGAAGGCGAACAGCGAGTAAAATCAGCGATGATATGAATCGCTGTATATAAAAAGGAGCATTATGGGAAGAACACAGAAGCTTGCAGCAATTATAAAAGAGGGAGTAAGAAATCCTCAGAAAATAAAAAAAGGATTAAAAGTTTTAAAAAATCAGGGACCGGAGATTTTTAAACAGCGTTTATCTGCCAGTGTAAATTATGAACCTGGATATGGCAGAGTGAAGAAAGAAAAATTAAAAAATTATAGTGGAGAGATTCTTTTTTCCATTGTAATGCCTGTATATAATGTAGAAATTAAGTGGCTTGATAAGGCGATTGAATCTATAGAAAAGCAGAATTACAAAAACTGGGAGATTTGCATTGCAGATGACTGCTCTACAAGGCAAGAGGTAAGAGAGCACTTATCAGCAATGAAAAATAGCCGGATTAAAATTAAATTATTAGAGAAAAATCAGGGGATTTCAGGAGCAACCAATGCAGCAGCAGCGCTTGCATCCGGAGAGTATATCCTTCTTATGGATAATGATGATGAGCTTGCACCGTCTGCACTACATGAATTTTATCAGAAGATAAAAAAAGAAGGGTCTGAGATCATATACAGCGATATGGATATTATTGATGCGAAAGGAAAAACGAGAGATCCATTATGTAAACCTGACTGGTCTCCGGATCTTTTCCTGAGCCAGATGTATTTAGGACATTTGATTGGATTCAAGAAGTCCTTATTTGAAAAAGTGGGTGGATTTCGCAGTGAATTCAACGGAAGCCAGGATTATGATCTGTTACTTCGAATGACAGAGATGACGGACAAGATTGGACATGTCTCTGAGATACTTTATCATTGGAGAGATCTTCCAAGCTCCACAGCAGCCAACCCGGAGTCAAAGCCATATGCACAGACAGCAGGACTTAATGCAATTCAGGAACATTTAGACCGTGTTTATGGCAAAGGAGCAGCGACTGCAAATGAGACAGAGAATTTGTTTGTCTATGATGTGAGATATCACATGAATGAGGAACCGAAGGTTTCCATTATTATTCCGATTAAAGATCATGCAGATTTGTTAAAGGCTGCAATTGACAGTATTTTTGCGAAGACAACTTATAAAAATTTTGAGATTATTATTTTAAATAACAATTCTGAGAGGGAAGAGACTTTTAGTTATCTGAAGAAGGTGGAAGAAGAACATGACAATGTCATCGTGAAAGATGCGGCGTTTGAGTTTAACTGGTCAAGGCTTAATAATTATGGAATGAAGTTCGCAACCGGAGATGTCTATGTATGTTTGAATAATGATGTAGAAGTTATTGAACCGGAATGGCTTACAAGACTGGTAGAGAAAGCCATACGAAAAGATGTTGGTGTTGTCGGTGGATTGCTTTTATATGAAGATAATACGATCCAGCATGCAGGAGTAGTTATTGGAATGGGTGGCTGGGCTGATCATGTATTCAAGGGAATGAAACCGCAGCACTATGGATCGCCATTTGTGTCACCGATGGTAACAAGAAATGTTTCGGCGGTAACGGGAGCCTGTCTTGCAGTTTCGAAGGCGACAATTGAGAAAATCGGTGGATTTGATGAGAAATTCATTGTATGTGGAAGCGATATTGAACTTGCACTTCGTGCAAACCAGCATGGACTCGTGAATATCTACGATCCAAATGTTCGTCTGTATCATTATGAATCTAAGAGCAGGGATGCAAGTAAAATCCCACAGATTGACTTTGATCTGTCGGATCAGATGTATAAGACCTACCGGAAAAACGGAGATCCATATTATAATAGAAATCTCGATTATTATTGTTGCCAGCCCAAAATTTGTGCAGCCGTGCAGCAGACTGTCAAAGAACAGGAGGAAAAAATGCTTCTGAAGAGAAAAAGAGAAAACGGACTTCCACAATTGGATACAAATGTGTATGAAATCACACCATACACTTTCCGTAAGATAGATTATCCAAACCGCAGAATGAACCTTCTGGTTCCGTCTATCAATGCAGAGCATGTCTTTGGTGGAATCTCAACTGCACTGAAGTTTTTCGATACTTTAGTGAAAGCATTAGGCTATGATGCACGTATTATTTTAGTAGACGCAGAGCCAGACAAAGCTGCCATTAAAAAATATTCCAATGAGTATACATTTGTAAAAGCAGAAGATGATTCTCTTGATGCAAAACAGATTATTCCATACAGCAACCGTTTTAACCGCAGTATTCCGGTGTCAGAGAATGACTATTTCTTATTTACTGGCTGGTGGACAGCGTATTGTTGTCAGGATGCTTATGTTGGATTTGAAAATACATTTGGAATCAAACCAAATATTTTTCTCTATTTTATTCAGGATTATGAGCCGGGATTTTACTCCTGGTCTACGAAGTACCTGCTTGCAGATTCTACCTACAAGAGTGATTATCCAACAATTGCAATTTTTAACAGTATGTTGTTGAAAGAATTCTTCGATGAAAACCATTACCATTTTACGCATAGTTTTGCGTTTGATCCTGTCTTAAATGATGGATTAAGAAAAGTGTTAGAGCAAATGCCTGCACAGGTTGATAAGAAAAAACAGATTCTTGTTTATGGACGTCCGGGTACGGAGCGTAATGCATTTAACCTTGTAGTAGCGGCTCTGAAAAAGTGGGTGATGATGCAGCCGGATATTGAGGAATGGGAGATTCTTTCAGCAGGGGAGATGCATCGTTCAATTCAACTTGGAAATGGCAAAGAACTTGTCTCCGTTGGAAAGCTTACAATTGAAGAATATGCGCAGACTTTGCAGGAAACTTACGCGGGAATTTCACTGATGTGTTCACCACATCCAAGTTATCCGCCACTTGAGATGTCGGTATTTGATGTAAAGACGATCACGAATACTTATGCGAATAAAGATCTTAAGGATTTCAATGATAACATGGTATCACTGGATAATATCAGTCCAATGAACATTGCAACACATCTGACTGAAATCTGCAAAGCTTACAGACCGCAGGTAGAACATGTGACGGCGAATCCATTATATGTAAAAAATGAGCATGTATTTGATTTTATAAAGGATATCAAGGAGATTCTTGGGTAAAAAATAGTAGTTGTAGATAACTATAGAAAAGAGGTTCTATGACAGAGCAGATTGGAAAAGTAACGTTAGATTATACATTTTATAATGGACAGGATCAATATAGTGACGGGGACATCGAGAATGATCTGTTACAGCTTATTATGGAAGAACCAGACGTAGAGAAGATACTTGCAGAAGATGACCGGTGGCCAGTGTTATATCATTTTTCACCTGTCAGACAAAATATATTGGAGTGGTATCCTTTTAAAAAAGATGCATCTGTACTTGAAATTGGGGCAGGATGTGGAGCTGTCAGTGGAGTACTTTGCAGAAATGCAAAGCATGTGACAAGTGTAGATCTTTCTAAACGCAGATCATTGATTAATGCAAATCGTAATAAAGAATACGATAATCTTACAATTATGGTTGGAAATTTCAATGATGTTGTTTTGAAAGAAAAGTATGATTATATTACATTGATCGGAGTATTGGAATATGCCGGTTATTACACGGATGATGAACATCCATTTGAAGCCTTTTTAAAAAAAATCAGTGGATATTTGAAAGAAGATGGAAAACTGCTGATTGCTATTGAAAATAAATTTGGATTGAAATATTGGGCAGGTTCCAGAGAAGACCATACTGGAAAATTTTTTGACGGTTTGGAAGGTTATATTGATACAGATAGTAAAGTGAGAACTTTTAGTAAAGAGGCGTTAAAGAAAATAATTACAGATGCTGGATATGGGAGAGCAGAATTTTATTATCCGTTTCCGGATTATAAATTCCCTGTACAGATTTTTTCTGATGAGTACCTTCCACGAGAAGATGATTTTAATATAGGTTTAGATACTTTCGATAATACAAGAATGATGCTTTTTAACGAAAACAGAGTCTATGCAAATCTTTTAAAAGAAAAAAAATTTGATTTTTTTGCAAATTCCTTCTTTATAGAAGTTGCAAAATAGTGTGAGGTGATATCTTGAAGAAAATTTACTCAAAAATTACAAAAGAGAGAAGAAAACAGTTTCAGATAGAAACCTACATAATGAAGGATGGGGAACAGAGACTGGTTGTAAAAAGAGCATTGGCAAAAGACGGAGCAGCACATATCAGGAAGATGTCTGATTATTATGAAAAAAATAAGGATGAAGGTATCCTGTGTCCATCCAAACTGATTTCAGAAAACGAGATCGCTTTTGAATTTTTAACCGGGGAGAGTCTTTGCAATACAATGTTGGAGGCTCTTGAGGATAAAGACGAAGTAAGATTTCTTTCTTTGCTTCGAATGTATGATGGAATCATAAGAAGCAATGTTCATATAGAAAGAAGAACATTTATGCCGGATGCACAATTTGTACAGGTGTTTGGCGAAGTTTCTTTCCCAGATGAGATGGAATGTGGAAAAGAAATGAATATCGATATGAGCTTTGATAATATCATAAAAGATCAGATTGACAGCAAATATAAAATTATTGATTATGAATGGGTATTTTCATTTCCAATTCCAGTGAAATTTGTAATATACCGTGCGGTGTCTGCTTTTTATACCAGAAATGGCAGTGCTATGAAAGATATCATGACAATCAATGAAATTTATGATTGCTTTGATATTACGGAAGAAGAAATTGTTATATTTGAAAATATGAATGAAGCATTTAATCAATATGTATATGGTGGGAAAAATGGCTATAACACAAGCCTTATTGCTTACAAAAAAGAAGTATACGATGTGAAAAAACTGCTTCCGGAGGAAAACTTATTCTTACAGGTGTTCTTAAATGATGGAACAAACTATCTTGAAGACAAGGCAATTACAAATCATATTATAGGACAGAATGTAAAATTGAATATTCCGATTGAATTCACACAGTATGTATCAGAAATACGATTGGATCCATTAAATGTTTCATGTGTTTTGCAAAATCTCAAGGTGCAAATTGTGACAAAAGATAACAATGAATATGAAATTGAACATTATCGGCACAATGCCATCATAACAAAAGATCATGATTTTATATTTGCATCGGAAGATCCACAGATTATATTTGAAAATCAATGGGAAAATAATGTAAGAGAGGTAAAAATTGCATTTAGAATCAGGGAAGCAGGGTTGCAGGATAATCCGATACTCAGTGCACTTAGTGAGTTAAAATGTCATATGAACAAAGTAGAAAACGAACTGGAGTATATTAAGGGAACGAAAGTATATAAAACTTTATTAGAACGCAAAGTCGATAAAGTGTTAGGAGAAAATGAATGAAAAATGCAGCAGGAATATTGCTGGTAATTTATTTGTTTTTTTTAGTACCATTGTTAGCAGGTGCATTGATAGATGCAGCAGCAGGTGTAAAAAAGAGAAATATATCAAGCACATATGCAAATGGATTTGTTACTATGCTTGGAATATTTTGGGGTGTTGCTGTACTTTTTTTATATCGTGGCTGTACATTAGAAAAACTTAGTATGGTTTGGCTGCTTGCGACGATTACGATATGTGTGGTATCCATTTTAGCAAATAAAAAAGCAATACTTGGATGTTTCAAACATAAAAGAAAATCGGGAAGTGGGCATAAAGCTGTAAAAATTGCAATGGTAGTAACCGCAATAGCAATATTGTTTTCTGTAGTTTGCGTAAAACCACAGATGGAGCAGACAGTACAAACAGTAATGACATCAATTGATACCAATTCTGCATATATATATCAGCCATATACTGGCGAACAGTATCCTGCCACGCAGATGGAAAAGATATTTTCACCTTATGAGATGCTATATGCGGTCACTGCATGGGTTTCCGGATTACATCCGGCATTGCTGATAAAGGTAATACTTCCATTATTCATTTTACCATTTTTTATGTGCTGTTATTGGGAAATTGGAAAGTTCTTTTTTAAGCAGGAAAAAATGCAGGCAGTATTTTTAATAATTGTAGAAATTATCTATTATGTACCAATATATACAGCGGTAGAAACTCCGGTGACAGGCATATTCCGAAGCTGTTGGAATGGTAGTGTAATGTTGGAATGCTGCATTCTTCCATATGTGTTTTTACAAGTGATGCGTATGTTAAATTTCATGTATGGAGGAGAAAAAAATAAAGTATCCGATTGTGTAAAACATCCGGTTATGATGCAGGCAGTATTATTTATTATTTTATATCCGGCGGCACAATTGTTACATCACAAAGGCTGGTTTTATGTGTTCCTGATGATGTTGCTGATGATTCTTGTCTGGTTTGTAAGGAAGGGGTATAAATATGTCCGGGTTGTGGGAAGACATTAAAAATGCATATTTTTCTTACAATGGGATGGGAACAAATGTTTTTTTCCTTTTTGTTGCAATATTTTATTTCTTGATTATAAATAAAAAAAGACAAAGAAATTTGTTAATATATGAGATTTTTGGTATACTTTTTCTGGTGACGCCGGGAATTGCAAATGGCATACTAAATATGAGCGGTCAGAAGACAGATCATTGGATGGTCTATGGAATACTAAACATAGTATCGGTTGTTGGAGTTACAATGACAGACTATTTGATAAACATACCATCTAAGAAAGAAAAAATAATTGTCATAGTGATATATATTTTACTGATTCAGGCAGGGATGGGATTAAATTATACGTCGCAGCATTTGGAATTTATCACAAACAGTTATAAAATATCAAATGAAGTCATGGAGATCGCTGAACAGTTGGAATTTGTAGAAAAACCAAGAGTTCTTGCACCGGAAGAGGTGGCAGGTGAGCTTCGGGAATATGATACCAGGTTTGCTGTTATTTATGGTGAAGGTTTATCTTTTACCCAGGAGAATCTGGAACAGCTGCAGATAGAAACAGAATCCTATGGCTGCAATTGTCTGGTTATTAATTCTGAGTATGACAATATTGAATTTTTTAATAGCATTGGATTTAGTAAAATTTATAATACAGAACATTATGAAGTATATGCAAAATAATTTATAGAGAAAAGTGGCGGACTTATGAAAAACTTAGATAAAACATTATGGATCAAAAGAATATTTATGGTGCTGATGGATATTTGCATTGTAATATTGACAAGCATCACGGCATTGATTGTAAGATTCGAATTTAGTCTTTCGGCTGTACCAAAGTATTATATTGGCGTTGTATGGAGTTCATTGCCGGCAACGTTAGTGATCGCGATTATTGTATTTTATGTATTTCGTTTGTATAGCAGCCTTTGGGTATATGCAGGGGTAACCGAATTATTGTATCTTGCAGCAGCATGTATTGTAGATACGCTACTCAATACAGTGACGATTCTTCTGAATTACAGAGATCAGGAGTATCCGCTGCCTAGAAGCTGGTATTTTATTTATGGAACACTATTATTGGCATTTATGTTTATCAGCCGCTATTCCTACCGTGCAGTCAGAACTTTTTTTGGAAAAAAAGTGGATGAGAAGAATCTTAAGAGAGTGCTTGTAGTAGGTGCCGGAGAAGCAGGAAATTCTATTATCAAAGAAATTTCCGGCAGTCGTTTTGTGAATATGCATATTGTAGGTTTTGTGGATGATGATAAAAGCAAAATTGGAAAATATATGCATGGTGTCAAAGTCCTTGGAGATAGAAATGATATCATAGAAATTGCAAAAGAGTATCTTGTAGATGAGATTATTATTGCAATTCCGACAGCGAGTGCAAAAGAGACAAAGGCAATTTTAGATATTTGTAAACAGACTGGCTGTGAATTAAAACGTTTACCGGGTATGTATCAGTTGGTAAATGGGGATGTCAGTATCAGTAAATTAAAAGATGTTGATGTAAATGATCTTTTGGGACGTGATCCGATCACGGTTGATCTTGATTCCATTATGGGATATGTTTCTGATAAGGTAGTTATGGTTACAGGTGGAGGTGGTTCGATTGGCAGCGAGTTATGCCGCCAGATTGCATCACACAATCCAAAACAGTTAGTGATCGTTGATATTTATGAAAATACTACATACGATATTCAGCAGGAATTAAAGAGAAATTATCCTGAACTCGATCTGGTTGTATTGATTGCTTCAGTAAGAAATACAAAGCGCATGGATCTGATTTTTGATAAATATCGTCCGGAGATCGTATATCATGCGGCAGCGCATAAACATGTACCGTTGATGGAAGACAGCCCGAATGAAGCAGTAAAAAATAATGTTTTAGGAACATGGAAAGTGGTTCAGGCCGCAGATAAATACAATGTAAAACGTTTTGTCATGATCTCTACAGATAAGGCAGTAAACCCAACGAATATTATGGGCGCTACCAAGAGAATCTGTGAGATGATTATTCAGACATACAATAATCGTTCTAAGACAGAATATGTAGCTGTTCGATTTGGTAATGTACTTGGAAGCAACGGAAGTGTGATTCCTTTATTTAAGAAGCAGATTGAAGCAGGGGGACCGGTTACTGTTACGCACCCAGATATTATCCGTTATTTTATGACAATACCGGAAGCAGTATCTCTTGTGTTACAGGCAGGAGCCTATGCAAAAGGGGGAGAAATCTTTGTTCTGGATATGGGAGAACCGGTTAAGATTGTAGATCTTGCAAGAAACCTGATACTTCTTTCAGGACATAAACCTGACGAGGACATCCAGATCGTATTTACAGGATTAAGACCAGGCGAAAAATTGTATGAAGAGATGCTCATGAAAGAAGAAGGCATGCAGGAAACAGCCAATAAATTAATTCATATTGGCAAACCAATTCAGATGGATGAAGAGAAGTTTTTAAAACAGTTAGAAGAAATCAAAGAGCATGTGGTAGAAGAACCAGATGATATACGGGAATGGGTGCAGAAGATGGTGCCAACATACTCTATTCAGAATCGGTAGAACCAGAAAACAGGGAATCTAATATGGAAAAAATATGGGAAGTCATCTTAATTCTTGTGCTTGCAGGAATGGGATTTATTTTGCAGCTTGATAGGAAAAAGGAAAATGGAACAGATAAAACAAATTCTAAAAAATAAAAAAATATATCTTAGAGATTTTATTGCAATTATTGTAATATTTTTCCTATCGTTATTTGTAGAACAGGTATTATTACAGTGGAATTCGTTTAAAAACAAAAAATATGAGCAGACTTTTCAGGTGAGCGAAGTACAAAAGGCAGAGAATAAAGATGGAGAGACAACGTATGATTTTTTATTTGATGGAAGATATGTGAGCTCTATCTATTTGATTTATCAAAGCAAGACGGATATCAGCTCCAGAATGGAAGTGACATTCTATGATGGATATGGACAAAAAGAAGTGATGGAACTGGAAGATACTGCATCGTTTTTGCTTGGAAAATCTGCAGTATGGGTAGATCAGAAAGTTGACAGCCTGAAATTGACAGTGGAAAACAAAGATGCGGATAAGTTAAATTCAATAATATTTGTAAATCACACGGTATTTTCCTGGGCAAAGTTTCTGCTTGTATTTTCAGTATTGTTGCTAAGTTACTTATTTGTTTCTCATTGTACTTTTTTTGGAAAAAGACCCGAATGGATGTACGCAATGGTATCAGTTGCATTAGGAACGGTGATTATCTTATCAGCACATCATTCATTTGATTCATGGGATGAACAGATTCATTATAATATAGCATATACAGACTCCTGGGTATGGAATTATATGGAGTACAGTGATGCTGTGATGTCAAATGTAGAAATGCGCGTACCAACAGGGGACACGTTAGAGGAAGAACAATGGATAGGAGAATGGCTTAATCAGGCAAATGATACCGTTGTATTATCATCACAAAAAGGTAGATTTCTCAGATATGGACAAAGGGCTTATCTTCCACAGATATTAGGACTTGGATTAGGAAGAACACTGGGATTGTCTTATGTAGCAACAGTATTTTTAGGAAAGTTTTTTAATTTACTGTTTTGTACAGCTGTCGTTACGTGTGCGATTCGTTTCAGCAAGTATGGAAAACGTACATTGATGTGTGTTGGGTTGCTGCCGACAACGGTATTTCTTTTTTCGTCATTTACATATGATGCATTTGTGATAGCACTTTTAATGTTGGGCATAGCATTGTTTGTAACAGAGTACCTGAGTGAAGAAAAAATTCAAACAAAACGGACGATGGTATCTATTCTTGCTATGGTTGTGGGATGCTTTTCAAAGGCGGTCTATATTCCATTTTTGGCATTATATTGGCTTATGCCGAAGGACAAGTTTTATAGCAGGAGACAAAAGAATCTGTTTAAAACAGGAATCTTTGTCTTATTAATATTAATGTTTGCGTCCTTTATACTGCCGTTAATAGGTAATGTTACAAGCGGAGCAGAGGTAGGAGATTACCGTGGAGGAGATACGAGCCAGACAAGTCAGTTATCTATGATTTTGGGATATCCGTTGACGTATACAGGAGTTTTGTTGAAATCACTTGGAACAACGTTTGCATCTTATTTTATTGGTTCCAAAGTGCTTGCAAATTTTGCATACCGTGGAATCTATGATGGAATAGGATATTTTGTAGTACTGCTTACGATGTTGTTTACATTTGTGACCGATTTTGGAATGACAGAAAAAACATATGATGCACAGATGAAAAGAAAAATATTGATGATGAAAATATGGAATGTAGTATTAATATTTGGAACAGCATGTCTGGTCTGGACGGCATTATACCTGGATTTTACACCGGTAGGGTCGATGGTAATTAACGGAGTATCACCAAGATATTATTTGCCGCTGATCTTTCCACTGAGTCTCATTTTTATAAACCAAAAAGTGAGATGCAGCATGAAATTAGAGATTTATCAGAGTCTTATAACGTTTTTAATGCTGATAGGCACAGGTATATCTATTTATTGTCTGATGCTTGCATAAATTGCAGATACATGAAAGGAATCAAAAAGATGAGACAATTTACAATGTCACAGAAACTTTATATGGGAGTGAAAAGAATAATTGACATTCTTTTATCGGCGATGGCATTAATTCTGTTATCCTGGTTGTTTTTGATTTTATGCATTGCGATTAAAATTGATAGTAGAGGACCAATCCTTTTTAAACAGAAAAGGGTTGGAATCCATAAGACACACTTTATGATCTACAAATTCAGAACTATGAGAATTGATACGCCAAAGGATATGCCAACCCATATGCTGGCTGATCCGGAACAGTATATTACAAGAGTAGGAAAATTTTTAAGAAAAAGCAGTCTGGATGAATTGCCGCAGATCATCAATATCCTTATGGGAAAGATGAGTATTGTCGGACCAAGACCAGCTTTGTGGAATCAGTATGATTTGATCGAGGAACGGGATAAGTATGGTGCGAATGATGTAATGCCGGGACTGACCGGATGGGCGCAGATCAACGGACGTGATGAGTTGGAGATAGATGTAAAGGCAAAACTGGATGGTGAGTATGTGAAAAAATTTGGATTTATAATGGATCTGAAGTGCTTTTTTGGAACGATCACAGCAGTCTTGTCACACAAAGGTGTTGTGGAAGGTGGAACCGGAGAAATGCATAAATAGCTAGTAGCAGCGGATAAAAAGACATGCTGGGTTATTCGAGGGAAAATAATGGGAAAACAGATTTTGATAACAGGAACCAACAGTTATGTTGGAACTTCATTCAAACAGTATATAGAGAAAAAAAATGGAAACATGCCGTTGGAAGACCGATGGCATGTTACATTTGTTTCTGTGAGAAATTCAGAATGGAAGAAAATGGATTTTTCAAAATATGATACGATCCTCCATGTGGCTGCAATTGTACATCAGAAAGAACAGCCGGAAATGGAGGCACTCTATTATGCAGTTAATACAAAATTGACAGAAGAACTTGCGGATAAGGCAAGGGCTGAGCGGGTTCGTCAGTTCGTTTTTTTAAGTACGATGAGTGTTTATGGAATGACAATGGGACAGATTACAGAAGAAACAGAATGTACACCGATTACTTTTTATGGAAAAAGCAAGCTTGCCGCAGAACGGTACTTATGTGAGCAAAGAAGTGATACATTCAAAGTAGCGGTTATCAGACCTCCAATGATTTATGGGAAAGCTTGTACCGGAAATTATGCTTCATTGGAGAAGCTGGCGGGCAAGATACCTGTTTTTCCGAGAGTGAGCAATGAGAGAAGCATGATATACATCGAGAATTTGTGCGAGTTCTTATATCGGATTATAAGAGGAGATGCAGATGGTATCTATTGCCCACAAAACAGCCAATATGTGAATACATCAGATATGGTAGCACGGATCGCCGAAAGCTATGGAAGAGGTATATGGCTCGTTCCGGGATTCGAGTGGATCATCGGTAAGCTTACCGGAAGAGTTAACATATTCTCAAAGGTTTTTGGCAGCCTGACTTATGACCGGAAACTATCATTTCCGGAAGAGGTGGGAGAGTATGAAGTGGTGGATTTTCTGGAGAGTATAAAAAAATCTAAGGAGTCATTATGAAAAGAATAGGTGCTGTGATTGTAACACTAATATTTTTTATTGTGCTAGCGTATAATGCGTACTATGCTCCATTGCCGGATATTAAGGTAAGTAATACAGAGACGGTTATCATTCCGGGAGTGGAAAAAGAATATACTTTTTTGTTTTTAACAGATATGCATATGGCTATTAAAACGAAACAAGATCTGGGCGCTTCTCTGGGCGATGCAGATGAAAGAATGAAGGCGTTTGTCAATGAGGAAGGAATACTTTCGTCTACACAGTTTACAGAATGGATTGCATATGCCAACCGCTTGAAGCCGGAAGGTGTATTAATGTGTGGCGATATGATAGATTATTATTCGCAGGAAAATGTTGAATTTTTAGCTGACAATCTTCAGAAATTAAAAGTTCCTTATTTGTACGTGTTGGGAAATCATGAGATGTATTCACCGTGGAATGAAACGATTGCAGAAGATGCGGAGATATATCATTTGTTCAGAGAGAATAACACAGCATTTCAAGCATGGGAATTTCCGGAGTTTACAATATGTGCAGTAGATAATCAATCATATCAGGTAGCACCTGAGGCACTGGATGCAATGCAAAAGGAGATAGAAAAGGGTAAGCCAATTATTTTGCTGGCACATGTTCCATTTTACACATCACAGATAGAAACTTTAAAGGAAGCTTCTATTAATACATGGGGAGTGCCACTGATTATCGGTGAGGGAGCAAGAGATACTACAGACGTTACAAGAAAATTCATGAAAATGGCATTTTCAGATGAAAGTCCTGTAGTGGCAGTTTTTACAGGAGATAATCATTTTTATTATAAGGGAATGCTTACTGATAAAATAGAAGAATGCGTGATAGATCCAAGCTTTGCAGGAAACGGCACTATTATTAAAATTAAAGCGAAGGAGTAATAGTTTTAAAATATGAGTAAAATATCCGTATTGATGTCTGTTTATAAAAAAGAAAATCCAGAATATTTAAGAGCGTCATTAGAGAGTATATTAGTTCAGACGAGGACCGCAGATGAAATTCTTCTGATCGAAGATGGACCTCTGACACAGGAATTATATCAGGTAGTGGCGGAGTATCAGAAAAAATGTGATTATCTCCATGTGCATGTTATGGAACAGAATGTCCAGCTTGGTCGTGCACTGGCAAAAGGAGTGGAATTATGCCAATATGATCTGATCGCAAGAATGGATACGGATGATATTGCGATGCAGGATCGGTTAGAGAAAGAGGGGGCATATATGGAAGCACATCCTGAAGTGGATGTGGTAGGTGGCGCTATCCGGGAATTTAATGATGAGGGAACCATAGACCGCGTCAAGAATATGCCAAAGACTCAGGAAGAAATTTTAGAGTATGTGAAAGTGCGTAATCCATTAAATCACATGACAGTTATGTTTAGGAAAGATTCTATTTTAAAAGTGGGAAATTATAAACATTTCCCATTTCTGGAGGACTATTCTCTCTGGAGCCGTATGTTGTCACAGGGATATCAGTTCCGGAACATGGAAGATATACTTGTCCGGGCAAGAACAAGCATGGGATTAGTAAAGCGAAGAAGTGGATGGGCTTATTACAAGGATTTTCAAAAACTTAGAAAACAGCAGCATGAACTGGGAATTACAAATACGTTTGAATATATAAAAGCGCAGGTTGGAACTTTTGTTGTACTCATGATGCCGGGTTGGATGAAGGAGTACTCTTATAAGAGATTTTTGCGCAAATCTGAATAACTAAGAAAAAATTCATAGAAAAATTCTTTTGTGTAAAGAAAATTATGCTATAAATGCTTAAAGGGTAAGGCATAAATGGAGGAAAAATCATGCGTGAAGTCCGTGTGTTGGAGATCATTGGAAAACGTCCGGTGGGCGGTGTCGGGACCGTGATGCTCAATTATCAGAGACATATGAATATGAAACGTGTCAGGATGGATTATCTGATTTTCGGAGAGCAGGAAGAGACATTTGATAAAGAAGTGAAAAAACTTGGCTCAAGAGTCTATACTTATCCGGCATTATCCGGCAGACAGATGGGACAGACAAAGAAATATTTTGAGCAGTTTTTTTCAGAACATCACAGTGAATATGATATTGTTCATCTGCATGCACCCTACATTGCATTTTTGTGCCTGCCGGTTGCAGCAAAGTATGGAATCGGTCATCGAATTGTACATAGCCATGCAACTGTATATGCGGAGAGTAAAGGAAAAGCGGTGCGGAATAGAATACTTTGGAGTATATCTCAAAAGTACATTACCGATCGGATCGGATGCTCGCAGGCAGCAGGAGCGTTCCTTTTTGGCAAAAAAGATTATACTGTGTTAAAAAATGCGATCTGCTGTGATGAATATGCTTATAACGAGGCGGCGAGAAATGAAATCAGAACACAGTATCAGGCAAAAGATAAGCTTGTTATTGGAAATGCAGGCCGGTTCAGCCAACAGAAAAACCAGATGTATCTGGTAGATATTTTTTCGGAGATACGAAAAATTCACAAAGACAGTGTATTATGGCTGGTGGGAGATGGAGAACTTCGTCCACAGATTGAGGAAAAAATAAAGCAGCTAGGGTTGACAAGTTCTGTGAAAATGTTTGGAATGGTGGATAATACAAAAGAATTGTACCAGGCAATGGATGTCATGGTCATGCCATCTTTATTTGAAGGGCTGCCTATGACTGGCGTAGAAGCACAGGCATGTGGTCTGCCATGTGTGTTTTCTGATACGATCACCAGAGAGGTAGATGTGATGGGGAATTCATTCCTGTCTCTGGAGGAGAGTAAGACAGAATGGGCGAAGACAGCGGTAAGAGCTGCAGGACGCTATAAAGAAAGTGGGAAGGCAAGACGAAGTTTTGGAAAAGAGCTTGCAGAACATGGATTTGATATCCGTGTGGAGGCGGAACGTTTAGAAGAAATGTATGAGGAAATGAAATGAAACCATTAATCAGTGTGATTGTGCCAATCTATAAAGTAGAAAAATACCTTACAATCTGTGTTGATTCGTTACTCCATCAGAGTTATGGAAATTTGGAAATTATTTTGGTAGATGACGGGTCTCCGGATGAGTGTCCGGCAATCTGTGACCAATATCAGAACAAAGACAATCGAATCAAAGTAATACATAAGAAAAATGGTGGTTTGTCTGATGCAAGAAATGCCGGATTGGATATTGCACAGGGAGAGTATGTGGCGTTCGTTGATTCAGATGATTTTATTGATGAGGATTATATCTGTAAACTGTATGATGCATTACAGCAGAATCGGGCATCAATTGCAGTTTGTGGAATTCAGATAATAGATGAGAGTAATAAAGTTACAGAGCAAATATATGTGACACAGGATAAGAAGCAGGAGCTTTATACGGGAAGAGAGATTATAAAAAAAGAGCTTCAGGGTGAATGGGTACTTGTTACAGCATGGGGGGCTTTGTATGATGCTAAAATTTTTAAAGAACTGCGTTTCCCATGTGGAAGACATTACGAAGATGAATATGTGTTTGTGCCAGTTTATGAGAATCAGGAATGTGTGGTGTGTATTCCGGAGAATATATACTACTATCTACAACGTGCAGATTCCATTATGGGAGTTACTTATAAAAAACAGGATTGCATGGATTATTTTGAAATGTGGCATGAGCGGATAGATTATTTTCAGGCAAAGGAAGACGGAGAACTTCTGACATCTGTGATACAGAGCTGTCTGGCATGGAATGTGCTTTATCTGGCAATGAATGGGGAAGCTATGGAAGAACCAGAAAAAAGATTATTGAGAAAAGATATTCGAAAGTATTTCTGGAAAATTTTTGCAAAGCCATATCTCTATAATTGGAAAGAGAGCGTGAAACTTGCAGTGAAATGTGTGATGGTATTAATGAATGACAAGAGTTTAGGAAAGCGGTATGTATGACAAAAAAAATGTTTCAGGTGACACGAGCTGGGATGGTCGCAGTCACGATATTTATCTGTCTGAATCTTCTGTTGGATAAAAAAGTTATGGTTGGAGATGAACATATCTGGGAGAGGTGTGCATTGCTTTTGATATCGTTAGTGGTGTTTTTAGCAGTGTCTGTTCTTTATGAGAAAAAGCGAAAAATATTCAGTGCAGGGTATTTGTTTCTACTGATTAACGTGTTTATTGACGGAGTTTTATGCCCGGGGTATTTTACAGATAGCAGATTAAGGGAGATGGAAAGAGAGGGAGTACAGGAACCACAGGATTTCTTTCTACTTTATTTGGGAGTATACTTTATTATTATGGCAGTAATACTCCTATATCTGTTATGTTTAAAACAGACGACAGATGAAGTGAAACAGAGTGATTTTATAAGGTATAAGAGAACGGATGATATCACTGTTTTCTTAATGGGAATTGTTATTTTGTTTTTTAATTTTAGATTGGGGACAGCTGGACTTGTACTATATGTTCCGGTTTTCTGTTACTTTACAGCCCGATTCTTATGTACACATGGAAATCTTAATTTGTATACAGTGGGTGGTCTTTTAGGAGGTTTATATTGCCTTTATCGGATAAGAACCAATCGATTCCTTTTTATTCAATATATCATGCCGCTGTTATTAATCTTCTTTCTCTTTGTGGCAGTGAATGATAATTATAAAAAAGGAAAAAAAGTAGTTCCGTTATTGATTTTCGGGATTTTCGTTGTTATGGCATATGGAATGGTATCTGAATTGGTAAAGTTAAATCTCTATTATGACAGAAGCTATAATATATTAAGCGAGATTACAAATTTCAAAAGTATTTATGATTCATGTGTAAGACAGGTTTACAGGCTATTTGGTGTCTGGACGGAGCTTGGAGGTAATATTATCCAGCATGTGAAAGTACACGGTTTTTTCCATGGAATTACTTACGTGAAGAGTTTTGCGGGATATTTCGGATTCGAATATGTGAGTCTGCCGCTTCTTTCGGCAAAATATATTTCAGCATCTTATGCACAGCCTGGACTTATTGCAGAAGGCTATGCAAATTTCGGAGTAGTTGGTGCGGTGATAAATATGTTGATTCCATTTGCAATTGCAGAAGGAAGTCTTACATATTTCTTAAAGAAAAGAAATGTATTGGCACTTTGTATTTTATCTGTTCCATATACCAAATTGTTATTTGATGGTGGTACGATTAATAATATGATTTTTGGAATTGCAACTTGTATTCTGGCTTTTGCTTTTTCCATTTTCTTACACTGGATTGGAGTAGTACTTCATGGATATGGCAGTGGTGATATTCATTTTACAAAGAGAAAGAGTGTAGAAGATCGGACAGATGAGGAAAATATATGAATGATTTAATAACAATTGTTGTGCCTGTATACAATGTTGAAAAATATCTGCCCCATACACTGGAGAGTATTTGTGGACAAACTTATACAAATCTTCAAATTTTGTTGATAGATGACGGTTCTACAGATGACAGTCTTGCAGTTTGTCATAAATGGGCACGACAGGATAACAGAATTCAGGTTTATGTGCAGGAAAATCAAGGTGTTGCAAGGACAAGAAATAAAGGAATACAATTGGCAACAGGAAAATATGTGATGTTTCTGGATGCAGATGACTGGGTTGAAGCAGATATGCTGGAAAGTCTATATCGGTTAGCTGAGGCAGATCATGCAGATGTAGCATGCTGCCTGCTTCGGGAAGAAAATCAACTGGAAGAAAAGGATAACTGCACTATAACTGAACGTACAATTATTCATGGAAAAAACAAAACAGAGAGTGGTCTTGCAATGCTTACTGTGTGGGGACCGGTGTGTAAGTTATATCGCAAAGATTTAATTGAAAATATTCGGTTTGAAGAATATAAAGTGGCAGAGGACTTGTTGTTTAACACGAATGTGGTCTGCTCCGAAAAATTTGAGAGAGCTTCATTGATTCAATATCCATTTTATCATTATATGATTTATGCTGGAAGTGCGATGAAGCAGGAATTTCAGGATAAATATCTGGAAGCTATGAGAGTGGAAGAACTGTGTTATGAGAAATTAACGAAAATCTCACCGGAATTTGCAGATATTAATCTGATAGGGTGCAGTGTAAGCAGGGTATTTGAAAAATATGCTGCATTGTCTCCAGAGAAGAAAAAACAGTACAAAGCTGAATTCAAATATTGCAAAAAATTTGCAAGAGAACATAAGAATGCACTTTTGCAGACAAAAGACAGGCATCGGAAGATTTCAGGATGGCTGAAAGTATATATACCAGATTTCTATTTGTGGACATTATCACGACGTATGAGAGGATAAATGAGTGAAAAAAATAGCATTAGTATTGCCGGAAGCAGGTCCGGTACCAGCTGTCAAGGGTGGGGCAATTGAAGAACTGTTGACCATACTTGTAGAACAAAACGAAATAGAACACCGGGTACAGTTTATGGTATTTTGCGCGGACAATGAGCAGGCGAGGGCGATTGCAGAGAAGTATAAGTATTCGAAAATTATATATCTTCCAAAGACGACATTGGCAGATCGTCTGATCAATCGTGTGATACGTTACAGTAATCGGATTATTAAGAACAAGACATGGATTGATATTGCTTATTATCGCAGAGTATTTCGTTATCTGAAAGAATACAGACCGGATGCAATTGTTGCAGAAGGTGGATTATATCATGAATTCAAACGTTTTGCACAGGAATTCGGAAAAGAGAATGTATATCTTCATATTCACCATCACCTTTTGTGCGAGCCATATATTGATCATATTTACGGAAGCGTGATTGGAATCAGTCAGTTTGCAACAAGAGAGTGGATGCGGACAACTGAGGATAAAGATGTAAAAGCTTACACAGTGTATAATTGTGTGAATGAGGATAAATTTAAGAAAAGGATCACGCCGGAAGAGCGGGAAAGAATCCGGGGAGAATTTGGATTTAAGAGGGACGATACTATCCTGCTTTTCTGTGGAAGAATTATAGAGGTAAAAGGTGTGAGAGAGTTACTTCAGGCAGTTATTAATTTAAAGCGGCCGGATATAAAACTTCTCATGATAGGAAGTGCTGGGTTTGGCGGTAATGTGGTGACACCTTATGTGCAGGAAGTACAGAAACTGGTGGAGAAAGCCGGAGAGCGTGTGAAGTTTACCGGATATATTGAGAATCAGAAATTATATCGGTACTATCAGTCGGCAGATATCCAGGTTATTCCATCTCTGTGGGAAGAGGCAGCGGGTTTGATTGCTATTGAGGGAATGCTTTCCGGACTGCCCCTTATTATTACGAAATCCGGTGGAATGATAGAGTATGCCCCCTCAAATGTGGCTGTATGGATAGATAGAGATAATATTATTCCGAATCTGGAAGCTGCAATCATACAGTTGGCAGATGATAAAGAAAAGCGGAAAGAGATGAGTGAGTTATCTTTGGAGCAGGCGAAAGAATTTCCGAAAAAGAAATTTTACGAAGATTATATAGAGGTTTTTGAACATGAAGGAACTAGGAAAAGATAAGGCACTTATCATAAATACAATCGCAAGCTTTGTGACATTTGTTGTAGGACTTGGCATCGCATTTTTCTTTACACCATTTCTGACCGATACTGTAGGGGAAGAAGCATATGGGTTTGTAAGTCTTGGAAATAATGTAATTAACTATATTACAATTCTCACGGTAGCGCTGAACTCAGTAGCGGGAAGATTTATCACAATCGAATATCATCAGGGGAAAAAGAAAGAAGCGAATGAGTATTTCTCGTCTGTATTAATGGCTAATATAGCAATCATACCAGTAATTCTTGCAGTTGCAGTACCGGCAATTTTAAATGCTGAGAAGTTATTGGATATTCCGGTTGAGTTGCAAGCTTCTGTAAAGCTTTTATTTTTCTTCATTCTGTTTAATTTTATTATTACTTTGATTAGTACGGTATATAATGTAGCAACTTTTATTACCAATAGATTATATTTAAGCAGTATTGCCAATATTGTGACAGCATTATTGCGAGTGTTTTTAATGTGTCTGTTATTTGGTATGCTGCCTCCAAATGTAGCCTATATTGGAATCGTAACCTGTATTTGTACGTTTGTAGGACTGGTAATGAACATGTATTATACAAGGTTACTTGTACCTGATATACGATTGAAAATGTGTTATGTTCACTGGATCAAGGTAAAAGAGCTTATCAGTGCCGGAATCTGGAATTCCATTTCCAGATTATCGCAGGTCCTTTCGGATGGATTGGATTTGGTAATTACGAATATCTGGATCAGTGCATACCTGATGGGGGAATTGTCTATTGCACAGCAGATCCCAACGTATATTTCGACATTGACGAATACACTCATTAATTTATTTAGTCCAAATCTTACAATGTACTATGCGAAGGATGATACAGAGGCGGTGGTAAAGGAACTGAAACTTTCCATGAAATTTTCCTCATTTTTTGTCAATATTATTTTCTGTGTACTTGTTGTTTTTGGAACATATTTTGTACAACTTTGGGTGCCAAATCAGGATGTGAATCTGATTTATTCATTACTTGTAGTCATTATGATGAGTCTGATGGTATCAGGAGTGACGACATCCTTAAACAATGTATTTCTTATAACGAACCGTCTGAAGGTAAATTCTATCTTCTGGCTGATCATAAGTTTTACCAATGTATTTCTTGTATTTATTTTCTTGAATACAACATCACTTGGAATTTATGCAGTGGCAGGTGTCAGCAAGGTAACAGGAATTCTTGGTAATCTGATTTTTGTTCCGCTATATGCATGCAAATGTTTGAAAATAAAATGGAATACATTCTATCCAATTATTTTCAGGTATATTGGAACGACATTTATTATGATGATCGTATTTTTTGGAATTAAAAGGCTATATGTATTGCCAATTAACTGGATAACATTTTTTGTAGTATGTGTGATCGCAGGATTTGCTGGATGTATTGTTAACTTTTTTGTATTATTGAATCATACGGAAAGAAGTATTATGAAAAATAAAATTATGGCGAGGGTAAGAAAATAATGGATGAAAAGAAAAAAATTGGAATTCTGACGTTTCATAACGCACATAATTATGGGGCAGTATTACAGGCGTATGCATTGAAAACAAAATTGAACCGTATGGGATATAAGGCAAAGATTTTAAATTATCAGAATCCTTATATTGCGAGATTATACCGAAAAGGCATTCATATTGATTTTTGGAAGAGAGATATTCTGCCATCAAGATGGGGCAAGGTATTTCACGAAGTGGGTGAGAACCTTTATGGATTGAGGGAATGGGAGAATCAGTGGACGGCATTTGAAAAATTTATAGGAGAGAAACTGCTAGACGGACAGGAAAAGAAACTGACACTGGATGACTTAGCAAAGGAGCAGTGCGATGTTTATATTCTGGGAAGTGATCAGATATGGGCAAGGGAACTGACACATGGTTTTGACCCGGCATATTTTGGACAATTTGCACCGGGATGTAAGAAAATCTCCTATGCAGCGAGTGTGCCAAACGGAAGTATACCTGAGGCGGAGCAGGCTTATTTTGAACAGGCATTAAAGAGTCTTGCACATATATCCGTAAGGGAAGAGAGACTTGCACGGGTAGTTGAGAAATTGACAGGAAAAGAAGTTACTACAGTTGTGGATCCGACACTTCTTTTAGAGAGGGCAGATTATGAGGATTTATTATATGAAGAGCCGTTGGTAAAGGAAAAATACATATTTGCCTATTTTGTGGTAGAGGATGAGTTGTTGGGCAAATGCGCAGAAAAAGCGGCAGCAGTGCTCGGATATCGACTGATTGAGTTACATTATAAAAAAACACCGAAACTGAAAAGTGAGAATATGATTTTTGATGCGGGACCGAGAGAGTTTCTGACGTATATTCGTGATGCAGAAATGATATTTACCAATTCTTTTCACGGAACGGTTTTCTCCATTCTCTTTCAAAAAAAGTTTTATAGTGTATACAAAGAGAATGGACGTATCAGCAATCTGCTTGCATTTCTGAATTTGGAAGAAAGGCATATAACGGCTGAAGATGCAATGAACTACGCAGATGGGATTGATTATACTCATGTGGGGGATAAACTTTGTAATTACAGAAGGCAGTCTGTTGAATATCTTAAGAAAGGGATTGAACAATGAGAGTCATAGAAGAATTTTCTTTTGATGAAGAACCGGGAAAAACACAGGTGAAATCAAATATTACAGAATCTGTGGAAAAACCAAATATTTCTATTGTGACACCATTTTACAATGCAGAGCAGAATTTCATACAGACATATTATTGTGTGGTCAATCAGAGTATGGAGGCGTTTGAATGGATAATTGTAGACGATGGAAGTTCAAGACCATCTGCAGTTGAGCTGTTAGAGGAATATGGGAAAAAGGATGCCCGTATCCGTGTAATTCATCAGAAAAATCAAGGACAGTCCGTGGCAAAAAACAACGGGATAAAAAACAGCAGGGCAGACATCATAGCATTTTTGGATGCTGATGATTTAATAGAACCGTTTTATCTGGAAATTTTATATAAAGCATTGAACGAGTATCCAGATGCAGCTTGGAGTTATACAGATCTTGTTGGATTTGGCAGTCAGAGATATATCTGGTGTAAGCCCTTTTCGGCAGGTCGAATGACGTTTAATAATACACTGGTGAATGCAGCACTGTTTCGCAAGAGTGATTTAGAGGAGGTTGGATGCTTCCCGGAAAAATGGAAGCATTACGATGAGGACTGGGCACTCTATCTGAAATTGTTAAGAGCGGGAAAACATCCGGTTCATGTGCCGATAATTGGATTCTGGTATCGCCGGAGTAATACAGGAATGCAGCAGACTGTAAGAAAAAATGAAAATCTTAGGAAACAGTCGGATGATTATATCGCAGATATTGCAAAAAAAGTAGATATTCATATAAAAGGGGAAGAATATGAAGGAAAACTGCCACAGGAAGCTGTAAAGACAGGTTTCAATAGTAAAGAACGGATTCTTGCGAAAATCCTTTCCAATAATCTGGGAGTGAAAATAATCTCCAGTATGTACCGGCACTAATTTGTATTGCCGGCAAAATATGCTATAATATGCGTGTATTGTGGGTTGGTTTGGCACATGGTATATGAGCAGAAGGTGAGGAATATTAATGAATGAACAAAATATGACAAGGCGAAAAGAGGTTGATCTGGAAATTACAGATTTTTTATGGGAAATTGTAAGAAATTGGAGAGTTATTGCAATCTGTCTGATAATAGGAGCCGTTTTATTATGCGGTTATCAGTATATAAAAGACAGCAGGAATGCAGATACAACAGCGGATGAAGTTGTAGAAGAATACTCCAAAACAGTGCATGAAATGAAAGAAGCTCTTGGGGCACAGGATTTGGATCAAGTCTATGGTGCAGTCGCAATTAAAAAGCAGCTGGATGAGAAAAGCGATTATGCAGATAACTCCCCATTAATGGCTGTTAATCCGTATGCAGAGAATTTAATTTTGTTACAGTATCGTGTGCAGAGTGATGAAGGAAATGCTGCAGAACTTGCAGCAATTTATCAGGATTATCTTATGTATGGTGAACTGGCATCGGAAATGATTGACTGTGACAGCCGGAAAGATGAAACAATATATGCGAAGGAAACTTATGAGACTGGCTTTACAGTACGTATTCGTGGAAGCAGGGAAGCGGATTGTAAAGAACTTGCAGAGAATGTGAAGAAGGGACTTAGTGCATATGCACAGAGGATGGATGAAAACTTTACTGCACATGAATTAGAACTTGTGAATGAAAGTTCAAATATTATTGTAGATCAGGAACTTGCACAGCTGCAGGATGATACGGCATTGGCAATCAAGAATCTTGGCGAACACTTGGATACAATTAAAAGTAAGATGAATGGTAATCAGTTGGAGCTTTATGTGGAACTTACAGAGAATCAGCCAGAGCAAAATGAGGATAGTGCAGAACAGACAGGCAATGAAGAAGAAACAAATGGATCAGATGTGCCGGAGCAGATTAGTGTACACATTAGTGTATCAAAGTTTATAATTGGTGGAATAATTGGAATAGCACTGGCAATTATTTTTATATTGTTAAAATATCTGCTTTCCGGAAATTTGCGTTCTGAAGCGGAAATTAAGGCACTCTATCATAATGATGTGCTTGGAACAATCCGAAGCAGTGTAGATGGAAAACGCGGTAAAATTGACAAGTGGTACGTTGGAGCGAGATATGGAAAATCCGGTAAAATGTCTCTGGAGCAGGAAGTTGAATTAATCTGTGCCAATATGAAAATTGCTTGTAAAGAAAATCAGAAAGTATACCTTACAGGAAGTGATTTGTCCGGAACTTCGACAGAAATACTGGAAAAAATTAAGGCAGAGTGTGAAAAGAGAGGGTTGACGGTAGTTTCAGGCAGAGAAATCTGTTATTATGCAGAGGCACTTGAAGAACTGGCGAAGATAGGACAGGTTGTATTTATTGAAGAAATGAGAAAGTCCAGATACAATAATATGTATCAGGAAGTGATCCGATGCAGGGAGCATCAGATACCAATTCTTGGTATGATTGTTATAGGGGCTTAAGGAATAAATTAAATTTGGAAGGAACAGAAATGGGCGAAATAACACTGGTAACAGACTTCTTTGATATTGGCAGAGGGCAGGATAAGAATGAAGAGTTGAGAAGGACAGCGTCAAAGTATTTTGATGAGTTCAGACGTTGGGCAAGAATACAGAATAAATTAATTGTGTATACGGATTCAAAGAGTGCAGAGACAATCAAGGCAATTCGTGCAGAGTATGGTTTATTAGATAAGACAGTTATCGTGGCAACGGACAATCTCTTTGAATTAGAAGGGGATTTGCTTGCAAGAATGGAGAAAGCATCCAGAAATCAGGACTTTCTGGATTTTCGATATCTGCCGGAAGCATCATCGAATAATCCAAAATATGATTACCTGTGGATGATGAAATACTATTTTATGAATGATGCCTATGAAAAGGGACTTCTGACAGAAGATGTGGTCTGGATGGATTTTGGATTTGATCATGGTGGAATTACTTACAGTGATGAGAAGGACTATGATTTTCTGTGGAATTATGATTTTAATGGAAAAATCCATATTTCATGTCTGTATGACCCGGATGCAAGGATTGGCATGGAGACGCTTCAGTTTCAAAATGACTGTGTGATGGGATGTATGTATGGGTTATCCAGGGAATTAGTACCGACCTTCTGGAAATTGGTAAGAAATGCAATGGAAGCACTGTTAATGTTGGATTGTGTGGATGATGACCAGCAACTGGTACTTATGGCGTATAAGGCAAGACCGGAACTTTTTACCGTGCATGTGACCGGGTGGCAGATGATTATGAAGGAAATGGGTGCAGATCATATGAAAATAAAACAGAAAGAAGCACCAAAACAGGAGAATAAATATAAAAAGATTTTAAGACAGACATTCAGAAAAATTATTCCAAATAAAAACGATCTGAAACGGAACTATGCAAAGAGAAGTTATGATGCAGCGATACGTGTTTATGGAAAGTAAAAGAAAGACAGATTCTGTGGAGAGATGATATGACAGAAACAGATTTACTGGTAATTGTGCCACATGAGGATGATGAGCTTGCTATTGCGGGAGCAATGATTTATGGAGCGGTACAGCAGAAAATGAATATAAAAGTTGTGTTTGTCACGAACGGAGATTATTACAGACATGAAGGGATTATAAGAATCCGCGAGGCTGAGGAGGCATTGGGGGAACTTGGTGTTGCGCCGGAAAATATTATCTTTTTAGGATATGGGGATCAAACACAGACCAGACACTTGTATAATAGTGTACCGGAAGAAATCGTTGCTTCTTATAATGGAAACATCCGTACCTACGGAACAGATAAACATCCAGAATTCGCAATGACTGAATATGGTGTACACCATGCATATACTCGTGCAAATTATAAAAATGATATAAAGGCAGTCATTCAGAAATTCTATCCGTCTATTCTAGTGACAACAGATTGGGATAATCATATGGATCATCTGGCATTGTCGCTCATGGTGGATGAAGTTCTGGGAGAACTGCTAAGAGAAGATACATCTTATCATCCGCTTGTGTTAAAAGCACAGGCTTATAATGGAAAATGGGAAGGACATCCAGATTATTACAGTGAAAATAATGTGACGGAACTTGTGAATGAGGCAGATGGAACGGATTATATCCATTCATTGGATAAATGGGAAGAGAGGATTCGTTTTTCTGTACCGGATCAATGTAAAACAGCTTTACTTAAGAAAAATATTTTATATAAGGCTGCAAAAAAGTACCGTTCCCAGAGTGTAGATTTAAAGGCAATACAGTTCATCAATCTGGATATGGTGTATTGGAGAAGGCCAACAGAGAGTCTCAGTTATCGTGCAAAGATTGAAACAAGCTCTGGTAATGCGGCTTATCTGAATGATTTCAAGTGTGTTGACTGTTCCGATATTATCCATGGAATGTGGGTTTATGATGCAGGCATTTGGATACCTGAGAAAACTGATGCTGAAAAGAAGATTGTAGTAACATTAGAAAAAAAGGCAAGAATCAGAGAGATTCATTTATTTGAAAATCCAGATGAGGACTGCATAATTCATAGAATAAAAATAACCTTTGGAAATGGGTGTGTAATACATACAGGGGAGTTGAATCATGACGGCAGCCGTACTGTCATAAAAGTACCGGAAATGGAGCTGACGGAAAGAGTGGAACTCGTGCTGGAAGAGGTGGAGGGATCGGCGGCTGGACTGACAGAGATTGAGATATATGAGACAATCCGGGAGATAGAGGATTATAGATTGCCATTGCCGTTGTGGAATGAAACACCGGAGAATTACCGGAAAATTGGAAATTTTTACGGATGCAGAATGGAACAGAAATGGTTCAAGTTTGTAAGTTTTGGAAGAGTCCGGTTGTGGCCGGATAAGTATTTCTTAATGAAGCGATATCCAGAGTTAAAGGAAAAAGAATCTTTTCTGGTATTTTGGAAAGCTTATTTTCGTTTTGTTAGTGAAAAGTTGAGTGAAAAGAAAAAGCAATAGTAAAATTTGGAGATGGAATAGAATGACAGCTGTGATAAAAGCAATTGGAATCCTATTGCTACAGATAATCATATATTATTTATTTGGGACAATATTTGAATTGTTTTGCAGGAAAAAACATGGCGTTGTTTTTAAGGAAATCAGTGGGTTTCTGGTATATCAGGTTTTGTTTCAAATCTGTGCGCTTCCGATGATCAAGGCAGATCAGACTCTTGCCAGACTTGCAGTTTTATGGGGTGTGATTGTAATCACATGTTGTATTGGTACTGCAATTTTTTGCAGGGAACGGATCGCAGAAGATATTGCAATGATCATCAAAGCGTTTTTTAGACATAAAATATGGTTCCTTCTCATGGGATGTTTCCTTTTTGCAATGTGTTATTATGTGTCCATTAATGGCGAGATGAATGATGATTCTACCTATTATATTGGACTGATCAATACAACACTGACATCAGGACGGTTATATAAATTTAATGCTTATACAGGTGAACAGGTGCATTCTCTGTATCTGAGAAGAGCATTGGTTACTTTTGATATTAATACAGCAGTTGCCTGTAAAATATATCATATTCATCCACTTGTGATCACAAGAATAACACGTGCAAGCTTGAATATGATCCTTACAGCAGGGGCAGTATATCTGATCGGACGCAATTTTTTTCAGGAAGAGAAGGATGCATTCTGGAAGGCAGGAACATTTACCTGTATTGCCCTGGCATGCAATTTCCTTTTTGATAATACGATTTATACAAGTGCGGCTTTTTTGCTACACAGAGCTTATGAGGGAAAAGCATATGCGGGAAATATGCTGCTGCTTTTTACAATCTATCTGTGTATACTATATATCAGGCAGAGAGATAAATGGAGTTGCATCTATCTGATCTTGACATTGTGGGCATGTATTGCAATTTCGTCATCTGCTATTATGGTAACAGGAGCAGCATGTGGAGTATTATTAATACCAGTTGTATTTGAGAAACTGATAAGAAGAATAAAACGGGATAAAAATTATGACTAATGCAGAAACAATATGGAATGTCATCTCCTGGTATTATGGGAATAGCACAGCAATCGGTCTGATGCTGGTATTGATGACTCTCTATTTGTTGGGAAGAAAAAAAGAATATCGATATTATACATTCAGTTGTGCAGTTCTTATGTTTTTGATTTTAAATCAGTTAACCTACCGCATTATCGAGCGATTGGGAGAGGGAGATACGTATTATCGCTTTTTATGGATATTCCCGGTCTCATTGATCGCCGCATGGGGGGGATTGAGGCTCATCGAAAAAATGAAATCAAAAATGGAGAAAGTTATCTGTGTTGCAGTTATGGTTTGTCTGATATTCCTGTATTCTGGAGGAAAAATATCTGACTGGGTGACACTGCCAGAGAACATCTATCAGATTTCTGAAGATAAAATTCAGGTGGCAGATCTGATTGAAGAGGTGACAGGAGGGGAGCGGGTCATCGTATATGCAGAGGATGAATTGATGTATGGAATCAGGGAATATGATGCGAATATTTGTCTGGCAGCAGAAGGAGAGAGAGAATATCTTTATCATATCATTACAGAAAATGATTCGAATGCCAGCGGGAATCTGATGCTTGGAATCTTAGTAAATGCAAAGATTGACTATATCGTCGTGAGAAAAGAGTATACCGGAGCTAAAGCAGCTTTAAATGGTGGTGGATGTGTAGAAGTTGGACAGACAGATAATTATATATTATATTATGTGAATCAGGAACAATTAAAAGAAGATTTGTATCACATATATGATTCGGACTGGAAGACAGATGCTGGAATTTGCAATGTGGAAGATGTTATGATCAAAGGACTTACACAGGAACAGCAGTTTCTCTTTTATGGGGATGGAAGATTAGATGAATTTAATAATGACATTGGAGAGAACCGGATTCTATGCGATGGATCAGAAGAATTCTATAGTAAAGAATATGGAGATTACATTGTTTGTAAGATAGACAATCAAAGTCAGGGCATTACAGAACAGATTATGAAGAAGATTGAGAGTGAGGAGCGGAAGAAAAAGCCAATCTTACTCTTTTTAAATCGTCCGTTGATCCGGGGAGAAAAAAGTGACAGGCTTCTTGACTGGATAGAAGAAGGCAACAGTTATATACAGGCAGTATATGCGGAGAATGCAGACGAGAGCAGAAAAGATATGCTGACAGAGAAGGTATTTCAGTGTTATATTACAAATAATGCAGCAGAAAATGCATTGTTGGTGCAGGTGAGGGGAGAATAGTGTGGCAATTCCACATGGAATGTGATAATCTAATAAGATACGTACGAGAGTAAATGAGGGATAAAAAATGAAATTATCATTAGTAGTACCATGTTATAACGAAGAGGGGAATATTCGTGCTTTTTATACAGAAGCAAAGAGGGTATTCGATGCAGAAGATTACGAGTATGAAATTATTTTTGTCAATGATGGAAGCAGAGACAAAACACAGGAGGAACTAGAGAAAGTATATAACCTTCACGAGACCAATATTGTGATAGAAATGTTTTCAAGAAACTTTGGGAAAGAAGCTGCTATCTATGCAGGATTCCAGAAAACAGCTGGTGATTTGGTGACTGTTATTGACGCTGACTTACAGCAGAGACCGGAAATTGTTGTAAAAATGGTAAAAATATTACTTGAGAATGAAGAATACGATTGTGTAGCGGCATATCAGGAAGAGCGACACGAAGGGAAAATGGTTGGCGGTCTCAAGAATATGTTCTACAAAATCATTAATAAGACAAGTGAGATTGAATTTTATCCGGGGGCATCTGATTTTCGTACCTTTCGCAGAACTGTTGTGGATGCAATTTTAAGTTTGCCGGAATACCATAGATTTTCAAAAGGAATTTTTTCATGGGTCGGATTCAATACCTGTTACATTCCATACATAGCGGAGGAACGTAATGCAGGGGAGACAAAATGGTCAGTCAGCAAGCTTTTTAAATATGCGATTGAAGGGTTTATTTCTTATACAACTTTTCCTCTTAAAATAGCAACCGGAATAGGATTATTTACTTCTTTATGTGCGATTATTTATTTGTTTGTAGTAGTAATTCAAAAACTGTGTTTTGGTAATCCAGTGCCTGGATATCCGACTATTGTTGTATTGATTCTTCTACTTGGTGGAATCCAGCTTACAATTCTTGGAATTATTGGAGAATACTTAGCAAGAATGTATATTCAGGGCAAGCATAGACCTATCTATATTGAGAAGAAATTATTAGACTATAAGAAGGATGATCATGAAGAAAATTAAAAGATTACTATTAAAGTATAAAGAAGTTATTATGTACCTTATTTTTGGAGTGGCTACAACATTGGTAAACTGGGTGGTATATAGCCTGCTAATGAAGACATCTGCTGTCAACATGACGATAAGTAACGCAATCGCATGGTTTACAGCTGTTGTGTTTGCTTATATAACCAATAAACTATTTGTGTTTGAGAGTAAGTCATGGAATGTGGCAGAAGTGTGGAAAGAAGTTGTAAAGTTTTTTGGAGCACGTATAGCTACAGGAGTGATTGAGATTGGCGGACTTCCACTATTATATTATATTGGAGTGAAGCAGAGCTTATTTGGAGTGGAAGGCTTCGTTGCTAAGATATTGGTAAGCGTAATTGTGGTAATACTGAATTATGTGTTTAGCAAAATATTTGTATTCAATAAAAAGGATAAATAAGCATGTCTTGTACAGGAAAATCAAGGGAAAAATGGCTCGCGGGAGCAGCAGTCCTTATATGTGGTTTGGTGACACATGGATATATATTGACAAATAAAATCAGTTATCATGATGACAGTGTCAATTATTTTGGAGTAGGTACGACATTTGAATCCGGCAGATGGGCGCTTGGATTAATTCAGAAGTTTCTTACAAAAATTGACTTTTTTAACTATAGTAGTTCCTGGTGGAATGGATTACTCAGTATTTTACTTGTTGCAGTATGTGCAATGATTTTGTCAGAATTATTTCAGATAAAACATACGGGATATGCTGTTTTAGTGGGGGTACTACTCATTTCATTTCCGGCGATGACTTCATTATTTGCTTATATGTTTACAGCTCCTTACTATATGTTTGCTGTATTATTAATGATAAGTGCTGTTTATATGACTGTGAAATATTCTTACGGATTTTTGCCGGCAATAATAATGATGGGATTCTCAATGGGAATCTATCAGACTTATTTTGGGGTGGCAACGACACTTTTTGTTTTGATACTAGTAAGTGATGCAGAAACAAGGAATTTTATAGAGAATATCAAAGAGGCTTTTAAATATTTGTTAACCCTTTTAGGAGGAATACTTTGTTATTTTTTAGGTAATACAATCTGTATTCGCAATTTTCATGTTACATTATTAGATTATCAGGGAATTAATGATATGGCGGATGTTACGGTCAAATCATTGATTGGTTCTGTGAAGAACGCATATATTGGTTTTTTACAACCTATATTAGGGGAGTTTTGTGGCATTTCAAATCAAAAAGCGGTTCGCATTCTTTATCTGGCAGTTTACCTTATGGTTGGAGTGTTAGTGCTTAGACGTTTATGCAAGAGGGGGATGGAACTGTGGAATAGAATATATTTCTTTGTATTGTGTTGCTTGATACCATTGTCTATTAGTATCATCTATGTTATGGCAGTTTCTGATAAGACGGTAATCCATACTTTGATGATTTATCCATATGTATTTGGATTGATTTATCCAATCGTGCTTCTGGAAAAAGAAAATCTGAAAGGAAAATTCTGGAAAGGTATTTCGGTTTTCTATTGTACAGTTGCAATATTGTTATCAATCTATTATATCCGGTTAGATAATATAGCGTATTTGAAAGCAAATTATCAACAAGAGACAGCAACAGCGTATTATACAGAAGTGATTTCACAGATTAAAAGCACAGAGAAATATAATAGTAACTTGCCAGTATTGTTTTATGGAGCGGCAGGAAGCATGGATGACTCGATTCCAATTTTGTGGAGGTTTGATGATATTCAGCTGCAGGGATATAGTAATAATATGCATGATTTTATTTCATATTATGCAGGTAAAGAATTTTTGGAATTACATTGTGGCTATACTTATCAGGAACCTGAGAATCGGGAGGCGATTATTGCAAGTGAAAATTTTCAGAAGATGCCTTGTTATCCATGCGATGGTTCCATAAAAATTATTGATGGAGTGGTTGTTGTTAAGTGGTCAAATTTTGAAGTGAGATGAAAGAAAAATGAAGAAAAAAGTATTAGTCATAGGTGGTGCCGGATTTATCGGATCTAATCTTTCAAGGCATCTGATAAAAAACAATATGGAAGTATACTGCTTCGATATGTCAAAACCTGTGCATGAAATAGCAGGCGTAAATTATATATGTGGGGATTTCTTTGATGATTACACACTGGAACATGCATTAGAAGGTATGGATTATGTAGTACATGCTCTCAGCACTGTAAATCCTGGAAATTCCAATGAAAAGTATCTTCAGGGATATGAGAGGGACTTTATCCAGACAACAAAGCTTTGTAAGATGATCACTGACCAGAAGATACGGATGATTTTTCTGTCTTCCGGTGGAACAGTGTATGGAAATCAGGAGATACAGCCTATAGTGGAAGATGCACTTCCAAGACCGATTAATCATTATGGTAATGTAAAGCTTTGTATTGAAAATACAATTCGAACATTTAATTATCAGGCACATACAAAGATTCTGATTGCCCGGATATCAAATCCATATGGACCGGGACAGGATTTTAATAAAGGTGTCGGATTTATTGATGCCGCTATTAAGAAAACCATCCGAGGAGAGAAAATTGAAATTTGGGGAGATGGCAATAACGTCAGGGACTATATTTATATTGACGATGTATGCAGGATGTTGATTTCATTATTCAACTATCAGGGAAATTATGATACTTTTAATATCAGCTCGAATACAGGAACTTCTCAGAGAGATATTATTCGAATGTTGGAAGAAATGCATCTTGCACCGGAGGTAGTGTATCTTCCAGCGAGAAGCGTGGATGCCAAGAAAATTATTCTCAATAATGAACGGATTATGAGTATCCATGAGGTACCGTTAGTACCTATTGTGCAGGGAATTGAAAACTATTACCAGTGGCTTAAGAAGGAGATTTAAGTGATTTACGAATTAAGGAAACAGATAGAATATTTTCTTAGAAATAAAATATACATGGTATCGCTTATAATTGCAGCAGTTGCAGGATACGGTTATGAAATCACACACTCTTCACTGGGAATCGATGATGTGTGCATTGGTCTATACTTTGATGACGGACTGGGTGTTTCCATTGGGCGATGGCCTTTCTATGTGATTAATAAACTGTTTCATGTGACAGGGTTTGAACCGTTTATTATGGAGTTTGCTGCAGTATTGATTCTGATGTTTGCAGCAATTGTCTGGTCAGCAGTATTAAGGTATATTCTCGGAGATAAGCTGCCGATTGCCTGCTATGCGGTATTTTCAGCTATGTTTTTAGATTATTCTCTGATTGCAGAGGTATTTATTTATTATTTGCAGAATGGAGTACCAATTATTTATACACTTGTTGGAATGGCGGTTTTTGATCTCTACTATTTGTATACACATGATCTGGAGCAAAAACAGCGGATTCTGCATAAACTGGGAATGAGCCTTTTGGTATCGGTATCGGTCGGATTTTATGAGGCAGCGGCAAATGTTTTTCTTACCGGGGTACTTTTGATTATGATTGTAGACTGCTTTGGTGCAAATCATATGCGGATCCGAAAATTTAAACAATTTTTCATGAGCCTTTTTCTTGTTGGAAGAGTTCTTGTATATGCGATCGTGGAGAGGTCGTTGATTACAAAAGTCTGTATGGCAATATTTGGAATTGAGCCATACAGCTATCGTAGTGCTGGAAGTATGTTGCGAATCTTAAAATATCCAGGCAGAATCCTTACGATTATCCGGCAGATTTTGAGGGATTATGTATTTGTCGGGTTAGCTTATTATCCGATTGGTTTATTCGTGGCCACAAGCATTTTGTTTATAGTTATTATTATTGCGGGTTCCATTTACAAAAAGAATTTATATATTTTGTTTCTTGGCATTATTTGCTATGGATCTATTTTCGTGTTGTCACTGCCGCAGGGGGATGCACTTCCATATCGGTCCAATCTGATGATAGCATTGTTAGTTGCAATGGTACTATTCTATCTGACTTATGTGATTCTGAAATGCAGATACCAGCTGATCAATGTAATTGGAATGGTTCTGGTAATTTCTGTTGTATATAATTCGGCGTTTGATCTGAATCATTGGTTTGCTTTTGAATATGAGAAGAATCAGAGTGAGCTGGCAGTGGTAGATCAGGTAGCATATGATCTTCAGAAAGGTGGGTATAATATTGCAGAAAAACCGGTTGTATTTATCGGTAGTTATGAACTGAATCCTGCAATTCTGGAAAAGTGTTCCATGGGTTCCGACACACCGGGATATTCGGTGATCAAAGACCTGAACGACTGGATGGAGGAGGAAACTGGAGAACGGTATGTCTATGTGCAGACACTTTCCTGGTCACTGATCGACTGGGCGATTCCGGGATTCTATATCTATGAAGGATATAACCGAGAAATGATAAGACTGTTCGAAGAGCGCGGATATCAATTGATCTGGGGTGGAACCGAACTCTATGAGAAAGCGTTGGAACAGGAAGAACAATTGAATGAATATCCGTTAGAAGGGTATATCAGGGAATATGATGATTATATTGTGGTAAGATTTTAGTGACTTGGAATTTATGAAGTAAATGATATGTGATATTTTTCTGAATGAAAGAGGGAAAAATGTTTTATAGTGAGCGAGATGCAATTGATATTTATGAAAGAAAATATTCAATACAGGAAATTTGGTGGATGGATGAAGATGACAGGCTTTTATTTGCTCCAGTCAGGCGTAACAGAAATAGGATCAGAAACATTGTGAGGAATGCAGTAGAAGCAATTGAACTTGGAATACCAATGCCGCCAATCTATGTTTCGGAACAGCAAAATGGAGACTATCTTGTTCTGGAATCCAAAGATACCATATATAGTCTGTTACAGTTTTTGAAAAATAATATGGGAATCGAAATTGACCAGGATGATGCAGATCGCCGAATGAGTTTCTATGAGATTGATCATGAAAATCCAAGATTAGCCAGTATGATCATGCGCACAGTGGTTCCTGTTCAGATTATTGAATACCGATCGCCGAAATACATGCATATGCTGACAGGAAAATTTATCGAAAACTGGACGGAAAACAGGGAATATGCAATACGCAAGATTATCTATAAAGACTCAAGGATAGAGTTGATCGAAAGAATCAGAGAAGTACTTTGTAAATTTCAAAGAACGGGATTGGTTAGATCATTAAATGAAATAAATATTTTTTATATGCTTGTTATTTGGATGGCATATACAAATAAAGTAAATGTGGATGAAGACAGATATATTACGAATGAACAATATCTGTTGGAAAATGCAATCTATGAAATGGATAATCTGAGAGATGGATATATTGACGACTTTGTAGAATGCGTTTTGCATACATGCAGTAAGTGTGAAGAGATTGATTATGAAAAAACAGTGAGGATTGTAAATAGAAGATTTGATGAGAAATATAAGTCAATATTTATGGCAATTGCAATTTGTATGAATGATATACGCGGAAATTTGAGGGAATTATATGACGAGAGATCATATTTATATAGCATGCTGCATGATACATCGGTAACCTATGCTAATATAAGTCGATGGATTGATTATCTGAGGAGATAAATAAATGATAAATGAGCTGACAATTAAAGGATTAAAATGTTTTGAAGAGGCAGAGTTTCACTTTAAAAATCTGACATTGCTTGCAGGAAAAAATTCCATGGGAAAGTCGACTGTTATTCAGGCATTGCTTGCAATGATACAGAAGGGAAAGAATCCTTTTCGCGGAGAATATATAGATATCGGAAAAATCAGTGAGTTAAAAAATAAATATGTAGGCAGTAAAGAAATCGAGATTACGGTAAACCAAAAAATTATCAGACATATGACCGATGATAAGAATGATGTGATAAGTGAAGGAAAACTTTCGGATGAAATGTCTTTTAAATATCTGGCAGCAAGAAAGTGTCACTGCAACTGCATTGGCAGAGGCCGCAGAGAATGGATTTTCACTATTATCATTCAAGTCTGAAAAATATACGGATTGTGTGTTAGATATACAAAAAGACAGCCAAAAATATGAGGTGTTATCTATATATTCACCACGATATCTTGCACAAAATCATTACATAGACCTGAATATAGGAAGATGTGATTATCTGAAAATCAGATATGAGGGGACAAGAATAGATTGTAGTTTGTTGGAGAAAAAGTCAGGGCTGGATCAGCTTGAAGAAAGCGAATATAAGCAGTTGCTAGGAACACTGGATAAATTTGTTCAGCACGAATCGTGGGATACGATAGACCGGGATGATGGATTGGAATACAAGAGGTATCATGGCGCAGGTAAGAAAAATTATTTTGCAGGATATTCTCAGACGATAATGAAATTTCGATATAGTGAAAAACAGCGTGTATTTGGATATCGAAAAGGAGACAGATTCCGCGTGATTCTGATAGAGAGAGATCATAAAATAAGTAATAATGGATAATATGAAAAAAGAAGAAAATCATTGAGTAAATTGTCAGTGATCTTCTTCTTTTTTGTTTTACAGAAAATACTTATTCATTATCCAAATCAGGATAAATTACATAAATTTGATCTAAACCGTAGTATTTTGCAACATACACATTTGGAAATGGATCCTTAGCATCCTTTCCGTTCAAATCTAACAAGCCATATTTACAGCTATACTTGGTTGTGGAAGTAATAATTGGTACACCAATTGTCATGTTGCCGGAATTTACAGAGTTCTCTATTGCAGCATCACGAACTGCCTGTTCCTTATGCACCCGGTAAATATCGTAGGAACCTTCCCAGTACGACATCAGACTGCTGACCAGAAGATAAATGCACACACACAGGGAGATACATTCTAAGCGTGCAGATCCACGTAACAATTGCAGCAGCTGGACAATTCCAATCAGAAGAAATACAATGCCATTGGCAAGGCTTCGCTCTGGCAGGTAGCTTGCAATCATAAGCATACCGGAACATATAACACTGATGAAAAAGAAGGAGAGTGCAATGAGAATCTCTGTCTTATTCAATTTGTGATAAATAGCAATACCAAGAAGTACAAAAAACAGAATCAAAGGAATCCGGCAGGCATTATAATATTCTGTAAATATCTCAATCGCATTTTTAAAAAGCAGCGAAAGCGACAGATTTTGGGAGAACTTGGCGCTTCCGGAAGGGCTTAACAGTAAGATCAGATATCCAAGAGCACCGCATACAATCGGAAGAACATAAATGAATAATTTTCGGAAACTTTTCTGTCCGTACATTGTAATGCACAGAAGAATAAATCCGGTAAAGATAACGGAAAAAGATACATTCTCTGAGTAATTTCCAAAAAGGAATGTAAATACACAGAACAGGATCAACTTCCAGGTTTGTTTTAATAGAGATTTTCCTCGTAATAAAGCAATATAGACTGACAGGAAAATCAAAGCAAAGAGGTAACTCCACATATAATTAATGCAGCCGGTCAGCCAGAGAAACACCTGACCGTATGCAGGCATATATAACCAAAACAGGGTAGGCACTGCAAAAAACAGAAGGATACTGAATAATTTCTTACTTGCAGTCATACGTAAAACAAAAGCGATAAAGAAAACAAAAAGAAAGGCATTCAGCACATCAAAAATGATTTTTGGTGCCATAAGAAACAGCATTACAAAAAAGTGTGATACAATACGTCCATTGCCATATTGCATATAATGCATGGCAAGGGATGGAAAAATCTGGAATACAGAAGTGATCCGTTCTCCATTGCCGAGGTTATACATATAAGAGTAATCATCGGCTGCATATGGTGTCCAGTAATTGAACAGAAATGCAGTCAGGAATAAAAGTAAATAAGAAATAAGCTGCATCTTAGTCAGATATTTAAAATATTTTTTCATAGTATGATCCTTGTTTATTAATTATAATTTAAGATTAGATGGGAGCTGTTGAAGCCCGACAGAAATTATTGTAGCATATAGGTAAATATCTGGCAAATATCATATTGGCTGGAAGAGAAAACTATTACAAATATACAAAAAAGGCAACTAGCGTTGTAATCGATTTATATTTATGGTAAAATTGATAAGGTTATTTGTCGATAAAAGAACTTATCATAAAGGGGATTGTTATGTATCGTAAGAGAAATAAAGGATGGCTGAAACATCTGGATTTTGCTGCCCTTGATTTAATGTGTATGCAGATTTGTCTGGCACTGGCATATTTTGGAAGACATAGAGAGCTTAGCAGATTATATAGAGATTCCGTTTATCAGAATGTTGTGCTTTTATTGGCAGTATTTGAATTTGTATATCTTTTTTTTATAGATGGATATCGGGATATCCTAAAACGCGGTTATTATATCGAGCTGGTATCTGCGGTAAAAGAAGTATGTCTTCTGGAAATGCTGCTTGCATTCTATCTGTTTGCAGTGAAGTCTGGAGATGATTTCTCTCGAACAGTATTGTTTTTGTTGGGAATCTATGAATTGATAGGTGGATATCTGGTGCGGATCTTATGGAAGAAGCATGTGATGCGCCGGCAGTCGAAAGAAGGAGAAAATTCTTTATTATTAGTTACCACGTCAGAGTATCTTGAGCAGGTGTTGGAGAATGTGCGCAGCAATAATTTTCAAACCTATTTTCCAGCAGGAATTGTGCTGATCGGCAGAGGAAAAGGAGTATCAGACACTTATGAGGGAATCCCACTCATTCCAGAGTCAGAGATGACAGAATGGGTATGCAGAAACTGGGTAGATGAGGCGTTGATCGTATTACCGCAGGAGCAGCATTTCGGCAAAGAATATATGGAAGCATTCTTGGAGATGGGAATTGTCACACATTATTCTATCATGCAGGATTTCGCTGATTCTGATAATCATCAGATTGCAGAGAAAGTATGTGGGTATCTGGTACTTACATCAGGAATACAGCTGGTCAGCAACCGGCAGTATCTGACTAAGCGTGTGATGGATATTGCAGGAGGCATCACAGGATCACTCATCACAGTAATTCTTACAATTATTTTGGGGCCACTGATCTATATCAAGTCGCCGGGACCAATTTTCTTCACACAGAAACGTGTCGGAAAGAATGGCAAAATGTTCAAGATGTACAAGTTCCGTACGATGTATCTGGATGCAGAGGAACGGAAGAAAGCACTTATGGAGCAGAACCGGGTGGCAGATGGACTGATGTTTAAAATGGAGGATGATCCAAGAATTATCGGAAGCCATTTTGATGCAAATGGAAAGTATGTTCCGGGAATTGGAAATCTGATCCGGAAGCTCAGCCTGGATGAGTTCCCACAGTTTTTTAATGTACTGCTTGGTGATATGTCCTTGGTTGGGACAAGACCTCCGACAGTGGATGAATATGAGAAGTATAAGTTACATCACAAGGCAAGATTGTCGGCAAAACCTGGAATCACGGGATTGTGGCAAGTATCTGGACGTAGCGATATCACAGAGTTTGAGGATGTGGTAAAATTGGATACGGCTTATATTAAGGACTGGAGTATCGGGAAGGACTTTAGGATCCTTGTGAAGACGGTGCAAGTAGTGTTGATGGGAAAAGGAAGTATGTGATGAGTGGGAAAGAGGTCAATGTTATATTGGTTGGTGCGAAGAGCATAGGACAATATGGCGGATATGAATCTTTTATAAATAAATTATTAGAATATCATAAAGATAAAAAAAACTTGCATTATTTTGTATATTGCAAAGCAAATGGAAGTGGATACATGAATATCAGTAAACTTCCGGGAGCGAAAGCAGTAAATGAGACAGAATTTACTTATTATAATGCACGTGGGTTCTTACTTCATGTGCCGCAGATTGGTGCTGCACAGGCGATTTATTATGATGTAAAAGCACTTAGTGAGGCTTGCAAGCTGATAAAAAGAGAGCAACTGAAAAATCCGATTGTCTATATTATGGCATGCCGTATAGGTCCGTTTATGAATCACTTCGTAAAAAAGATACATGCACTTGGTGGGAAAGTGTACCTGAATCCGGATGGACATGAATGGATGCGTGCAAAATGGAGTGCACCTGTCAGAAAGTACTGGAAAGAATCAGAGCGTATGATGGTAAAATATGCGGATCTGAGTATTTGTGACAGTAAGAATATTGAAAAGTATATTCAGAAAGAGTATGCAGGTTATAAGCCAAAGACTACTTTTATTGCGTATGGTTCTGAAACAACACCATCTACTATGAAGAATGATGATCCTAAATATATCAGCTGGCTCAATGAACATGGACTGCGTGAAGGAGAATTCTACATTAGTGTGGGAAGATTTGTTCCGGAAAATAACTTTGAAACAATGATCCGGGAATTTATGAAGAGTCATTCTACAAAAGATTTTGCAATCATTACGACGAAAGATGAGAAGTTCTTGAATGCTCTGGATGAAAAGCTCCACTTCTCAAAGGACAAACGTATTAAATTTGTGGGAACGGTGTATGATCAGGAATTGCTTAAGAAAATCAGAGAGAGAGCATATGGTTATTTCCACGGACATTCTGTTGGGGGAACAAATCCGAGCTTACTAGAGGCGCTTGGAAGTACGAAGCTGAATTTGCTGTATGATGTTGGGTTCAATCGGGAAGTGGCAGAGGATGGAGCTTTGTATTGGATGTTGGAAGATGGAAATCTGGCGAAGCTGATTGACCAGTCTGATAGTATGAGCGAAGAAGAACTGGAAAAAATGGGACAAAAGGCAAAACAAAGAATTAAGGATGAATATAGTTGGCAGTATATTTGTGATAAATATACGAAAGTTTGGGAGAAAAATTAATGAAAGTATTGATACAGAGTAGAAAGAACTTTTTTGAGTTACGAGGTGGAGATACAGTTCAATTAGAAAAAACAAAGATGGAATTAGAAAAGCTAGGTGTTGAAGTGGATTTCAGTCTTGATTTTGAACCGGATCTTTCAAACTATGACTTAGTGCATTTATCTAATGTTACAAGAATACAAGAAACATATCTTCATGTAAAAAATGCAAAAAAACAAGGGAAACCAATAGTATTATCTACAATATATTGGCCAATGGATGAGTTTGAAAGATTAGGACAAGTTGGTATTCGAAAGTTCATTAATTCTCATGTGAAAATTGATACGGAAGAAAAGATAAAAGCTATTGCAAGATATTTGAAGGATAAAAATTCCAGAAATGAAGCTACGCGAAATCTTTGGAAAATCGGATACACGAAAATGCAAAAATATGTTGTAGATAATGTGGACTTTTTTCTGCCAAATTCTGAAATGGAAATGGATGAATTTTGCAAATCTTTTGGGGTTGAAAAAGACAGATATAAAGTTATTCCGAATGCAATAGATGCAGATATTGCAAGAAAACAGGATGAAGTAGAGATTCCAAAAGAATTTGAAAAATATCGAAATGCTATTATTTGTGTTGGAAGAATCGAACCTAGAAAAAATCAGTTGTCGTTAGTAAAAGCACTTGATAAATCGAATTATAAACTGATATTAGTAGGAGCGGTTTCAGATAATCAGAAAAGTTATTTTAATGAAATTAAAGAGATAATGGATAGAAATCCTAATTTCTATTATATACCTAAAATAGAAAATTCAAAACTTTATCAGTTATATAAAGTATGCAAAGTAAGCACATTGCCAAGTTGGTTAGATACACCGGGATTAGTAAGTCTTGAGGCAGCAGCAATGGGGTGCAATTTAGCAATAAGTTCAAAAGGGTCAACAACTGAGTATTTTGTAAACATGGCAGAGTACTGTTTGCCAGATGATATAAATGGTATTCGAAGTGCAATAGATAGAGCTTATGCAAAACCACAGAATGATAAATTGAAAAATAGAATATTTGAAAACTATACATGGGAAATTGCGGGACAAAAGACATTAGATGCCTATAAAACTATCTTGGACGAGGGGAGAACCGCTATATGAAAAAAATAATGTTGGTTTTTGGAACAAGACCTGAGGCTATTAAAATGTGCCCTTTAGTAAATGAACTAAAGAGACGAGAGAACTTTGAGACCGTGGTTTGTGCGACAGGTCAGCATAGACAGATGCTTGATCAGGTGCTTGAAACATTTGAAGTTATACCTGATTATGATTTATCTATTATGAAAGATAAGCAAACACTTTTTGATATTACAACAAATATTCTTAATAAAATCAAAAGTGTATTGGAAAAAGAACAACCAGATGTTGTGTTAGTACATGGAGATACATCAACTACTTTTGTAACCGCATTAGCCTGTTACTATTTTCAGATCCCAGTTGGACATGTGGAAGCTGGATTACGTACATATAACATTTATTCACCTTATCCTGAAGAATTTAACCGACAAGCAGTAAGTATAATTTCACAGTATAATTTTGCACCAACTGAGAAATCAAAAGAAAATTTAATTAAAGAGGGAAGAGATGCATCAAGAATTTGGGTTACTGGAAACACGGTTATTGATGCACTAAAAACGACTGTAAGAGAAGACTATTCTCATCCAGAATTGGAATGGGCAAAAGGAAGTCGCTTGATTTTTATTACTGCCCATAGAAGAGAAAATCTAGGGCAGCCAATGCATAACATGTTTAGAGCCATTCGTCGTGTAATGGATGAACATGCAGATGTAAAGGCACTTTACCCAATTCATATGAATCCTGTTGTAAGGCGAGCAGCTAAAGAGGAGTTAGGAGATCTTGATAGAATTCATATTATTGATCCGGTTGAGGTCTTTGATTGTCACAATATTATGGCTCAAAGCTATATGATTTTGACTGATTCTGGTGGAATTCAAGAGGAAGCTCCGTCGTTGGGAAAGCCTGTTCTAGTCATGCGAGATACCACAGAAAGACCGGAAGGAATTTCAGCAGGAACATTAAAATTAGTTGGTACAGAAGAGGAAAATATATATAATAATTTTAAAGAACTTCTTGAAAATAAAGAAGTTTATGATGCCATGGCAAAGGCAAACAATCCATATGGTGATGGGCATGCATGCGAAAGAATAGTAAATGTTTTGGAAGAAAGGTTAAACAATGAGCGTGAACAAAGTAAAAGTAATAGCTAATTATTTACCACAATATCATACAATTCCAGAAAATGATAAATGGTGGGGGAAAGGCTTCACAGATTGGATTGCAGTTAAGGCAACGGAACCAGCATATGAGGGACATAATCAACCACGTGTTCCATTAAATGAGAATTATTATAGTTTGGATTGTGCGGATTCAATTAGATGGCAAGCGTCATTAGCAAGAGAATATGGTATTTATGGATTTGGTATTTATCATTATTGGTTTTCATCAAATCAACAATTATTGCAAAAACCGGCAGAATTATTATTACAAAATAAAGATATAGACATAAATTTTATGTTTATTTGGGATAATTTAACTTGGAAACGTACATGGAGTAAATTAAGTCGGGGATTAGACTGGGCTCCGAACTATGATAAATCAACAGAAGATTTAGAAAATATTGATTCTGGAATACTGGCAGAATTAGTGTATGGTACAGAGGATGATTGGAAAAAACATTATAATTATTTATTACCATTTTTTAAGGATGAAAGATATATAAAAAAAGATAACAGACCGATTTTTTCTATATTTCAGCCAAGAAATGATATTGAAACATTAAAAAAAATGACAATATATTGGAATGAATTGGCAAAAAAAGATGGATTTGATGGAATATATTTTTTGAGTAAAGATAGTGTTTGGTCAGAAAGATTAGAGGGAAAAATGAAATATGCCCCATTTGCACCAACAAGTTGGTCAATTTTTATGGAGTATAAGATTAAGGAATTTTTTGCAAAAAAGAAAAAAAGAATAGGTTTTTATGACTATGATAAATGCTGGAAAAATATTCTTACAGATGCAAAGAAAGCTTCAAGAGATACCTATTTATGTGGGTTTGTCAGATATGATGATTCTCCGAGAAGGGGAAATAAAGCACGTATAATATTAAATGAATCTCCTAAAAAATTCGGAGAATATATGAAAAAGCTGATGACTATTTCAAAGAAGCAAAACAAAGAGTTTGTTTTTTTAATGGCATGGAATGAGTGGGGAGAAGGAGCTTATCTAGAACCTGACACAGTCGATGGAAATTCTTATTTAGAAATATTGAAAAAAGTTATTGATGAAATAAATAGATAGGAAATTAGAAAATGACCATAAAGAATAGTGGAAAATTTATAATTCAAAAAGAAAAGCTAATCATATATCTTTTTGTGTTATCTGTTGTTTTTGCAGATATACTTGGAAACGGAAATCTTAACTTATTATATTTTTTTGGATTATTTTTAATATTCAAAAATTTAAAAATTCAAGTTAGTTTTTTGAAAGACATGGTTATATTTTTTGTCCCATTTTGTTTGATGATTTTGGGAGAAATTTTTCTTTCTGGTAATACGTTTTCACCAGTGAAGGTGTTAGTATATTCATTAAAAATATTAGTATGTATTTCATTATTATCATATACAAAAAAAAGATTTTGGGTTGTTGACCATTTGACAATAATTAAAAATATTTGTGGCTTATTTAAAATTATGTTAGTTATTTCCCTATTGACAATAAATAAGCCTATATTTTGGAGACTAAATGATGTAATTAACAGATTTTCGAAGACAAGGCTTAAATTTTTGTATTCAGAGCCCAGCGTATTAGGCATATTATGTGGTTTGCTTGTTATTATTTTGCTATATTATGTTTTTGACAATAAAAAAAATTATATGCTTTCAAAGGAAATTATAATCTTGGCAGTAATTATATTGTTAACATTTTCTATGTCAGGAATTGTATATACAGCTGTAGGGATACTAGTATTGTTTTTATTTCAAGTCTTCAAAAATAAAGAATGTATACCTCGAAGAATGTTAATATATTTTCTTTTTGGAATTTGTCTGCTGATAATTATTTTATCAACGAATAACCCGATTAGTAACAGATTTTTCTCAATGTTTTTGGGAATGGACGGATCTTATAATTTTAGATGGTCTGCTGCAGTAAATGTTTTTAGAAAAACTATGGAAATTACAAAGTGTTGGGGGATGGGACTAGGAAATATGAACACACCGTCAGGTCTTTCATTTTTGCTTAGCATAGGCATTGATTATAAGTTCGCAAATTCTTTTTTGTATTTTTTTACAGAAAATGGAATATTGGGAATTATATACACGATTTATTTGTTCCTGATTTGTACATATCATTGTATAAAAAGTTCTAAAAATATTAGACCATTAAAAGTGGGAGTGCTCGCTTTTGCTTTTGTTGGTCAAATAGCCGGAGGCTATTATACGGATCCTATATTATGGATTATGTATGGCATTGTTTGTTCAAATGAAAAGACTGTCATTAATTAAAAAGCATAGTTGATGGAGAACATTAATGAAACAATTAAAACAATTATTAAAAGAAAGTTTTTTGATGAATATTGTTTATAAATACCGCATGGTAAGATTTAAACATTACTGGAAAAAAAGAAATACTAATAATAAAACTACGGTTAATTGCATATTTTCTCCAGAAATAGTGACAGTAGGGAATAACACGTATGGAGAATTGAATATTGTATCATTTAGAAATATAACAAGATTATTTATAGGTAATTTTTGCTCGATAGGGCAGAATGTAAATTTTATATTGGATGCGGGACATACATTAAATAATATATCTACATATCCTTTTAAAACAGCATTACTAAACTATAAAAATGAAGAAGCAATTTCAAAAGGAAATATAATTATAGATGATGATGTTTGGATAGGATTTGGTGCTACAATTATGTCAGGAGTTCATATTGGACAGGGAGCAGTAATTGCTGCTGGCTCAGTAGTAACAAAAGATGTTCCACCTTATGCAATAGTTGGTGGAGTGCCGGCCAAAGTGATTAAATATCGATTCCCATCAGATATTATTAATGAATTGCTAAAGATTGATTATAAAAAGATGACAGAAGATATGATAAAAGAGCACATCAATGAGTTATACAACGAATTGGAAAGTATTGAACAATTAGAGTGGGTGCCGAAGAAACAGAGATAAATTTAATTATGAAAAATTTGTTACCCAATATATACAAGATGTTGAAGGAGATTAATTTGTATGAAAATTATGCCTAACAGAATGGATAGAGGATTTTATCAGTATCAAAAAGAATTTGAAGATAAAGCGTTAGAAGTGCTACGATCGGGATGGTATGTACTTGGAAAAGAAGTGTCTTTATTCGAAGAAGAGTTTGCTTCATATGTAGGAACAAAATATTGTGTTGGTTCAAGGCAATACATACATTGCATCTGTAATGGGAATAACCATGAATGGAGCCACTCAGGTATTTATTGAGCCAGATGAGCACTATGGTATGAATCCTGAAAAAATTGAGCAGGCTATTACAGATAAAACAAAAGCTGTTTTGGTAACGCATCTTTACGGTATGGCATCTAGAATGGATGAAATTAGTGTTATTTGTAAAAAATACAATTTGAAATTGGTTGAAGATTGTGCACAGTCGCATGGAGCTTGCTTTGATGGAAAAATGACAGGTAGTTTTGGCGATATTGGCTGTTTTTTATTTTATCCATCAAAGAATTTAGGGGCTTTTGGTGATGCGGGAGCTATTACAACAAATGATCCAACTATCGATAGAGCATGTAGGACATTTAGAAATTATGGATCGCAGAAACGTTATTATAATGAGATTGTAGGGGCTAATTCTCGGCTTGATGAATTACAGGCGGCTCTTTTACGAGTAAGGCTTACTCACATGAACGAGTTGACGGAAGAAAAATGTAAAATAGCCGCTAGATACAGTAAAGAGCTGAATAATCCAAAAATTAAACTTCCTAAAGTGATTAAAGGTGCAACATGTGTATGGCATCAGTATGTAATTGCATGTGAAGAAAGAGAACGATTGATTAATTATTTAAATGAAAAAGAAATAGGAACAATAATTCATTATCCGATACCACCGCATCTTCAAGAATGCTATAAATATCTTGGGCATAAAGAAGGTGACTACCCAATCACAGAAAAATTAGCAAAGACAGTGTTATCTATTCCTATGTATAACGGAATGACAGAAGATGAGCAGAATTATGTGATAGACGCAATCAATGCATTTAAGTAATATGTAAGCATTAAAGGATGAGGATGGAATGAAATTACAAGATAAATGTAAAATAATTAACATTGCAGATTTTGGAGATGAAAGAGGAAAACTTGTTGTTGTCGAAGGGGGACAGACTGTACCTTTTGATATAAAAAGAATTTTCTATATTTATGGATCAGATGCAACAGTTGCAAGAGGTGAACATGCTAACCGAGAATCAGAATTTGTGCTTATTAATGTTGCAGGAACAAGCAAAGTTCGTATCACTGATGGAAAAGAAGAACTCATTGTTGAATTAAATAAACCAATGATGGGTGTATATATTCCTAAAATGATATGGAAAGATATGTATGATTTTTCAGCGGATCCAGTACTTTTAGTATTAGCAAGTACTCATTATGATGGAAAAAATTAGAAATTAACGATTTAGGGCTAAAATTATAGGAAGAGAAAATAATATATGAATATGTCAAATGTAGAAATTATAATTCCAACTTATAATAGACCACATATAATAAAAAAATGGTTTGATTGCGATTTGCAACATGCATTAGAACTTGGATTTGCCATTGCAGTTTATGATAGTAGTACTAATGATGAAACAGAAAACCTAATAAAAGATATAAATAAAAATAATAATATTAAAATTAAATATGTTCGGATTGATAATAATATTCGAATTGACGAAAAAGTTCTAATTTCTATTTTGGATTCGGAATACGATTATGTATGGCCACTAGGTGATTCGAGAACTGTGAATTTTGACCAGATAAGACAGAAAGTAATCCCTTATATAGAAGAAGAATTTGATTTTTCTTGTATATATAGTTTTTCACATAGAAATAATGATAGAAAAATATACACAGATTCTAATGTTTTTTTTAAGGAATGTTTTTGGCATGCAACATTATTGGGAGGAATTATTTTTAAACGAGACATCTTTTCAGAGTTACATGATGAAAAGATATATGCTTTTTTTAAAAATAAGTATTGCAGAAATGATGGATTTTCGTATTTAGGTATTTTTTATGATTTAATAGCAAATAAATCTATTAAAGCCTCATTTTCTATAGTTGAAATACAAGATATATGTGTAAATAAAAAGCCGGCATGGTTGAGGAGATATTTAGAGGTTTGGTGTGATAATTTGTGCTATTTAATGGATCAATTGGATTCAACTTATGATTATTCTAAGGAAATAGTGTTAAAAGAAGTATGGACAATACTTGGATTGGATAAAGTCGTGTGGTGCTATAAAGCTAGGGTAGCAGGTGGATTGTCAGGAAAGTTATTTGATTATTATGATAATAGGGGGGAGATTGAAAGAGTTAGTACCAATAAAAGAAGATTTAGAATATATTCTAAAATGCCTATTGTGTTGTTAAAAACAATATATGATATTAGAAATTTATGTGGAAATCTTTATAGAAGAATAAAAAGAGTATGCAAAGGAGATTGGAAATGAAAGTAGTACTTTTAGCTGGAGGACATGGAACAAGAATATCAGAAGAGTCACAATTCAAACCCAAGCCGATGATTGAAATAGGTGGAAAGCCTATATTATGGCATATTATGAAAGAGTTTGCTTATTATGGATATAAAGAATTTGTTATTTGTGCAGGGTATAAACAAGAATATATAAAGAAATGGTTTGCTGATTATTTTCTTACACAGTCAGATGTATCATTTGATTATCGGTATGGAAAAAATATAATGACAATTCATGATAGTCATTGTGAACCGTGGAAAGTAACCGTTGTTGATACCGGGTTAAACACTATGACAGGTGGTCGTATAAAAAGAATTCAAAAGTATATTGGTGATGAACTTTTTTTTATGACTTATGGAGATGGGGTGTGCGATGTTAACATTAATAGTTTATTAGAGTTTCATAAAAAACATGGAAAAATTGCAACGTTAACAGCTGTACTTCAAGATCAATCCAAAGGAGTGTTAGATATTGGCGGAAATAATGCAGTGAAGTCATTTAGAGAAAAAAGTGTTTCTGATGGAGCACCGATAAATGCAGGATATATGGTGCTCGATTCAAAAATATTCAATTATATCAGAGATGATACCACAGTGTTTGAGAGAGAACCATTGGAAAAACTTGCCAAGGAAGGTGAATTAATGTCATATATGCATAAAGGATTTTGGCAGTGCATGGATAATATGAGGGAAAAAGAGGAACTAGAAACTCTGTTAAAAACTGGAAATGCTCCATGGAAAATTTGGGAGGATTAATTGTGGATTACAAAGTTGATTTAGATTTTTACAAAGATAAAAAGGTGCTGATTACAGGACATACCGGTTTTAAAGGAACTTGGCTTACACGGATACTGATTAATGCAGGTGCGAAGGTCTGCGGATATTCACTTAATCCACCTACTAATCCATCATTATTTGCAATTGCAGATGTTGAGGATAAAATAAAACACGTTGTTGGTGATGTAAGAGATTTGGATTATTTGAAAAAAATATTTGAAGAATTTCAGCCGGAAATAGTTTTTCATTTGGCTGCACAACCCATTGTACGAGATAGCTATAAAGAACCTGTATATACATACGAGACAAATGTAATGGGAACTGTTAACATTATGGAATGTGTACGTTTAAATTCATGTGTAAAATCTGTACTTAATGTTACTACAGATAAAGTATACCATAATAATGAATGGTGTTGGGGGTACAGAGAGGATGAGCCTTTAGATGGATTTGATCCATATTCAAATTCAAAATCATGTTCAGAACTTGTCACTCATTCATACTTAAATAGTTTTTTTTATAATCGTAGTAATTTATCTGTATCAACGGCTAGAGCAGGGAATGTAATCGGTGGTGGGGATTTTGCAAATGATAGAATCATTCCTGATTGTGTTAGAGCTATGAAGGATGGCAGAATCATTGGGGTGAGAAATCCGTATTCAACCAGACCTTATCAACATGTTCTGGAACCATTGGCTGTTTATCTTACAATTGTGCAGAAGCAGTATGAAGATAAAAAATATCAGGGATTCTATAATGTAGGACCAGACGATAGTGATTGTGTTACTACGGGTGATTTGGTTGAGCTTTTCTGCAAATGTTGGGGAGAGGATGCTAAATGGGAAAATCAAGCAGAAAAAGATGCTCCGCATGAAGCAAATTTTCTAAAGCTAGATTGTAGCAAAGTAAAGGCAACATTTGGATGGAAACCACGTTGGCACATAAATAAATGTATGGACATGGTATGTAGATTTAGTAAAGTATGGATTTCAGGTGGTAATGTGCCAGCCGAAATGGACAGAGAGATAAATGAGTTTAGGAGGGAGAACTAGAAATGGCAAATTGGACAAATGAAAGTGAAGCAAGGGAGCAGATTAAGAAGCTTGTAACGGAATATTATCATGATTTTAAAGAAAAAAAGGAAGAATATAAAGAGGGAGAACGTATCACATACGCAGCTAGAGTATTTGATGAGAAAGAAATGTGTGCACTTACTGATGCAACATTAGATTTTTGGTTGACTACGGGACGTTTTGCAGATCAGTTTGAAAAAAAATTTGCAGAGTGGATTGGTGCAAAGTATGCTCATTTAGTAAATAGTGGATCGTCAGCAAATCTTATTGCATTTATGACACTTACAGCACCTGAGTTAGGAAAACGTCAGATAAAAAAAGGTGATGAAATTATTACTGTAGCATGTGGATTCCCAACAACAGTTACACCTGCAATTCAATATGGAGCTGTTCCAGTGTTTGTAGATGTCACAGTGCCACAATATAATATTGATATAACTAAATTAGAGGCTGCTTTATCAGAAAGAACAAAGGCTGTAATGATAGCACATACTCTTGGAAATCCATTTGATTTGTTAGCGGTAAGAAAATTCTGTGATAAACATAATTTATGGCTAGTAGAGGACAATTGTGATGCTCTTGGTAGTGAGTATACAATAGATGGTGAGACACGGTTTACAGGAACATGGGGAGATATTGGAACGTCAAGTTTTTATCCACCACACCATATGACTATGGGAGAAGGTGGTTGTGTATATACAAATAATCCACAGCTTCATAGACTAATTCTTTCATTTAGAGATTGGGGACGTGACTGTATATGTCCTTCTGGTCAGGATAATTTTTGTGGACACAGATTTGATGGTCAGTATGGAGAACTTCCTAAAGGGTATGATCATAAATATGTTTACAGTCATTTCGGATACAATCTTAAAGTTACAGATATGCAGGCAGCAATTGGATGTGAACAGTTAAAAAAATTTCCTGAATTTATAGAGAGACGACGTCATAACTGGGATAGATTGTATAAGGCTCTTCAAAGGGTTGATGATAAGATTATACTTCCTATGCCAGCAGAGAATAGTAGACCATCGTGGTTTGGATTTCTTATTAGTGTAAGGCCTGAAAGTGGATTAGATAGAAATATGGTTACAAAGTATATAGAAGAACGAAATGTTCAGACTAGGTTATTGTTTAGTGGAAATCTGATTAAACATCCTTGTTTTGACCAGATAAGAGGGACGGATGCATATAGAGTTGTGGAAACACTAGAGAATACAGATTTCATCATGAACAATACATTTTGGGTTGGAGTATATCCAGGAATGAGTGATGAGATGATTGATTACATGGCAAAGGTTATTATTGAGGCAGTTAGTTTATAGAAAAATCTAAGGAGTAGAAGGGTATGAAGGTAACTGATTATATTATAGAATATGTAATTAATGAAGGTGTGACAGATATATTTGGATATCCGGGTGGTGTTATATGCCATTTTATGGATTCGGCAACTAAATATTCATCTGATATTAATTTGCATATAAATTATCATGAACAAGCAGCAGCGTTTGCAGCTTGTGGATATGCTCAGGAAAAATGTGATGTAGGGGTAGCTTTTTCGACATCTGGACCAGGAGCAACAAACTTAGTTACTGGGATTGCCAATGCTTACTTCGATTCTATACCAGTTGTTTTTTTTACAGGACAAGTTGATACATATGGTTTAAAAGGAAATCTTCCAATAAGGCAAAGAGGTTTTCAAGAGACTGATATGATTTCAATTGTTGATAGTATTACAAAATATGCCGTACGTGTAGATGATCCCCTAAATATGAAGTATGAATTAGATAAGGCATTTTCTATGGCAAAAGAAGGTAATCCAGGTCCTGTTTTAGTTGATTTACCAGCAGATATTCAGAGAGCAGATATTGATGTGAATAAACTTATGGGATTTAAAAAGCAAGAGAATAGAGCGGATTTATCTGGTACTGTTGACTTGATTTTAAATAAGATAATGGAATCAAAACGACCTTGTTTATTGATAGGAAATGGAGTTAAACAGTCAGGCTGTAAAAAATTACTTGAGAGATTTGTAAACATAATGGAGATTCCTACAGTTTTTTCAATGCCGGCATTTGATACATTATCGTATGATAATAAGTATAATTATGGATTTATAGGTGCAAATGGTCATAGATATGGCAATTTTGTGCTTGGAAAAGCAGATTTGATAATATGTATAGGGTCAAGATTAGATTTAAAGCAAGTTGGAAATGATAGATCAAAATTTGCATCACAATCGAACATTATTAGAGTTGATATTGATAATAATAATTTTAAATTTGCTGTTCATGAACATGAAATACAGATTCAAGCAGATATAAAAGTGCTATTGCCAGAGTTACTAAATAACATTTCAGGTGAATTTACATGCAGTAAGGAATGGAATGACGTATGTGCTCAAATAAAAAAATCTTTGGAAAATTATGATGATGAAGTATATACATGTCTGTTAAAAGATTTTGCAAAAGAAATGCCAGATAATATATCTGTAACATTGGACGTAGGACAGAGTCAAGTATGGTGTGCACAACAGATACGGGTAAAAGGCAATCAGTCTGTACATATGTCAGCAGGACATGGAAGTATGGGATATGCTTTGCCAGCAGCTATTGGATCATATTATGCAAGTAGAAAACCAGTATTTTGTTATAATGGAGATGGTGGAATACAAATGAATATGCAGGAATTGCAATTCCTTGCAAGGGAAAAGTTACCGGTGCAAGTTGTGATTTTAAATAATCATGCATTGGGAATGATTAGAGGATTTCAAGAAGCCAATTTTGATGCAAATTATACGCAGACAATAGAAGGAATGGGGTACTTGGCTCCTAATTTTGAGAGAATAGCTCACGCATATGGTTTGCACTACATTAAAATTGAAAATCTTAATAATTTAAATGATAAAATTAATATTAATGAACCATCAATAATAGAGTTGGTTTTACCAGTTAACACCAGCCTAAATCCTAATTTTGGAAGAAATGGGTTAATACAGGATCAAAGACCATATTTGGATAGAGAATTATTTGATAGACTAATGAAATTGTAGGAGAACAATAAAATGATAAATTTGTTAGAGTGTACTTTGAGAGACGGAGGTTATATTAATGACTGGAAATTCGGATATAATGCAATAAAAGACATGATAAAGAAATTCGAAATGTCTAATGTAGAAATTTTAGAATTAGGTTTTTTGAAAAATGAACCATATGATAAAGATAGAACAGTATTTAATGATGTGAAGCAAATAAATAGTCTTATCCAAAATAAGAAAAAAAATATAAATTATGCTGCAATGGTAGAAGTAGTAAATCCATTACCACTAGATATGTTAGATGAAAGGTGCGATAATGGAATTGATACGATTCGTGTAATAGTGTGGAAAACAAAGCATGATGAAAATGGAAATGTTGTTGATGCTCTTGAGGAAGGGTATGAATATTGCAAAGGTATTGTGGACAAAGGGTACAAACTTTGTGTTCAACCTGCGAGAGTTGATCAATATAATGATGAAGAATTTATTGCGATGTTAAATAAATTCCAAAATTTAAATCCAATGGCAATTTATGTGGTTGATAGTTGGGGGACACAAAATTCCAATAATGTTATACACTATATAAATTTGGCTGATAAAATTTTAGATTCTAAAATTGCAATAGGATATCATGGACATAATAATTTAATGCAAGCATTTGAAATATCAGTTTCACTTGTAAAATTAGAACTTACAAGAAAATTATTTATTGATGCAAGTGTTTATGGAATTGGACGAGGAGCAGGAAACCTTAATTCTGAAATAATTGCAAAATATTTGAATGATACATTAAATAAGAATTATAATGTTATACCAATGATTGAGATATATGAAAAATATATTAAAGAAATATACACAAAGCATGAATGGGGGTATTCTATTCCATATTATTTGACGGCACAGTATAATTGCAATCCTAATTATGGGGAGTATTATGGAATAACAAAAAAATTGTCAGTTATAAGTATAAATAATATTTTAAAAAATATAAAAGACGATGATAAAGTTTTGTTCTCAAAGCAGAAGGCAGATTTTTATCAGTCAAAATATGAAAAAAATTTTGACAGATTCGAGGAGGTGATATCTTAACTATGCGTGCAGATGAGTGGATAGTGAATTTTTTAGTTGATAAAGGTGTGACAGACGTATTTGGTATACCTGGAGTTGTAGTAATGGATTTTTTATATGCAGTTGATAAAAGAAAGCCGGAAATTACTCCTCATTTGTGTTACCATGAGCAAGCAGCAGCATTTGCAGCTTGTGGTTATGCACAGGATAATGGAAAATTGGGAGTTGCTTATTCAACTAGAGGACCAGGAGTGACCAATATGATGACAGCCATTGCAGATGCATATTATGATTCGATTCCGGTGATGTTTATAACAGCGCATTCATGTGAGAAAATTGAAGATGGAATGCGTGTTATGAATAATCAAGAAATTGATACGGTAGGATTAGTAAAAAATATAACAAAAAGGGCTGTACGTATTGATAAAATTGAGGATTTTCAAAGAGAAGTTATTTTAGCTTATGATGAAGCTACTCAAGGTAGAAAAGGACCAGTATTTTTAGATATTTATAATAAATTATTTGGTAATGAAGTTGATGATATTATAATTGATAATATCGATGTAAGCGAATACTCCATAGATGTAAAGGAATTAGTTGATGAAATAGAAAAGGAAATTTCAGAGGCAAAAAGACCTATATTTTTAATTGGAAATGGTGTTAGGGGTGAAAAGAATGTTAGTATACTAAAGAGTATAGTACAAAAATTTAAAATCCCAGTATTATCAAGTAGAACTGCACAAGATATTCTTCCTGATATAGATGAGTATTATGGATTTATTGGGAGTCGAGGAACGAGATACAGCAATTTTATATTAAGTAAGGCTGACCTTATTATATCGCTAGGTAATAGAATGGCGTTTCCTGTTAATTCAAAAAGTTTTCGACCAATCGTTGAAAAAAGTCATACCATTCGGGTAGAGATTGATAAAACTGAATTGAACAGAAATATACCACATACTTTAAATTATATTGTTGATGTATCGAAGGTACTTCCTATTTTAATGACTGCAGATTTATCATACAATAATTCGGGAGAATGGGAAAATGTATGTCAAGAATTGAGAAATACGCTTGAAGAATATGACATTAATTTTGTTATTGATATTATAAAGAATATTATTAATTTGTCAGATTCGAAAATGCCGATTGTATGTGATGTAGGAAATCATAGTTTCTGGGTAACAATCGCATATGCATACCAAAAAGCAACAAATCGTATAATGTATTCGGGTTCATTTGGAGCTTTAGGATGTGCATTACCAAAGGCAATAGGGGCATATTATTCAAACAATAAGCCAGTGTTGTGTTTTACTGGTGATCAGGGAGTGCAATTTAATTTACAAGAATTGCAGTATATAGCTGATAATAGATTACCTATAACGATAGTAATTCTTAATAATACATCATCTGGAATGATCATGGAAAGGGAAGAGAAAAAATATGGAGACTATTTAGTTCATACAACAACAAATGATGGTTATAGTTATCCTGAATTTGAAAAGGTATCAAAATGTTTTGGAATTAATTATTATAGAATTAAGGAATATAATGATGTATTGAACTTAAGCGATAAAATGTTTAGTGAGCCTGGAATAGTAGAAATAATGGTTGATATTAATACACCATTGTATCCCAAATTACCATCAGGAGAACTTTGCCAGAACTTATCGCCTAAATTGCCAGATGAATTGTTTGAGTATTTTGATAAATTGTAAATATGGACATTATAGCAAGTAGGATAAGAAAATGAATGATTTTAATGAAAAAACTATTATGATAACTGGTTCATCAGGGTTAATTGGAAGTAATTTGGTAAAGTCTCTTCTGAAAAATAATAACACGAAAGTTATTGCTGTAGGGCGAAATATAAAAAAGTTAAACAATATTTTTTATAAATATAAAAACAATTCAAATTTGATTTTATTAGAACATGATATATGTTCTCCAATTAAAGTAAATGAGAAAATTGATTATGTATTTCATGCAGCAGGACCTATAGCTGGAAATATAATTAGAGAATATCCTATGGATGTTATATTACCTAATATTATCGGAACAATTAATGTGTTGAATTTTATAGATGAACAAAAAAAATGTAATGGTATAAATGCTAAACTTATTGTTTTTTCATCGGCTACAGTATATGGGAATAAATATAAAGAGGAAAGTGTTGTCACAGAGGATAAAACATATGTTGCTGATGATCTTGATGCTGTAAATGCACCTTATTCAGAAAGCAAACGAATGGTTGAAGTAATCGCAAAATCATATTCCAAGCAAAAAGATATAGATGTATATATAGCGCGTTTTAGCTATGTATATGGTTATGCAAACAGTTTGCCTAATACAGCTTTTTACCAATTTATTAAAGAGGCATTAGCGGGAAGAGATATTATATTGAAAAACTCTGATTTGCCAAAACGAGATAATATTTATATTGATGATGCAATTCAGGGACTTTTGACAGTTGCATTAAAGGGAGAAAAGGGACAATCATATAATATCTCTACAAACCGGGAGGCTGAAAATTTTGCAGCGATTGATGAGATGGCTGAAATAATTGTTAAAGTTGTTAATGAAATTAAGAATACAAACATAAATTTGTTATATGAAAAAGAAAGTAACAATAACAATAGAAGTTCAGGGATTGTATTATGTAACGACAAACTTAGTGCTTTAGGGTGGAAGGTTAATACAAGTTTAGAGGATGGAATAAGAAAAACAGTGGAAAATTTTATAGATGATTTAGAAAAATCGTATTAAGAAGTGTAACTGTATATTCTAGCACCATTACGTTTCGAGATATACCCTAATATTATGTGCTTAACAAAAGTTGAATAGGTGACTCAGTAAAAAATTATTTAATTAAAAGAAAGGAAATATATGATAATTAAATTACTATTATCATTCAAATAATAAAATGAATAGATCTTCGAAAGCATTAAAAAGTGTTATATTTGGTTTCCTATTTAAAATTCTATCAATGGTCGGCCCGTTTGTAGTTAGAATTATTGTAAATTGGACTTTAGGAGTAGAATATCTTGGGGTTAGTGGGGTTTTTTCATCAGTATTATCTATGCTAAGTTTGGCGGAATTGGGATTTGCAAGTGCAATTACATATAAATGCTATTCTTTATATGCTGAGAATGATAAAGTCAAACTTCATGCGTATTTAAATTTTTATAAGAATGTTTATCGTATAATTGGTATGATAATTATTGTATTAGGTGTAGCAGTCACACCATTCTTAAAGGAGGTTGTTAGCGGAGAAATTCCACAAGAACTGAATATTTATGTTGTGTATTATATTTTGTTGTTTAATACTGCAATTAGTTACTTCCTCGCAGCGTATAGAACCATAATATTAATAGTCACACAGAGGCAGGATATAGAGAGTAAGATTGCCATTATATGTAATTTACTGATGTATATATTACAAATAGTAATATTATTGTTCATAAAAAATTATTACATATATTTGGCAATGCTACCATTATGTACCATAATGATTAATATTGTTAGATATGGAATTACAAAGAAAAAATATCCGGATTTGATTCCAAAAGGGAATATTACATTAGAAGAAAAAAGAGAAATTGTAGATGGTATTAAACCTTTGATAGGTCATAGATTGCAGGGTACAATTGTTGTTTCGGCAGATAACATTGTAATATCTATATTTATGGGTATTACAATGGTTGCAATATATAATAATTATTATACAATCATAGCAGCTTTGAGTGGATTTATTATAGCTATATATGCTGCTATACAACCTGGAATTGGAAATTCTATGGTAACAGAAACGGTTAAAAAAAATTACGAGGATTTTAATAAGCTTTCATTTGTTTTAATTTGGATTATTGGTTGGATGAGCATTTCTTCAGTATGTTTATTTCAGGATTTTATAAGTTTCACATATGGAGAAAAATATTTGTTGCCATGTACGACAGTTTTTTTATTAGTTTTTGAATTTTATATTTGGAAAACATTTGATATTGTGATGACTTATAGAGATGTGGTAGGAAAGTGGTCAGGGGATGGAATGATTCCTTATATATCTGGCGGTTTTAACTTAATAACAAATGTTGTTTTAGTCAAATTGTTAGGAGTAAATGGTGTAATTATTTCTACTATTTTAGCCTTTACTCTTTTTACAATTCCAAACAGTTTAAAAGTGCTTTTGAAAGATGTTTTTAATGTTTCAATTTATGATTATTTGGGGAAATATGTAAGAGATACGTTAATTATATTTCTGGTGGGAATTTTAACATATTTTATTTGTAAAAATATAAATACTAATAGTAGTATAATAAATTTTATATGTAAAGGAGTTATTTGTATAGTTATTCCCAATATATTACTTTTTATGATATGGAGAAAACGTAAGGAATATATATTTTTTAAAGATAAGTTAATTGGAAAATTTATAAACTAATTGTAGTATATAAGGAGAATTATGAAATACACACACTACATTAAAAGAAAAATAGGAAATGCAATATTAAAGTATGATTTTCTATATGATGTTTTACATATATTTTATAAAAAACTTTCAAAATATAGTATTTTTTCATTATATGAATATTCAGTAAATGCTAATGCAATTATTAAGATGATTGACGCATCAGAGTCATTTAATTATTACAGTCAAGCGACAACTAAAGAATTGTATGAGATATGGAGTTATTCAAAAACAGAAAATAGAAAATGTTCTAAGCAGTATATTGCTCTTTTGAGAAATGTAACTGTTAGGTCTGACACAGATGGTATATTTTGCGATGGATATTATTTGACGGATAAAATCTTATTTGACAGGAAGGGATTTGAAGAACATTTCCCAAGGGGAGGAATTGTAAAAAACGATAAATGTATTATAATTAATAGAAATAAAAAAGGAGAAAAAATTCCTCAGGCTATTTCATTAGTTAAAATGTGGTCCTATAATTATTTTCATTTTGTATTTGAAGGAATGTCGCGTTTAGGTGAGATAGATAAGTTAGAAGAGTATAAAAGTTGGCCTATATTAATTGATGAGTGTGTAAAAAAAGATCAGAGAAATGTTGAGATAATTAATATTTTAAATAGAAATCATAGAGAAATTATTTGGGTTAAAGAAGGAGAATGCATTGAAGTAGCTAAATTGTTACAACCTCCAACATTATCATGGGGAATATGGGATGTAGAAAAAGCTGTTAAAAATGCATGGGGATATATGATTGATATAAAAGCTGGTCAATATTTGCGAAATACAATTTTGGAAAATTATGTTCCAAGTAATTATTATAATTGTGTTTTCGTAGCAAGAGGAAATAATAACAGATTAATAAATGAGCCGGAATTAATCAGTTTTTTTGAGAAAAATGGTTTTTATATATTCTGTCCAGATAAAATAAAATCCTTTCAAGAAGAATTGGATTGTTTTGCCACTGCAAATTGTATTGTTTCATGTGCAGGTGGAGCAAGTACTAATTTTATTTTTTGCAAAGAAACGGTAGATATATATTGTTTACTACCATTTGAATTTAGATGTGATAATCCTCAGGATATTACAAATTCTATAGGCGTAGTCTCGCATATGATTGATGGAAAGATTGTAGCAAATGGTGGAATGCTGATGAAATCTACATTTGAAATTTCTTTGGAAAAATGTCAAATGATTGTGGATAAATGTTATGAGAAGGGTTATTTGTCGTAAAGTAAGTGAAAAATAATTTGATGGATTGCATAGCTCCACATTCAACTTCATAATAAAAAGCAGGAAATGCTAGCATTTTACTTTAACTATTATGAGGTAAATGCAAGAGTCTGTGAAAGCTGACTTGAAAAGGTAAATTCCAGTTGAATATTACGGTGCGGCAGTACTATTAGAGCGTGTATGTCATGAAATTGAATTACAGGCAAAGAAGAATGAAGTAAAGAATGTACTTGTTACTAGTTCTGCAGATACCGAAGATATAGCGCTGATTATGGATAAGGTGCAGCAGAAGTTAACAGAGGCTTGGAGTCAGTGCTGTGAAGTCGGATTCGATTGCTTCAGATAGTCTAGAGGCTCTTGAGCAGTTACAGAAGGTAGATGGAGTTGTTTTTGTGGAACAGTTAATGAAGTCTTCCAGAGAGGATATCAGAAAAGAAACAGAGCTTTGCAGCCGTTACCAGATTGCTGTTTTAGGTAATGTTGTAGTTGATGGTGAATAGGATTTTTAATGGCATTTACAAAAAAGAGTCTAAATGCTATTATATTTATAGGTGTGTAGCTTTATTGACATAAAACAAAGCCTGACGTATAATAATATTTTTTGGGGTTGAAGTTTGTATAGTATATGTAAATATTACATATGATGAATTAAAATGGATGAATGGAGTGAATCATATGAATGAAAAGAATAGGGGGTTCGGGAATAATGTTAAACTGTTCATTTCTGACAAGAATTTAAGTGAACAGACGGTAGCAGAGCATCTTGGTTATTCCAAATATGATTTATGGAAGATTATGGATGGTCGTCTTTTTTTTGGATGAAGATGAAAAACGTGATATTGCTGAGGAGTTGCAGACTACAGTTGAAGATCTTTATATGCCAAGGTCTGAGGAAAAGTATCATGCTGCAGGTTGTATAGAGTGTCGAGGTGAATTCAGTCATGCTGACACTAAAGCGTATATTTTAGATTTATTGGATGTATATTGCGATGTACAGGAATTGATAGCGGAGAATTAGGTCATTTTTTAATGGCCTTTTCTTTTTATGGAGGGAAAATGGACAAGACAATCATTGGTGCTATATAAGAATTTATTAAAGGAAAACGGGATGAAGCAAAGTAAGCGATGAATAACATACCGTTTCAAATTTAATTGAAGATTTGGGATAATACAGTCAATAAACAGTAAACGACTACTTTATCTATTTTCAGATCTTGATGCGGATGTATCACTCTTCTTTTCTTAAGCAAAGGTAGCCGGTTACTGTGTTTAACTACTTTAGCTGACAGGAGGAGCAGCTTATGCGTAATAAGAGAAGAACAGACGAAGAATGGCAGTCATCCGTGACAATTTCCAGATGGATCCGTTCTCCAATGCGGTCTTTCTGTTCTGTGGACGCAAAAAGAATACGATGAAAGCCCTCTATTTTGACCGGGATGGATTTGTACTCCTGCAGAAGCGCCTGGACAATGGAAAATTCCAATGGCCGCGCAATGCTTCAGAAGTCAGACCTCTGACAAGGCAGGAATTCCGCTGGCTGATGGAAGATATCCACAGATGTGGGATCATGGGGCGCGTTGTCCGGGGATAGTTGTGCATGACATCATCATGATGTGCATAACTTTACGGAAAATCCCGGAAACCGGCTGATTTTGAGAGAAAAAAGGAACTATCTGGCTTTCGGCATAATGCCAGTCTGATTTTGGACGGCATTTGCAACCATGCCTTCCTTTTCGTACAATAAAGGTAACGAAAAAAGAGGGAGGGATTCACCGTGGATCAAAAAGGACAGGACATACTTTTCAACAGTGAGACCAGGCAGAAGGATCTTATGATCCAGATGCTTTCTGAACGGTTAGATGAAAAAGACGGGACCATCACAGAACTGAAGGAAACCATCAATGACCTGAAAGAAACAATTGCCGGTCTCAGGGAAACACTGGATGAATTCCAGCGGAAACTCTTTGGTACAGGCAGTGAGAAGACAAAACGGGATAAGGAAACGGAAGAAACTGTGACAACGATCGTCAAAAGCCACAAACGGACAGCACGCAAAGCGAAAGCGACGCGTGAAGACCAGTATGGAAATCTTCCAATCCATAAGGAAGTCATCCCCCTGCCGGAAGAAGATAAGTATTGTCCTTATTGTAATTCCAAGATGGAGTATGTGACGGAAACGTTTGTCCGGGAAGAACTCCGGATCACACCTGCGAAGGTGGAACGAATTCATTATTACCAGGAAAAATGGCAGTGCCCGGAATGCAAAAAAGATGGTGATGGAACATTCGCAGAATCCAAAACACCTACCGCTTTAATCCCGCACAGCCCGGCCTCTCTATCCATAGTCTCATATGTTGCAATGGAAAAGATCGGACTGGCAATGCCTTATTACCGGCAGGAGTTTCTGATGAACCAGCTGGGATGAAGAACTTTTAAAGCGTGATCTGGTGCATGCAGACGAGACAACATGTCAGGTTTTGCGTGAGAAGGGACGCACTGCGGAGCAAACATCCTATATGTGGTTATATACAACCGGCAGTGATGCGCTCACTCCAATCGTCCTCTATGATTATCAGCCAAGCCGTAAAGGATCCTGTGCACAGAACTTTATAGAGGGATTTCGTGGACTGGTACAGTGTGACGGATACCAGGGTTACAACAAGCTGGGGAAAGCGGTGAACTATGCCCAAAACCATCACGACACACTGATGAATTATCTGCTGGATGGCAGATGTGAGATTTCGAACAATCGGGCAGAGCGAAAAGCCAAAAGTTATGCGATTGGGCGGAAAGCTTTCCTGTTCCACACATCAGAGACCGGTGCCGGTGCAAGTGCGGTGATGTACAGCATCGTAGAGACAGCAAAAGCAAACAATCTGAATATTTTCCAATACCTCTATACGGTATTCCTGTATATGCCGGATTACACGAATTCGTCCGCAGGTATAGAGCAGCTGATGCCGTGGAGTGAATTTATAAAGGAACAATGTTCAGGACTAATTGATGTGGAATCTAATGTTCCGGAAAAAAGAATTCCCCTGCCGCATAGGTAGCAGAGGAAGTGAAAGTAAACGGTAGTCGTTTACTGCTTTAACTGAATTTAGGAATATGGTAGGCGGTGTGTTATTCATCGCTTACGGATTAGAAGTAAGAGTAGTAGATTCGATAATCTAAGATGATGTGGCAGATTTCGAACAGTTACAGAAGTTTGAAGGTGTGATTTTTGTAGAACAGATGATGAAATCTTCCAGAGAGGATATCAGAAAAGAGACAGAGCTTTGCAGCCGTTACCAGATTGCTGTTTTAGGTAATGTTGTAGTTGAGGGTGAATAGAAATTGAAGAGAGTAGCTGTAGATTTGTTTTGCGGAATAGGTGGATTGACAAAGGGATTGCCTATGGTTGAGATAGAAGTGGTTGCTGGATATGATATAGACGGAACGTAAACGCACATTATTAATTTTCAGATGTAAATTGCCACCCGGAATGGAGACAAACAAATGAAAAAGAAAGTAATAGAGTATATTGATAATTTTATTGGAAATAGTGTGTATGACATTTCAAAATTTATTTTTTTCTATTAGTTCCCCCTGGTATGATTACAACATTTGTAGATAATGCTATATCTAAGGTAGTTGAGAATGCCTTTGCAGTATTTTTAATATCTTGTTTAGTATTGATTAGTTCAGTTATTGCTGCGTTGATATTATATAAAAATTTTAGAAAATATAAATTTGAATATATATATCAGAATGTCACTTTTGAATACAGTTTAGAGCGGATGGTGGTCACAACTGAATATAAAGTAAAAGCCAAAAGAAACAATTTGAAGAGCATGTATTCACGATCTAGTTGGTTTAAGGATGAAAAACAAAAAATAAAATGTCTCAATAAGAATTATAAGATAATCTTTTTAGAAAAAAGAGATACAAGTACGGAATTTGAAGTAGTATTTGATTCACCAATGAAAAAGAATGAAGTAAGAACTATTACAGTACGTGTAGAAGTGACAAATAAGTATAGACATTTTGAAAATTTTTATTCAAGAGAAATTATATCACCAGTTAATGAATTAAATATTACTTTAGTGATACCATCAAAATATAAAGTGAAGTCTATTTTAAAAGAAGAAATTTATGGAAGTGTTCGGAATGAAAAATCCACGACTAAGAAAGAAGATTTTAATGTGTTTTATGTATGGACGATACCAAAGCCTAAGATGAGATATGAATATAAAATAAGTTGGTAGGCTGTGCATACACAGATTTTCGGTAAGCACAAAATAATTCGACAGATTGCATACGCTCACATTCAACTTCATAATGAGAAGTAGGAAATGCTAGTGTTTTACTCCATTTTGTTTGCGAGATGCTAGCATTTTACTCTAACTATCATGAGGTAAATGCGATGCGATCACCAAGAGTTCCTGTTGAAGAACAATACCGCCTGATCATGGAATACCGCAAAAGCGGATTGTCGGATCATCAGTGGTACCTTAACAATGACATTAATCCTGGAACTTTTTACAGCTGGGTAAAATGGTTACGTCAAAATAATTGTGCGACATTCCTGAAAGAAATCAGCTTGCTGACCGAAAGAATGCTCAGCAGGAAGTCGTAAAGATTGAGATGAATACTACTCCAATCAATTTTGCTGACACAAATGCAGTCATGGAGCTTGCTATCGGCAATCTCAAACTTTGCATTCCAAATAGCACGGATCCGGTGCTTCTGGCACAAACAATAAAAATCCTGACGGAGTACGTATGTTAGGTGATATCACAGCCGCTGACGAACTTTATATCGTAACCGGTTACACGGATATGCGAAAATCGATTGACGGACTGTGTGCCATCGTAGAACAACAGCTTCACATGGATCCACGGCGTAGTGCGTTATACCTTTTCTGCGGAAAACGCTGCGACAGAGTTGTTCAATTTTCATTCATGAAACAACCCTAGACTATGTGTGTTCAGGGATATTTAAAACAGTTAAGAAATGGAGACATTAAAGACGATACTCTGAAGAGAGAGGCTGAGAATGCGATATTGAATTTGAAGCTTCAAAAAGAGGCAATTGATCTGGATAAAATTCCACCAAATAGTTTTTGTCTGCATGCAGTTGTATTGACGAAGGATGGTTATATACTAAGAACAAAACGAGATAAGAAGCTTGCTTATTATGGAGATCAGTATGATTTCTCGATTGAGGAACAGCTAAATGTATCGGATATAGGGAAAGAGGGAATTAGAATCAGTACATGGGCAGAGCGTATGTGCAGGGAAGAGTTAGGGATTGAAAATAGAAATGCAGAGGGAAATGTGAATATTCCTGTGCGGCGGAGCCGCCAGTCCAGTGTGGCGTGAGCCACCTGTCCAGACGGACTGAGCCACATAGGGTATAAATTATTCTCGCAGATTTTTAGCCAAACCGTATACTTCTTTCATGGATTTGTCATGATCAGCATCAAAGAATTAGAGCCATAAGCGATTAATATTTCAATGAATAGTTTTGGAATTAAAGTTCATATCTGGCATCGTATAAATTTTTTGATTGAAAAACAACTTTCGATTGAACAAAATCGCTGCGCGATGGCCTGCCAAGGCTGTGGCGCAGTTTTATTTTTATTAAAAAGCAGTGGAATTACTTTCCATAATCCGTTATTGTTAAGTTACCACACGAAACAACTGAACTAAGAAAGCTCCACTGCCTATGATAAGAATAACATTTTCCAGTCTCTTCCGCAATCGGAATTATGACGCTAATGCACCTCCGAATAGGTAGATGTAATTATTAACACTACTTATTCTGGAGGTTTTATTATGTATAAAGATATTTTTGAATCCATCCGCAATGAAGCGGAAAAACGTAACCTGCGTGAAAGAACTATTCAACTGTATTGCTCTGATGTCAGTTACTTCCTTCGTTGGATTGGAAAAAATGTTTCTGATCTTACACTTGAAGATGCGGAAAGTTTTCTTACTGCCAAACGTCTGGAAGGAAGGTCTCCTGAAACTCACAATCACTATCGGTCTGCAATCAAGTTCTTATATAAAAAGGTGCTGAAGATTGTCCGGGATGATGACACTGTTCCGGCTATGAAAAGAGAGCGAAATCTTCCTGCCGTTCTATCCCGCGATGAAATAAATGCAATCATTGACGCCACTCCGAATCTGAAGCATAAAGCGATTATTGCAACTATGTATTCTTCCGGATTACGTGTATCAGAGGTTGTTCATCTTCATTATGATGACATTTCACGTACCAACATGACAATTCATGTTCGTGAAACCAAAGGCAGAATTGACAGGTATACAATTCTGTCTCAAAAAAATTTAGACCTTCTCACAGAGTATTGGTTCAAATGTGGTCGCCCTAAAGATATCCTTTTCCCAAGTTCCTGGTCCGGTGGATATCTTGATATAGCCAGTGTTAACCAGTTCTTTAAGAAAAGTGCTAAACTCGCCGGCATTAACCGTCATGTTTCCTCTCATGCGTGCCGTCATAGTTTTGCCAGCCACCTATTCGAAAGTGGCACAGATATAAAATATATCCAGTCACTTCTGGGACATGTTGATCCTCGCTCTACAGATGTTTACCTTCATGTGAGCAACAAGACACTTCTTGGAATCCGCAGCCCGTTCGACAACCCGGAAGGTGGTGAATCATGAGTAAGGATTGTACGATTCAGGATGTTTTTCATTGTTTTTATCCATCTTTTGAATCCACACATAGTATTTCTCCCGCTCAGCGAAAGGCCGCTTATCACATCATGAATTGCAAAACCGGTGCCTTTGGTGTGAATGTAAGCGTATGCGAGGACTGCGGCTGCATGTCAGTCCACTATAACTCCTGCCGTGACAGATGCTGTCCTATGTGTCAGGAGTTTCCAAAGGAAAAGTGGGTAGATGCACGGCGTGAGGATATCTTGGATGCTCCTTATTTCCATGTGGTTTTTACAGTTCCAGAAGAACTCAATCCCATTATCTACAGCAACCAGAAATTCTTATATACTGCTCTTTATCATGCGGCTTCAGATACTCTCAGTGAACTTGCTGCTGATAGTAAATATCTTGGGACTGATATCGGCTATATTTGTATCCTCCATACATGGGGAAGCACCATGAATTTTCATCCTCATATCCATGCGATTGTTCTTGGTGGAGGGCTGGATGTGAAAAATCATTGGAAAGACAACGGGAAAGAGTTTTTTCTTCCGATTAAGGTGATCTCCAAAATATTTCGTGGAAAATATATGGCTGAACTTAAGCAACTCTGGGAAAATGACAGGCTTGAATTTCATGGATCGGCTGCACCTTACAAAAACTACTATACTTTCAAGGAATTGTTAAATACCTGCTATGCAAAGGAATGGATTCCTTATTGCAAGAAACCATTTGACGGTGCCGAATCTGTCATCAGATACCTTGGAAAATACACCCACCGGATCGCTATCAGCAACTACCGTATCAAAGACATGACAGAATCTACAGTTACATTTTCTGCTAAAGATTACAAAAACCAAGGGCTTTGGAAAGAGATCACCATATCCGGCGAGGAATTTATCCGTCGATTTTTAATGCATGTTCCTCCAAAACGTTTTGTACGTATCAGGCACTATGGTCTTCTTTCATCCAGAAATAAGAAGAAAAAGATTACCTTGTGCAGAAACATCCTTGGTTGCAAAAAATATATTTCCAAGCTGAAAGATATGGATGCACCTGCCATTATCCGTCTTCTTTATAATAAAGATATATGCAAGTGCTCTTCCTGTGGTGGTAAGATTATTCCTCTACCCACAGAACAACATTTCATAAAACCGAAACCACATATGCTCTGTTAATGAATCGTAACAGAATGTTTTTTTAGCTTCCTTAAGGAGGCTTGTTTCTGATGCCGTAATACAGGACTGAATTAAAAATCCTATGTATTTCTATCTGTACACGCTATCCTATTATAAATAGAGTGTCAGAATTAAAAGTCCATATAGAGTTGACGCGCTTTGTTCAACCAGAAAAAATCGAAATTGATGCAAACGAAAGGGCAGTTAATGAAAAGTCTCAATACTGCTTTTTCGTTTGCACCACCTTCGATTCTTTCCTTAACGATTTGACGTAAGTCCATTGTACCATTTTATGCCGGGTGATAGAATATTTTTATGGACGGAGTAAAAGGAATAGAAAATCGTCTAAAACAGCATAGCACAGTAGTATTATAGAAATATGGGAGGAAAATAAATAATGGGGTATTTTGAATTAGATATGACACAAGAGGAGCAACTTGCATCAATATTTAAAAGAATTGATATTGATAAAATTTTACATGGATATTTGATTTGAACTAGATTAAAGATGAAAGGAGAGTTTAAATTTATGAGTAAAGTGCTTACAACCGAACAGCGTGAGCAAGCAGGTTCAGACTCATATAACAGATTCGAATACCAAGTTCATTGGATTGTATGTCATATTATAGTAAGACTACAAGAGGATGCGGAGTGTATCGTTTTTTGTGAATTCCATGATGATATGGCTGAGTATTCTCCTGATAATCAACAGTACCAGTTTTTTCAGATAAAAACAAAAGAAGACTCTTCTGACTGGACTATTGCAGAAATGTCTAAAAGGGAGAAAAAGAAAACAGGAGGATATAAAAAGTCATTTTTAGGTTTTATTTTTTATAACTATCTGGTTTTTGGTGTTGAATGCTCGCATTGTTACTTTGTATCAAACAATGACTTCGATAATGATGTTTTATTATGGCAGGCGTATGTTGAAGATGGAAAAAGCCTTCAAACAGAGAATGTAGAGCTATATAGAAAAATCAAAGACCGCATCAAAGAAGAATTCTCTGATGATATGCCGAGCAATTTTGATTTAGTCTTTGAAGAATTTATCCAGAATACATTTGTCCATAAATCAGAATTACAGCTAACAACTTATGAAACTCAAACTATGGGTAAGTTTTTTAAACACTTGGCAGATAAAAATATTCCGTCAAATACTGCAAATTTTATTTTTCAGCAATTGTTAAATGATGTAAGAAAAAAGAGCAAAGAAAAAATAAAAATGCCTATTAGTATGAAAAGACTAGTTGAGAAAAAAGGTGTAGATGTTACTCAAGTAGGAAAGAAAATTGATGACAATATAAAAAACAGCGGAAATTATGATGCATTTCGCAATTACTTGATTATCCAATCGTTGTCAGACAAAGATGTTAATCGTATAATAGTAGCAAAAACACTCCACGATGCAAGATGGCTTGATGTTAATGATGTTAAATATCAAGAAATTGTTGTGACATTGAGAAAAGTGGTTTCTACATATTGCGAATTATGTGAGGCAAATGGAGTGAGTGAAGAATTGAAGAACTTATGTATTCAGGAATTACTAAATCACAGTCTCTTGTCAGATTCCCTTGATAAATCGTTGGTTGAGGTATTGTATTATGAACACAAATTTAGTCGAAAAAGTTAAACAAGAACAGGAGTACAAAATTTTAATTAGAAATTTACGAAAGATGAAGGAGGAAAAAGGGGATGAAAAGACTAACGATAAAAAAACTGATAGTAATCAGTCAAAGTGAGTCCAGGTCGTTAGAGGTTCCTTTTGAAAACGGGCTTAATATTATTCTTGGTGGAAATAAAACAGGAAAATCCTCGATTATTAAAAGTATATTTACTACATTGGGATGTGAGTGTAAAAGGATTGAATCTGGTTGGAAAAAGTTAATTTCTGCATATTTGCTGTTCTTTAAATATGGTGAAAAATCCTATTGTATTGTTCGACAGGGAAAGAAATTTCAGATTTTTGAGTGTAACAGAGATGACTATTCTTGCATTATTGAAACAAATGCCTTTCACGAATATAGTAACTGCCTAATGGATATTTTGAGTATTAAAATGCCTTGTATTTCAAATAAAGGCGAGCAATACAATGTGACGCCACCATTGCTTTTTAGATTTCAGTATATTGACCAAGATGAGGGATGGGGCAAAATAGCAGACTCCTTCAAGAATGCTTCGTATATTAGAGATTGGAAAGCAAATACAAATAAATATGTTTGCGGATATCTTGATGATTCATATTATGAACTTCAAGCACAAAAAGCAAAGTATATACTTGAAAAGGATGATAAGAGAAAAGAATACGAATACAATCAAAATTTTGTGTCTCATATCACATCTTCACTAACGCAAATTGAGAATACCGAATCCATTGAGGATGTTACAACAGATATTGAATCGTTGCTTTCCAAAGCAGAAGAAATGAGAAAAATGCAATTTTCTTATAATGCGGAGATGAACGTTTTAGAAAATGAGATATATATCAATCAACACAAATTGCATATCGTAGAACACAATCTTGCAGAAACAAAAAAAGATATTGAGTTTGCAATGACGCAAGAAGATGAGTTGGTCTGCCCAATTTGCGGTGCAGTTTATTCAAACAGATTAGATGAGCAATTAAATATTACTTCAGACTATGCTCATTGTGAGAAACTTATGGGTGAATTGAGAAATTGCATATCGTTTTCAACAGAAAGGCTGGAAGAACTTAAGAAAAAATATAACGATGTCGCATCAGAGATTCAATCCATTGAACAAAAAGTTCGTAACTCTCAAGAGCTTCTTACTTATTCTTCGTTTTATAAGAGCAAGGGGCAGTATGAGATATATGAATCCTGCAAGGCTCAATTAGAATCTTTGCAACAAGAAATAGATTCGCATATTTCTGAAATTGCAATGTTGGAAGATAAAATCAACGAAAAAAAATCTACAAAGCGTTCAAAAAAAATAAGGGAAGATATAAAAGAGTACTGCTGTACTTTTGCAGATGCGATAAATCTTCCTAAAACATTTATTAAACTCAGAGATTTTGTACAAATATTAGACCGTACAGGTAGCGAAACACCTCGATTGGTTTATATGTATCAGTCAGCATTGTACCTATATAATTTATATAGAGCGAAGAGTCCTTTTAATTTCTATGTGGTTGACACTCCGAATCAACAAGGACAGGATGCTGAAAATTTGGGGAGCATATTTAAATCATTTGAATTGTTTTTGCCAGATGAAGGGCAGGTTATAATCGGAACTGAGAGAGAAACTGGAATGGAGCAAAAAGCAAATAATGTAATTAGATTAACAGAAAAACGTAGATGTTTAAATGATGCTAATTATGCGAAACACCTTGAACTGCTTGAAAAATTACAAAAATATGCAATTCAGTGGACTCAAGATAATCATAATAAGGTCAAGTGTATGGAAGACAAAACGTAAACGTCTAATTTTAGGGTAAATTTTCAACACTTCTATCTATCCACTATAATGACGGTCAGGAAAAGACTTTGATTGAGTTTGTTGAGGATGTGGTAAATTCAAAAGGAAAATATAGTAAAACAATGTAGTAGGTGGGAGAATTATGAACAGCAGCACTTTGAAATCAGTATATATAGAAAGTATTTTTTCTAATCAAAAGGATGATTATTATGGAGGAGATGTAAAGATTCTTGGAACTGCGACAGGATTTTACTATAAATATAAAGATAGAATGTTTCTCGTAACAAATAAACATGTGGTTACTGGAAAAAATACATTTACTGGACAGTGCATTTCATCATTGGGATCCATCCCGACAGTTTTACGTGCAGTTGTGAATTTTGATATCATTAATAATGATGATTCCCACGAGTATTTTGAGGCAACATTAGCTTTTGAATTATATGAGGATATACAAAGTCAGCTGGATAAAATATGGTATGAAAGTGAAAAGAGCGATATGATAGATGTTGCGGTAATTGATGTGACAGAGCGCTATCATAAAAGCATTGAGAACATAAAAGAAATCAGACAATGCAAAGAATGTGACTGGTATTATTATAATTATAAAAATAAAAAAGAAAAACATTATGTTACAGAAAATATATTTGTCGTAGGTTTTCCATTTGGATATAAATCTACAGGACATGACGGATGGTATGCTATTTGGAATAATGGAACAATTGCAAGTGAGTATGAACAACAGCTTGTAGTTCCAGTGGATGCATTGATGAGTGGAATAGAATATAGTATTGTTGATGCTTTTTTGGTAGATGCCAAAACATGGGAAGGGCAGAGCGGATCACCGGTATTGGCAACAGTAACGGAAGATGATGCGCAACTGATCGGGATATATAGCGGAAGAACCAATAAAGATAGTAGTCTTGGGTATGTCTGGAAACTTGATAATATTAACCGGATAGTTCAAAAAGTATGTGGATAAAGAATATAGGAGGACTTCACACATGGCAGCAAACATCGCAATCGGTGTACAGGATTTTTCAACATTAATTGAAAATCATTATTTTTATATAGACAGGAAGCTCCTTTCGCAAAGTAAGCAGCACCTCGCGTGATACCATGTCCTTTAGAAATAGCGGTATCATCGAAACTTGTTTCCCTGACCTTATCCTGTCCGTTTTTTAGCATGGAACTAATGATGCGGATGGATGGTGTGCTGGTAAACTCCCATACTTTAGAGCAGGCATTCTCCAAACGATTATGACCGTATCGATCACCAAGTTTAGTTAGGCTGGCACAAGCTTTGTAGCCTTGTTCAGGCTTGCTGCCACTGGAAAGAAATGCTTCTACAACTTTAGCAGAGCTATTACTATTTGACAAAAATGGAAGACATATTTTTTGGCACTTTTTTGGGCAATTACTTAGTTATGCCGATGACATTAGAGTAAAAAGTCCAAGAGAAATTGAAGAACGCATACGAAGGGATAAGGTTGTAATACCCAGAATATTATCTGAAATAAGTGTAGTATATTGGATTTCTGCTTTAAAGGAGGGATTGAACGATAAAAATTAAAAGCATAGCATTAGGTAATGCAGAAGAAGATATGTAGAAGAAAGATTTACAGATGGTGTAAATATAATTTTTAGTGATGATAACAATAAAGGCAAAACATTGGTTATGCAGGGCATGATGTATGCAATGGGAAACCATCCTATATTTCCTAAAGGGTTTAACTATCGTTCAAATTATTTTTTTTGTAAAGCAGAAATAAATGATGAAGAACTTGAGTTTTTGCGTAGAGATAGTTCGTTTTTGGTAAAAAAACAGGGAGAACAGTATTCATTTGATAGTGTTACGGAATTAAAGTATTTTTTTGCGGATGAGAATATATTTAATATTCCGCAAATAAGTAAAGATGAGCATATGGTCATTGTTTCGAATAAAGGTTAAAAAACTTCATGGCGAAATTGCTGAATTCAAGAAGAAAAGAAATTTGGAGTATAATCGTAAGGAAAAATTAGAGTCCTTAGTTCAAGAATTAAAATCTCTGAACCATGAAATCGAACAGGGAAATGTTATTTGTGCAAAATGTGGCAGTGATAAAATAATATATAAGAGCAAGGGAATGTCTTTTGAAGTAAGTAATTCTTATGTTAGAAAGCGAGTTTTGTCATCAATAGCATATCAAATATCGCAGAAAGAAGAAATCATTCGTGAATATTCGTATCAGATACAACAGTTGCAGGATGAGTTAAAAAGTACACTGCAAGATGTTCCAGTGGAATTACAAAAAATATTACTGTTTTCCGAGATGATTTTGTCCGAAATTGACTATGATAATAAACTTAAGGAACTTTGTGAGCAGTTGGAAGAGTTACAAGCAAATGACAAAAGTATAAGTGATTCTGAAAAACAAGCAAAACAAAAATGTAAAGAAATGAAGCAAGACATTGTTTCTCGAATGAATAAACTTTATAGAGAAGTTGATCCGCAAGGCAGAACATTTTTTGATGATATCTTTACTAAGAGAGATGAAACATACTCCGGAAGTGAGGAACAGGAATATTATTATTCGAGAATATTGGCTATCAATGATTACTTTAATCATTCCTATCCTTTGTTAATTGACTGCTATAGAAGTGGTGAAATTTCTTCACAGAAAGAAGATATAATGATAAAGAATTTCATTTCCAGAGATAAACAGATAATAATTACCTCCACTTTGAAAAAGGAAGAGTATACTGCTAACAAATATGATCAATATAAAGATAATGCTAATGTAATTGATTATAGCAATAATGAATCAAGTAAACTTCTGCAATCACAGGATGTAGCAAGATTAGAGATGATTGTGGAATCTTTTGGGGTAATGTTTAATGAAGAATAATGTATTTAAGTGAGGTTATAAAATGACGTTAGAAAAAAGTATAATGCTATATTAATTATTTAGTATAGAACGGGGAATCTGCTTTGAAGAAATGTTTATCTTTTTTTGAAAAAAGTGTTTTGAACAATGTACGATTATTATGCAATTGGTGTAAGGAATAATGGGAGGTAAAATGGACAAGCGTTATCAAGTGTTTGTGAGTTCCACTTACGATGATTTACAAGAAGAACGCAAAGAAGTCATGCAGGCATTGTTGGAGCTTGACTGTATACCTGCAGGAATGGAATTGTTTCCAGCATCAAGCGAAGAACAATGGTCATTGATAAAACGTGTTATCGATGATTCTGATTATTATGTGCTAATTATTGGCGGACGGTATGGTAGTGTCAATAGTGAAGGAAAAAGTTATACACAGATGGAATATGAATATGCACTTTCAGTAGGAAAACCTATTATTACATTTTTACCCAAAAACCCCAATAATATACCTAACGGAAAATGTGAGTCGAGTACAGCAGGAAAAAAGAAGTTAGATGATTTTAAAAGGCTTGTTTCAAAGAAATTAGTAAAGTTTTGGACAGACCCTGCTAATCTTGGATCACTTGTTTCTCGAAGCGCAATTAAGCTGATAAAAGAATTTCCAACAAAAGGATGGGTAAGAGCAGAAAATATAGTTGACGAGTCATCAATAAAAGAAATTTCGAGACTTCAAAAAGAAAACAATGAACTTAGAAAGCAGGTAGAGAAACTTTCAATTGAGGCTCCAGAGGGCTCGGAGCAGTTTGTACAAGGAGAGGATTTCTTTGAAGTAACAGCTCGTTATTTGGGAAATGAAAATTCAAGAAAAAGACGTTATATCAAGATCAAATTTACATGGAATCAACTTTTTGCACAAGTTGCCCCCAAGTTACTTGCTCCGTGTTCAGATATAGTATTTAAAGCAGCATTTGAGCCATTACTTAATGATGCAATTATAGAGAGTAATAAATCAATAGATCCAGGGTATGTTGATTCATATCTTACAGATAATTCTTTTAACCAGATTAAAATTCAATTTCGTGTATTAGGACTTATAAAGCTTTATCAAGATACTGCTACTAAAAAAAGAACGGAAGAATATTGGCAATTAACTCCTTATGGGGATCATAAAATGATGGAGTTATTGGCTATAAAAAGAAAGTGAATAAACGCCTAATAATCACGCAATCTTCCTCAATAGCCTACATCTATGTTAAAATAATTATTCGTTTTATTGTAACTATTCAGAACCACCCTTATTCAAAGATGAAATCAAGATGACCTGAGATCGCATTTTTGATTGCTTCGTAAGCATTGTATCCCTGTTTATGTGCCGTGCCTACGTAGGACATGATTTTTAGATAATCTCTGGCACCTTCCTCTGTTCGGAAGCATCCGGATACTTTGGTCTTGACCTTTATCATCCGAAGATCACGTTCTGCCTGGTTGTTATCAAACGGGACATTGAAGTTATAGATAAAAAGGCAGACTGAGGTCTTGTAATTCGCAAGGCGTTCTACAAGGGCAAGGATTTTTCCTTTTTTCTTCCGACCACGTTTTTTCTCCGTGGTTTCGGGAAGTGGATTTTCCTTCCGAGCCTGTTCGATAAGTTCATCATACTTTTTATCGAACTTATGATAGTGATAATAGCTCAGAAAGTCCTTACCTTTCTCTATAGCTTTGCCTTTGACCTTTTTCATTTCTAGTAAAAGGTCTATAAATGCAGATGCCCACTTCTGCTCAGGATGATTTTCATCAATCCCCGTTAATTCACGGAGAAGATGGGCACAGCAGACTGCATGCTGAATATACGGGGACGAAGGAAGTTGGTACACGATACCATTAGACACGGAAGGTTCACCATCATAGTTAACTGAGGATTTATAGTCTTTATAAAGCAGATCAGAGGGACGCTTTATTAACTGCACTCTCTTTCAACTATTCAGTACAAGATACAATGACTGTCATGCACTTCTGGCTCTGCTTTGTGAGGTAAATATTTAAAGAAAAGCCTGAAAAATCAATGATTTAGGGCTTGACAATATAGGAAGAGTTGTATGCAAATAAGAAAGAGTGCTTATAGTTGAACAATTACGAAGGAAATAAGATGAAAGAAATATGCGAAAATAAAAGAAAAATAAATCAAGATAAGATTTTTAAATTGATAACCCAGAGTTTAATAATATATATTTTTATAATCTTATTATATTATAGTGTACTGATTTGCAGTAATAATGTACTGGAAATTTTACCGATGCTGGTTAATATGTTTTGTATATTGGTAATACCTATTGTTTTTTCTATAGGGGTTCTTTGTAGAAGAGAAAAAAAAGAATGGAATAAATCTTTTTATCGAACACAATTTAAAACAGATAATAGAACAAGTATATATGTTTTAAAAGAAAAGGAAACATGGTTTTATATAATGTGCATATGGGGCATACTGTTTTCGGTAGCAATTATATTAGTCAACAAAAGTAAAATTACATCTTGGTTGAATCATATTATTAATACTTTAATTGAAATTTTTTTTAAAATGGGCACAACATTAAACGTGATTGCAATTATAATAGCAATTTTGTCGATTGTTATTTCTTCATACCCACTCATGGTTAGTATTGTAGATACAAATACGATTTTTATAGAAGGAAAGGAGCTCCCTATAATAAAATATTATCGAAGAGGCATGTTGTTATTAGTATATGCTTTTTTGATAATTATGTTTGTATCTATGGCGAAAGTAGAAGAAAAAAATAATATGGATTTGTCAAATGTTACATGGTGGGCATTTACGATTAGTATGGGCTTTATTATTGTCGGTGCATTTATGATAATTTGTTGTATACTTTTGTGTGGCGCAGATTTTGACAAAAAGATAGTAAAGAAGATTGATAGAGTATTTCCTAATAGGTATATTGCAAATATTACCAATAGCAAATGTGATGGTATGAGAATGTTAAATGCATTTAATGGACTGTTGGAAAACAGCTTAAAAAAAATGAAATCCGTTAAAATAGGACAGATAAGAAATGTTTATTGGGGCTATTTACTTGAGGAAAACAAAGATAATATCAAAATCAATAAACGAAGAACTGCAGACGTGATAATAATTGAGGGAATAGTATTATTTCTGGCGTGCGTTGCTCGTTGGCAATCGAATGGTTTGCGGGTAGATGGATGTATTGTTATTAGTTTAAGTGGATTTGCAATGAATATATATACAGTTGTAAAGATTTTACATAGAGATGAAAAAATTAAATTATTTAACAATGTTTTTGATGCAGAGTGGGGATATTATTTAAATGTCAACGAAAAGATTATATATGTAAATTCTTATAATAAAAATGGAAAAATTAATAAAAGAAAATATGCAAATGCGTTGATAGAGATAAAAAAAATCTGTTGTTTTGCAAATGCAGCTTCAAAATTAAGTTATTACAATTGGGATCATGAAAAAAAAGAACAAATACAGAATGGATTGATTTCTTTTATAAGGGACAAAATCAGAAAATCAGAAATAAATGAATTTATGTGTATTTCTTTGTTGATAGTGGGATTCATTTTAGAAAATAAACAAAATGATGCTATACAGAAAAATGACGATACACGGGAAAATGATGATATACAGGAAATTGTTTCGGAAATAGTTAAAATGGAAAATGTGGAAATTGTAACAAAAATATATCTGGCTGTGATTCGAGATTTGTATGGAAATGATGTAGAATATCATAAAAGCGACTGTCTGAAGTATTTGAAAAAATATAAAGAATTTAAAGACTGTACATATACATTGAATGTATAATAACTGTACTGAAGTTTAGGTTAAAAGAAGAATAGCAGAGTTTATGAAAAATTGATTTGTACAAAGATGGATATTACAGAAAATATATGGATAAGTATGAAATACGGATAGGCTAAAGCTATACATAAGGGTTGACTTTATGGTATGATAGAAATATTGAAAAAACTGTGCAAAGTCAAGGGAGGAGCGGTAGAGATGAAATTGTTGCGTATTCCAGTTGGGGTATCTGATTTTGCGGAAATCCGCAGGAATGGTTACTATTATGTTGATAAATCAGGTCTGATAGGCGAACTTCTCGGTACAACAGGAACAAAAGTAACCTTGATCACTCGCCCTAGGCGGTTCGGGAAAACGCTCGGCATGAGTATGCTGGAAAGTTTTTTTGATATCAGGAAGGACAGCAAGGCACTGTTTGAGGGACTTGAAATTGTAAAGAGGCATGAACTGTGTACGGAATGGATGAACCAGTGGCCAACGGTGTTTGTTTCGTTCCGGCAGGTTGACGGTCTGAATTTTAACAGTGCGTACGACATGCTTACGCTGGTCATCTCAGAATTGTATAAGAAGCACCTGTATCTGCTGGATAGCGATAAGGTAGAGAATTATGATAAGGAAATCGTAAAACAACTGATACAAGGTACGGCTTCGGTTAAAGATACGAAAGGAAGCCTGATGCTGCTTACCAGATTGATGTGGCAGCAATATGGAAAACCTGTGATTCTACTGATTGACGAATATGATGTTCCAGTGGCAAAGGCAAACAGCAATGGCTATTATGAGGAGATGTTAGATGTCATGAAGGGTCTGATGCAGGCTTTGAAGGACAACCAGGCACTCTGTTTTGCGGTGATCACTGGATGCTTGAAAATTGCGAAGGAAAGTATTTTTACTGGAACAAATAATTTTATCTCGGACACGATCACGGATTCACGACTGAATGAGTATTTTGGCTTTGTTCAAAGTGAGGTAGACCAGATTCTTAAAGATGCAGACGTTTTGGATAAAGCAGAAAGCATCAGGGAGTGGTATGACGGATACCACTTCGGTGATTTTGATGTTTACTGTCCGTGGGACGTGATGAATTATCTGCTGGAGTTACAGCACAATCCTAAAGCAAAACCGGTCAGCTATTGGAAGAACACGAGTGATAATGCAGTCATCCGCTCGTTCATTGATTATGCTGGAAGCAATATCACCGGGAAACTGGAAACTTTGCTGGCAGGAGGTACAATCGCTCAGTGTGTGGATGAGAACCTGACTTATGATTATCTGCATGCTTCAGAGGAGAATCTTTGGAGTATGTTGTATCTGACTGGATATCTGACAAAAGCGCGTGAGGAAGATTACAATGGTAAGCCGGCGGATGGTACAGTAGCGCTTATGATTCCAAACGCTGAAATCAAGGAAATCTTTGAAACGACCGTTGTCAAATGGTTCAGTGACAGCACGAAAAAATGTAACAGGAGCGCACTGTTTGATGCAGTGTGGAACGGTGACAGTGAGAAACTTACCAAAGAGATGAATGCATTACTGCGCAGAACCATCAGCTACCATGATTATAAAGAGGACTTCTATCATGCGTTTCTTGCAGGTATTTTTACAGGGGCAGGATATATGGTGGATTCTAATAAAGAGCATGGTGAAGGACGCAGTGATGTGGTTGTGCATGATTCCATCAATGGTCGGGTGGCAATTTTTGAAGCGAAGTATACGAAGTCACTGGATAAATTAGAAAGTGAGTGCGATGCTGCCATACAGCAGATTGATGACAGAATGTATGCAAAAGAGTATGAGGATGATTACGACCAAATTCTTTGTTATGGCATTTCGTTTTTTAAGAAACGTTGTATGGTGAAGAAAAAGCAACTCAGCTAATGGATTATAAAGAATAGACTCCAATGCGGTTTAGCACCAAACCATTGCTTGCTGGTGCTTTGGCTATATAAATATTTTCGAAAGAGGGGTTAAATAATTTTATGAATATTTTTACTGTTATTACCACATTTTTAAATTTAGCTTTATGTAGTTATGCTGCCTTCAAGAAGGACAATCCAACTTTTAGCCAAAAACTAGCATATTTAAAGAATCCAACCATTATAATCCCTGCTCCAATGCAGGTAGAAACACTTATGGATAAAGATGTTGATTATGATAATTACAAGTTTAAAAATGAAATTCTCTATGTTTTAATTCTAGTTTTAATAGCTATTATTTTTGTTTCATTTTTTGGATTTGGTTGGTCTACATTAAGTATTCCTGAAGAAGCTATTCCTTTATTGTCTTTGGGTACAAGATTAACTGAGTGCTTTTATTTTGCTTTATTTAATACGGCGAAATATTCGATTTTATCAATAGTTCTTTTGGCATGTGGAATAATCTATAAAAATTATAAGAATCCTGATAGTTCGTATAGATTTTTTCATCTGATATGTTACAGTTTGTTAATTGTTTCTGTAATAGCTAATAGCATTTTATTATTCAACACCGAATATGGACATTTTATGCCAGATATTAGTAGGCACGTATCTGGTGAAAATTTGCTTGAAAATTTTGTGTGCTCTGAAGGAGCGGTTTTTATAGTTTTGCAAACTCTTATGATTATAATCTGTATATATAAATTAGCTTACGCTTGTATATTTAATGAATATAAATCCTTAAGGTTACGTGTTAATTTTCAACATATTTTAGAACGTATATTTGCACCTGTTATTTTTAGTTTTTTTACATTGTACATAATTATTTTGAATCAATGTTTTTAGTTTATAATAAAATTGTGTAGGTTTATAATAAAATTGATGCTTTGCACAGACATGGTTCTATGCTATAATAGCACATAATGGCAAAATCAAAGGATGAGAGGATTATCATGAACGAGGAAGAAGTACAGATTGATTTAATGACATTGCTGCACTATATATTACGTAAGTGGCGTAGCATTATTGTTGTGATGCTGATTGTGGCAGTTGCTGCGAATCTATATTCGGTAAAAAAAAGTATGTCAGTAGTGGCATCTGTAAGCGCAGCTGAAGAAGAAGTGGATATAGAAAAGCAGATTGAAAATGCAAAAGAGGAATTGACAGCGGATGAGCTGGAACAGGTAGAACGTGTATATTCCATGTATGAGTATAATTCGCAATTATATCAGGAAAATGACGAATATCTTGAAAAGTCGATGTTGATGCAGCTGAATCCAAATGAGATTCCGACTGTGATGCTGAACTATCAGTTTAGGAAAGACCAGGCAGATGAAGAACTTTCTAATATCTTTACGATGTATGAGAATGCATTATTAGATGAAGATACTTGTACAGCAATCATACAGGTATTTGGAGAAGAATATGCGAATACGTCAGTCAGGGAATTGATATCAGTTACAGACACAGAGAATGTACAGAATAGTGATATTATAAAGCTTCAGAATGATAAAAACTCTGGTATTCTGAGTATTCAGATTTATGCAGATAGCGAGGAACAGTGTGAGCAGGTTGCAGAAATTGTGAAGAAGAGGGTAATGGAATATACAGAGCAATTGCAGCAGATATTTGGAATTTATACAGTAAATGCTATTTCGGAGCAGTATTATATATCCAGTGACAGCAATCTCAATATGCAGAAGTCAGATGTGGTCAATGCAGTAAATGACGCATATACTGCATTGAAAAATATTTCTTCAGGGCTTTCGGAGAAGCAGATGACATATTACAATCTGCTTGTAAAAGGTATTGAAGATAAGACCACGTCAAAAGAAAATACAGATGAAACGGCGGAAATAACAGCTAATGTACAGTACATTAGCATGAAGTATATTTTGATCGGACTTCTTGCAGGTATGTTCCTTGCAGTATGTTGGTATGCAGTTGTTTACATTATGACACAGACAGTGAAAGATGTAGATGAAGTGAAGATAATTACGAATCTTCCGGTATTTGGAACTGTGCTTGGAAGCAATGAGAATGGAAAGCGTAATATGATTGATCGATGGATTGATTCCTGGTTTGCGCATGATAAGAAGAGTGAGAATAATGAACTTTTATTAACACGTATCAGTCATGAAGTAGCAATGCTTGCAGGACAGAAGGACAAGCGAAATCTTTTGGTTGCGTGTTCAGAAAGTGACCAGAATTTGAAGAAACAGGCAGATAGTCTTGTGGAGAAATTAAGAGAACTTGGAATGAATGTAACCAGTACAGATAGTCTGGTCTCTGATAATACGGAAGTACTGAAACAATTAGAGAGTGCAGATAGTGCAGTCTTTGTAGAGCAGTTGATGAAATCTGAAAGAAATCAGATCAGGGAGGCTGTAGAACTTTGCCGGCGCTGTCAGGTTGAGGTGCTTGGAAGTGTAATTGTCGGAAGCGATTCATATTAGAATTGGAATAGTTGGTTTAAAAATGATATTAGTAAAAAACAATATGCTTTTATCATGGAATGTTTTTAGTGAGTGCGGTTATCAATGATTAATGAATTGTTGATACCGCATTTTCATGTATTGAAATAGGTGACTAGAAAATATATATGTGAAGAACAGAATTTTAGATATTCTTTAATATATGGAACATTTATAGGATCCGTTTGACATCATGGGTATATTCCATGGGATGATGATGTGGATATCATGATGCCGCGCAGGGATTATGATTGGTTTTTAGAATACATGAAGATACATAGGGAAGAATATCCTGATTGGCGTATATTTAATTTGGAGGAGTGTAAGGAATATCCATATATGATCACGAGAATTAGTGATGACCGATATATAATAAAAATGGAGAATGAAAAACCATATGGTATGGGAGTGTTTATAGACATATATCCATATGATGGACTTGGAACAACTGAAAAAGAAGCGGTTACTTATGACTATTTTCAAAAAAAACTCAATCAACTTGTTAAATTGAAGGAGTATGAGGATAGTAACTATATTGGATGTGTCGTATGGCTTTCAGGGGGAAAGAAAGAGATATTTTTACGTAAATGGTTTGATGAAACAGTAATGGTTCCATTTGAAAAATATCAATTCAGCACCCATCTGATATGAAGGTGGATGCTTGGTATTAGGACTATGGTATAAATAAATGTAGTAAAACGCATGCATCTGGCAAAGACGATGCATGTGTTATTTAGAAATTAGCGCAGGTATATGGACGCTTACAATAAAATGGCTTGCGGTTCATAATGTAATAGCCTAATAAGAGCGACAGATAAGAATATACAGGATAGATAGGTGCAACTTCTGCCCAGCCATATACAAGGAAGAAGAAAAGCAAGATCAGGAAGCTGGTATGCTGTTCTCTGGATGCCTTATAAATGGCATATATAATAGCTGCTGAAATAATGATGAAAGCTGCGGTTCCCCAATGAAGTCCAATATAAGAGAACATCATGTCAAGGCAATCTTGATCTTCTATAGGAAATCCATAGAAACCAAAGCCACCATTTCTTAGATAGAAAGTAGTGGTCAATTGAATTCTTGAGAGCATGGTTCCGTCATGTTGTAAAAATAATTCCGGTTTGTGGATATATAAATAACTTCCGATAAATGGAATACCAACACATAGAAGAAATGCTCCAGATGTAAATAGCACCATCATTTTATGAAACCAGTTTTTTGGTATGACAATTGACAATAAGTGGATGACAATTAACATGGCAATAATGACCTCAGCGGTTCTGCTATTAGCTGTTCTGTCCAAAAAAATGATAAAAACAGCATATAGGATACAGTCGTACCATTTCTTACATTCTTTTCGGAGATACATAATGTCCATTGCCAAAAGTAAAAAATCAAGCCCCATCATATTAGCGTGAGTCCATCCGAAGAAGGTGCGGGTTCTTCCACCAATCCATACATTTATTTTATTGATCATTAAGCCCATAAAAGGTAAGGTGAGAAACAAGACACTGCGTACAATACGGATATATAAATCTAATTTTACAATTTTTTTTATTTCTATATTTTTGGCACAGCAGAGGAACATCATGGTACCGAAAATATTATAGAAATCATAATTATACTGGTAGCTTTTATAACAGAGATAAAACAATCCAGCCAAAAAAATCCAGTCAAAAACAGAGTTTTTCTGAAGGAGTACTTTTGCCAGAAGCAATATCAGCAGTATATGATAAAAAAGTGTAACCTGTCCCCAATACTGCGGTACGGTCTGACGCATGAAACTGAAAAGAGGGTAATACATTCCAAGCAGAAAATAGATGATATATAAAAAGGTTGTTGAAAATGCATTGCGCTGTTTTAATTTTTCTATTAATATATTCATAAGTGTAGTCTCCTGAACGAAAATGTCTGCTATGCAGTACCTGTTACATATGCACATTAATATGTACATTATAACATAACTTACAGATACATGCAAAGCCGGAACGGATGTGAGTACATGATCAGCAGAGATGTCGGGATGTATCCTTTTGAGCGTGGCGGAGACAGGAAAGAGGTAGCGGAAGAATGGACAGAAAATTGCTCAGCATAATTATTCCATGTTACAACGAAGAGAAGACAGTAGAGACAATATATGCTGCGGTTACGGATGTGATGACGAATGGGCAATGTGATTATGAGATATTGTTCGTGGATGATGGATCTAATGATTATACAGAACAGAAAGTGTGTGGACTGGCACAGAAAGATGGACATGTGAAGTATTATTCATTTTCCAGAAATTTTGGAAAAGAGGCGGCAATTTATGCAGGACTTAATAATGCCAGAGGAGATTATGTTGTGATCATGGATGCAGATATGCAGGATCCTCCGGCACTTCTGCCGGAGATGACCCGTATACTTGAGTCAGGAGAATATGACAGTATTGCGACAAGACGTGTAAGCCGTAAGGGTGAACCGGTGGTACGCTCTTTTTGTGCCAGATGTTTTTATAAATTGATACGGAGGATATCCGATGCGGATATCGTAGATGGAGCCAGAGATTTTCGTATGATGACGAGAGATATGGTGAACAGTGTTCTTGCATTATCAGAGTATAATCGCTTTTCCAAAGGAATTTTTGGGTGGGTTGGTTATCGGACAAAATGGCTGGAATATGAGAATATAGAAAGAACAGCAGGAGAGACAAAGTGGAGTTTCTGGAAGCTTTTGGCGTATTCTCTGGATGGCATTGTCAATTTTTCAAATGTTCCGCTGATGATTTCTTCTTACCTTGGAATTTTGATGACGTTTATTTCTTTTGTTGCAATCATATTTATCATTGTTCGAAAGCTTATTTTTGGAGATCCGGTCAGTGGATGGCCATCCCTGGTATGTATCATTACGTTTGTTGGTGGAATTCAATTGTTCTGTATGGGAATCATGGGACAATATCTGTCTAAGACCTATATGGAAGTGAAGAAAAGACCGCATTATATTATTCAGAAAAGCAATGACGAAGAAACGGAAAAAAATAAGTGAGTCTGAACATGGATAAATGTTTACCAAAACAAGAGAAAGAAGAATAGAAAAAGTGCTGCAGCTCTGAATTTTTCAAAGTTGCAGCACTTTTTTCTATTCTTCTGGCAGCTTTATCACAATAATGTCATGAATTACTGCAATACAGTTTTTTGATGGATAGGAATCAAGCTTCTGGTACTCTTCGGTCTGTTTGATGGCAGCAATCTCTTCACTGCTGGCTTGGTCAAGCTGAATACCAAAACAGTAATTCCACATAGCAAAATAGTGAAAATCAAGATTTAAGAAGTTATCCTGATCTACACCAATAATATAAGGTACAGTTCCGCCAATATTAGAAGAATAGGTGTGGTAGGTTCCAATGATGGCAACCTTGGATATCTCAGGAAACTCGTCCAGATCTTCTATGCGGTCTAATACATTGCTGGCAATGCTATAGCTTTTTTCGTAGCTCAGGTTCATCTCATTATAGCAGATATTGGCATTTCGGATGTTGTAGAAGGAAAGATAACAAAGTACAACAATTCCGATAGATTTTATGATTTTTTCAAAATATGTTTTTTCACAGCCATGTTCCAGATAACAGAGCAATAGCAGGTAAATAAAGCAGGCTCCCATCTCCATCAGTGTGTGATACCAGACGTCGGATGATACAAAGAATAGAAAACACACGGCAAGTGGCAGGCAGATGGTGCAGAGTATTCCGGCAATAAAAGCAAGTGGCCGTCTGTACAGTTTATTTTTGAGTACAAGACAGACCGTGCAGAGCAGAATAAGGACGATTACAAGGCGGTTAGCATATCCGTACCAGTATACATTAAGAGCTTCGTTGAAAGAAAACAGGTGGGACAATTCATTATATACATTTCGGAAAGCCTGTTTGTATTCCCAAAGTGACAGAATATGAATCTGACCGATTCCCTGATAGTCTGTCAATGTAATGTGATAGTAAGCATTAATGAGTGTGGATGCAATCTTATAGAAAATAAAGCCTCCAAGCAGAAGTGGGATATATTTCCAGTTGCTGCAACAGAAAGATTTGAAATCTTTCTGTTTTATAAGCAGATCACGGGCAAACATAACAAGCAGAACGCAGAGCATGACACTGATGTATGCTTGATAAGTTCCAATACTCAATCCAATGCAGATAATACCCGAGAAGATACCATATTGATATTTCCAGGTCAGATAAATACCTAGAACAGCCATTAAAAATGCCATCATGTAACCGTCAGCAGTGAACATAAATGCAAAGGATGCTGTGGCGGTAGGGAAAGAAACAATGAGCAGGGCAAGCAATACGCAGGATGAGCTTTCCTGTAACTCAAAAAGTTCAACAAGCAGTATGCTTGCAAGGCTGATATAGAGTAGGGATAATGCACCATTCACCCAGGGCATATCATATTTGGAAGAGATTTTACTGAAAAATTCAAGAAAACATCTTCCGGAAGAGTAAGTAGCACCGGTTCCGGCAAAGTTATACATAGAATCCCAGGATGGCAGAAAGTTGAAAAAACGATAGGCATGAGCCAGCATTCCACCAATCCATGTGGCGAGAAATGTAATTTTCCATTGCTTTTTTATATGGAGTGTTCGATTAAAAATTTTTAAAGTTGTTTCATTCATAAAAGGTATCCTTTTCTGTGTTTAAAAATAAGAGTCAACCATTGGTATGGTTGTGTATTGATAATTTTGCAAGGCATTAATCTGATCATCAATATTACCTGTATAGTTGTATAAGTGGTATACGTTTGATCCACCGGAAGAGATTCCATCGTAGCGTGGAACATCTGGATAAGAAGCGTCATAATCCCGGATATAAAGCAGACGTTCCCGTTGCTGATCGGGATAAAAATCATGTATACTATATCCGAATTCACTGTAATCTTTATCAAGCGATTGAACGATGGTTGGAACAAGTTCGTCTAAAGTAATAGGAGCATTGGTACCATTAAGTGATTCGTGGGATTCCTGTTTTTCCTTGATGAAAAAGATTATTTGTGGATATTCAACGTCACCATGATCAGAGGTGATAATAATAGTTGAATCATCATAAACGCCTAGTGTTTTTAATTCATTCAAATAAGCTTCAAGCATAGTGAATATTCCCTTAACGGTTGACTGGCAGGTTGCATTTTGAGCATCAAACTGGCAATTTTCATCGGTTGTGAATTCATGTGTCCCATTTAAATGCTGAATTATGAAATAATTACCAGATGAATCAGTTGTCAGACCATTTTCAATGAGATGATTATAAAAATCATAGTTCGCATGTAAAATAGTATTTTCAGGATAAGATACAATAGAGGTATATGTTGCATTTGATACGTCAAAAAAGGATTTGAAGTATTCTGGCATAAAGCGATAGCAGGACATGTAGAACATTGTCTTATACAGTTTATGGTAATCAATGCAAATAGAACTTTGTTTTGTAGTTATATTACTAATTTTTCCGTCAAGAAGCGGCAGAGAATGATTACCTGTCAGAATAGATGTCGTTGGAGTATATAAATTTACTTTGTAATTGGCATCAGATAAAATAGAAAAATAATCGTTTGTAGTAGTATTTGTCCAACAATCTTCTAACCAGTCATCAACAGATAACGAAGGATCTAAATCGTTTCCTGTTAGTAAATGCGGTAGTGATGGATAGGTTCCATGGTAATTGCAGTCGGCATTATTGTAATAAGTGAAATCATGCAGAAAATCCTTTAAATCCGGATATTTTTCAACGGCAGATGCAAGGTAAGTGCTGGAAAAATTATCCAGAATAAATAAGATAATGTTATCATTTGAGGATACGGTAAATTGCTTACTTCCATCCAGGATAAGTTCGTCCTTGTCACTGTAGTATGTAAAGGCGGATTTATCTGCGGAGGGGAAAAGTGAAATGTATCCAACACATTGCATCCCCAGAATAATGAGAGAGGATGTTAACATTACTTTTTTGAAGATATTCTGTTGAAATTTTGCAAACAGCAAAGCTCCCAAAATGATAGTTGCCCAAATAATGGAATTTACAATTATTTTTGAAGGTGATGCGGTGTATGCTTCTGCACGGGCACCCATTTGTTCCAGATGGCGGTTTAAAAACATTGTCTGGATATATCCTGCAATTCCGATTCCCCAGAAAACAGAAAGAATATATTTTCCGAGCTTGTCTGGAAAGAATGAAATAACAAGCGTAAAAATAAATGATATTAAGAAAGCAAAAATCAAAAATTTCCATCCAAATTCCTGATAGACAAATCCAAATTCTTTATAATTGCCAAAAAATATTTCAGATGGTCCCATAACAAAGAGTATAAAAATTGGAAAGCAGATAATAATGAAATTGGATAAAAAAAGTAATAAAGTTTTTTTTGCGTTCATTTAAGACTCCATTTCGTAATTTTATTACATAAATATTAAAAATAAGAATCAATCATTGGGATAGTGATAACATCGTCACCGTAAAGTGCATTTACAAATTCGGCTTCACCGCCAGTATAAGTATAGACACGATAAGCATTGACTTTTCCATCTCGGAGACCATCGTAGCATGGCACAGGTGGTTTACTTTCATCAAAATCGCGAATATAAACGGTACGTTCACGCAGTTCACCGTCATTAAAATCATGAATACTTGAACCAAATTCTGAATAGTCCTTACCGAGAGATTCCACGATAGTAGGGACTAATTCATTTAAGGTAATAGGAGCGGATGTTTCCTGCATCATTTTATGAGTTTCATTTTTCTCTTTTATAAAGAAAATCATTTGTGGACGGTCGATTGTGCCGTGATCAGAGGTAATAATGATAGTAGAATTATCATAGGCACCCAGTTTTTTTAATTGTTCTATGTACACATTCAACATTGTAAAAATACCTTTGACAGTAGATTCGCAGGATAAATTCTGCTCATCATATTCACAAAATTCATTTGTGGTAAATTCGTGCGTTCCATTTAAATGCTGGATAGTAAAATAATTACAGGAATTGTCTAATGTCAGTCCAGTGGATAATAAATTGCTATAAAAATCATAATTAGCATGTTGGACTGCATTTTCAGGGTAGCTTACGATGGATGTATAAGTCTCATTTTTTACATCAAAAGCTGGTTTAAAGTATTCTGGCATAAAGCGATAACACGACATATAAAGCATTGTTTTGTAAAGTTTCGAATAGTCAATCATTCGGGTATTGGATTTATAAGTGACATTATTGATTTTATCATCTAATAGTTCCAAAGAGTTTGTGCCAGTGAGGATACTTGTGACAGGTGTATATAAATTTACTTTATAGTCTTCGGATTCTAAGAGGGAAAAGTAATCATTTGTTATGTCATTTGTCCAACATTGTGTCAGCCAGTCATCAACGGTAAGGGATGGATCTAACTCATTCCCAGTGATAAGGTGCGCAAGAGATGGATAGGTCCCGTGATAATTGCAGTCTGCATTTGAGTAATAAGTAAAATCCTTAAGCTGATCTGTTAATTCCGGATACGTCTGAACAGCAGAGGTGTAATAGTCTATTGCAAAATTATCCAGTACAAATAATATAATATTTTCTTTCGAGGAAATGGTATATTGTTCACTTCCGTCAAGACATAATTCTTCTGTTGGATAAGAAAAAGCAGCTTCGTCAGCGGTTGGAAAGAGTGAGAGAAAACCGACAAGTTGCATGCCAAAGATAATGCCGCTTGTTATTGATAATATTTTATGCATTTTTGTTTTTGGATACATGGTAAAAAACAAAATTAAAACAAGTAAAACAAACCATAAACAAGCATTGAGAACGGTTTTCATCCGGGTAGCCGAATAAGATTCTGCACTTACACCCATCAGATCCAGCTGTTTATTTAAAAACATAGTCTGCAGGTAACCTGCAATTCCAATCCAGTAAATGACAGACAAAAAATATTTCTGAATTTTGTCAGGTAAAAAGGAAAGAATTAGGGTTAATAAGGTGGTGATTAAAAATGAAAAAAATAAAAATTTCCACCCGAATTCCTGATAAGTAAAGCCTAACTCTTTATAATTCCCGAAGTATATTTCGGCAGGTCCCATCACGCAGAGTGTAAATATTGGGAGTAACACGATGATATAGTTTGATAAAAAACGTAAAACAGAAATTCTTTTGTTCATTGAAAATCTCCTCATGTATCTATGCAAGGTCTTAGTCTGCTTCAGAGAGCAGATTATGAGAAACAATATATTCTCCAAGATAGTCGGCAACTTTGGTTGCTCCGCTTATATTCAGGTGTTCGATATCCATAAAATCTGTATCACCGTTGAGCCCGACATCATCCATGTGTTCAAACAGGTTAAGGTAAGTGCAGTTGTTGGCAGCAGCATATTCGGCCATGGCATCTGAATAATTATATTCCCCCTCATAAGGAACAGTATAAAAGATAAGACGAATATTATTTTCATTGCAGATGTTTACAATTTTATCTAATAATCTGACAGAACTATCAGGCAGCTCTTTCTGCTCGAACGTTGCGGGATTGGAGATCACTGTTGGAACAATATGGTCGCTGCCTGAAAAACCATGCGCTGCCTGATACTCTTCGACGGAAGTTCCGGAATCAAAACTGTAATAATTAATGTTTGTCCAGTTTTCGTGAAAGGCAAGTAATGGGACATAGTAAGATAAGTAACGATCCTTATTCTTACCAAAGCATTGGGCTAAATATTCTCTTTTCCCTTTAAAATCGGAAATGCCTTTTGTGTAATAAATTTCACCATTGAGATCCGTGTCTTCATGAACTTTGTCTACGTTAAAGGTTTCAATTAATATCACTTTAGGAGATTGTGTTCTTAGGGCGTCCTCAAAGAACAAAGTGGTGGTATTAAGAAATTGCCAGTTACAGCCATAATTATAAGCACTGAATCCATATCTTTCTGTCATTTCATTTACATTTAATCCTTTATATACATGGCTGGAGCCACAGGCAATGACATCGAATGAATTTTCAGGCATGGAATGAAAAGATTCTATTGCATGGAAAGCATCCACTGTAAAATTAGGTTGTAAAAGGCGTCCAGCGTAGAATACAGAGACACCAATGATGGCAGCACAACTGATGCAGCATACTATTTTTTTCATTATTTTTACCTCTAAAATTGAAAATAAATAAATTTGGATGCATCATAGGAAGTTCCGTAAATTCCAAATATCAGAAGGAAAACAACGGAAAATGCTATGATCAGAACCTGACACCAGGCATCCTGTCTGGCGATAATTTCACGGATACATATTTTCTTCTGTTTTAAATAATCCGTTACAAAAAGTAACAAAATACATAAAAGCATAAAGCAGAAGTTTTTGGAATTCAGTCCACAGTTATAAAGTGATCCATCAAAGAGAATCCATGGATTATGTACATGGATAATCTGTGAGAGAATCGTGAGTGCTTCTGAAAAACTGTTGGCGCGGAAAAATATCCAGGTGAAATCAATCAGGACAAAAGTCGCTATAATATGAACGGCTTTATGTCCGATGGAATTTCGGTTTAAGTGAAAAAGTTTTACAAGTTTATCACGCAAAGGCTGCAGGATCTCTCCGATGATCTGGTAAAGACCGTTCAGTCCACCCCACACGACAAATGAGATTTTGGCACCATGCCAGAGACCACTTACGAGGAAAACAATCATTTTGTTCATATATTTGCGCCATTTACTGCATCTGCTTCCACCGAGCGGAATGTAGAGGTAGTCCCTGAACCAGGAAGTCAGGGAAATATGCCATCTTCTCCAGAAGTCAGCAACAGAAACTGCCAGATAAGGAGACTGGAAGTTTTCCATTAACCGGATACCGAGAATCTGGGCAGCCCCCATAGCGATAATAGAGTATCCGGCAAAATCACAGTAGATCTGAATGGCAAAAAGTGCAGTGGCTACGATCAGATACCATCCACCAAAGGTGTGATAATCACCGTAAACCCAGTCAACGAAGATTGCAATACGGTCAGCTAGTACAATTTTTAAGAAAAATCCCCAGAGCATCAGTAAAAGACCGCTTTTGGCTTCATCCGAATTAAACTTATGTGGTGTGGCAAGCTGTTGCAGCAGGTGGCTGGAACGTTCGATTGGACCGGCGACCAGCTGCGGAAAGAATGATACAAAAAGTGCATACTGAAAAAAATTCTTTTCAGCACAGGTATTTCCACGGTAAACATCAATCGTATATCCCAGTGCCTGAAAGGTATAGAAAGAGATGCCGACAGGAAGAAGAATATCGACAGATGGAAGATTGAGCTGTATATGGAAGACGGACAGTGCATTCCCTAAAATTCCGATTGCAAAATTAATATATTTAAAATAAAAAAGCAGGGACAGGTTTAATAAAACACTAATAGATACAACTATTTTTTTCTTCCGCATGATAAGCGGATCAGCAGATCTTTGCTGGAGCGTATCCAGAGCAAGACCGCTAAGGTATGTCACTATGGTAGAAAAAAGAATGATCAGAGCATATTTGGCATTCCAACACATATAGAAATAGTAGCTGGCAATCAGAAGCCAGTAGTTTTTTAGCTTTTGTGGAATCAGAAAGTATATCAATACCACAATCGGGAAAAAAATTAAAAAGTCAGATGAGTTAAATGACATAAAAATCTCCTTAAGTAATCATTAGAAATAGGAATCAATTACCTGTACAGGTGTATAATATCCATTGTCATAAAGAAAGACAAGGTCTTTCAGTGTGCCATAATAAGTATATACATGATAAGCATTCATGCCGCCTTCGGTCACGCCATCGAAGCGTTTGACGGCAGGATATGCATCGTCTCTTACGCGGATGTAAACGCTGCGTTCCCTGGACTCGTCAGCAGAAAAATCGTGGACACTCTGACCGTATGGAGTATAATCTTCACCTATAGCTTCCACAATGGTAGGAACAAGATCATTCAGGCTGATTGGAGCATTCGTTGTCTGCATGGAGTCGTGCGTTTCATTTTTTCCTTTCATAAAGAAAATCATCTGTGAACGTGCTTCGGAACCATGATCGGCGGTAATAATAATCGTTGAGTTATCATAAATACCAAGGTCTTTAAGCTGTTGTAAGTAGGCATCAAGCATTGTAAAAATACCTTTTACAGTTGTCGCACAAGTTGCATTATCGGGATCATAAGCGCAGTTTTCGTCGTTGACGAATTCATGGGTGCCGTTTAGATGCTGGATCGTAAAATAGTTGGACGTTGAATCAAGGCTTAGTCTGGTATCTTGTAATTTTTCGTAAAAACTATAGTTGGAATACATCATTTCGTTATCCGGGTAGGATACAATTGTGGTGTATTGTGAGTTTTTTACATCAAAACCAGGTTTGAAATATTCAGGCAGGAAACGATAGCAGGACATTTGCAGCATCGTTTTATTGAGTTTTTCATAGTCAATCTCTCTTGAGGAAGATTCAGTTCCTACATTATCTATTTTCCCCTGAAGTAATTCCAGAGTATCGGTTCCGGTAAGAAGACTGGTCACAGGAGTATATAGATTCACCTTGTAATTGTGCTTTTCAAGAAGTTTATAGTATGTGTTTGTGGAATCGTTATTCCAGCATTGGTTTAACCAGTCGGTTACAGAAAGATCGGTATCCAGAGGATTACCGGTAAGCATATGTGCAAGTGATGGATAAGTTCCCCAGTAGGCACAGTCAGCATTATTATAGTATGTAAAATCAGAAAGAGAATCTGTCATGTCCGGGTAGGAAGCGAGCGCTTCATCCAAGAAGGTGTTGGAAAAATTATCCAGAACAAACAGGATGATATTTTCGTTTGAGGAGAGTGTATATTGTCCGGCACCGTTTAGGGAGAGTTCTCCATCGGTGTCATTGTAAGCCATTGCAGAAGCATCTGCTGTAAGAAATAAAGACACAAATCCTACAATCTGGATACCAAGGAGAATACTACTGGTTACGGTCAGCAGTCGGGTACAAAGGTCTTTTTTGAAAATACAGATAAGCACAGATGCAGCAAGGATAACAAGCCAGAATAAAGCATTCAGGATGACCCGTGTAGCATTGGCTGTATATCCTTCAGCAGATACCCCAATCTGGTCGAGATTTTTATTCAGAAACATGGTCTGAATATACCCGGCAATGGTAAAACCCCATAAAACGGAGAGAATCAGTGTTCGCGGAAATTTTGGAACAATCTGTAAGATTAGGGCGATAAAAAGCGCAAGGACTACAGAAATTCCCAGAAATTTCCATCCAAATTCCCCATAGATAACCCCAAATTCACTGTAGTTGCCGAAAAAAATCTCAGATGGACCGAAAACGCCAAACATAAACAGTGGTAAAAATACGATCAATAATGTAAAAAAATAGTTCTTAAGAAAAGAACCAGGTAAAACAGCTTTTTTTGACATGATTTTCCTCTTTCCTAATTAAATGTATTTCAATTGCAAAATTACGAATGCAATTATATCATAGAAAGCAGGGAAGGAATAGTATTCAGTTGAAAATTCTTGAAATACACAGGGTTATCATGTAAAATAATATGAGTTATTAACTTTATATGAGGTGAAAAAATGCAAAAAAAAGAATATTTGAAGAAATTTTTTTTATGTTGGGAATCTGTCTTTCTATTTATCTTTATGATTGGAATTTTTGGCCCGTCCGAAGTCTTTTTTGGTAATTATACAGAGTTGGGAGTTGTATATGGGGAATTCGGTTGGTTATTTTTTGTGGTTGGATTTACCATTTCCATCATAATTGCATTCGTTTTGGCATTTTTCCCAGAAATAATCCGGAAGATTATATTAGCAGTTGTCTGGGGATTATCCATTGCCGGATATATTCAGGTTATGTTTTTAAATAAAGGGATTGACCAGATTGGTGTGACAGCAGAGGGGTATATTCCAGATGCCGACAGAGTAATAAAGAATGCTGTTTTTTGGGGAGCTGCAATTGCAATTACATTTGTCATCACATTTGTTTGCAAAAAGAAATGGAGTAAGGTAATACAGCTTACAACAACAGTGCTTTTATTAGTCCAGCTGGTTGCATACGGCTCCTTATTTCTGACAACAGATGATGGAGCTTTTCATTATGCTGAAAATGAACTTTGTTTAAACATGGAGCAGCAGTTTACAATCTCTTCCAATGAGAATATTATTGTACTTCTTTTTGATAATTTGCCAAATGAATGGTTTGAGGAAGCAAGAGCAACTTATCCGGATATTACAAAAGGGTTAGAAGATTTCACATACTATAACAATGCAGATTGTAATTATTATGGAACATATCCATCCTTTATTCATATCTTGACAGGAAATCCATTGGATCTGAGTTTGTCTGTAAATGATTATTTTAAACAAAGTTGGGACAATGCGAGAACCAATGCATATTTTGATATTTTACATAGTCATAATTATAAGATGAATGTATTTTCATATTTATCAGAAGTTATGACGGGAGGTAATAGCCTTGAAATTGCGGAAGGAAAAGTGGACAATATTATAGAAAAAGATGATGCAAGAGAAATTGATAAGCCACTTTTATATAAAACTATGCTGAAAATGTCATTGTACCGATATATGCCGGAATATTTTAAACCAAAATTTGATGTACAGAATGAACAATATGCAAGTATTGTATCGTATCCGAATAATACGATGCAGTATTCAAATCCGAATTTTTACAATACAATGATGGAAAAAGGTCTGACGATTGATGATTCCAGCAATTATTTTGTTGTGAATCACTTAAATGGTGGACATGAATTTATTAATGATGCAAATTGTCAATATGCGCAGGATCCAGATAGAGATGATACTATAAAAGGTATTTTTTTGTTAGCGGAAGAGTATATTAACCGGATTAAGGAATCGGGATCCTATGATGATTCCACAATTATTATTATGACGGATCATGGAACAGGTAGAAATGCCCAACCTGTTTTCTTTATGAAAGAGCCTCATGAGACCCATGATGTAATGCAGGAAAATAATGCGCCTATTACATATGAGGAACTTGTGCCAACAATCGTAGAGTTATTAGGAGAAGATCATTCTGCTTTTGGAAAGAGTTTTCATGAGTTTAAGCAGGATGAGGTGCGACATCGTGTTTTCTATGATAGAACATATGATACGGAATATCCGGATGTGAAAAGATACGATGGGATGCAGGGAGGAGCAAATATTTATTATAAATACGAATATGATGGAAATCTTGGTGCAATCCAGTATCAATATGATAATGAATTACATGAAATTTTTCCGATGGTAGATTCTTATTATTAGGATGACAAACTTTTGATAAAACAGAGGATAAAGAGATGAAAATTAAAAATAATGTCAAATGCTTTATTTCGATGACCGCAATTATTTTATATCCGAGCATGTTTATGTATTTTCAGAACATGTCGGAGGGGCATTTTATAGAAATTTTACCATCGATCGGGAAAAATTTGATTTTAGCAGTAGTTTTATTAGTTGCATTTAGTGTACTATTTAGAAACATAAGAAAGGCTTTTTTAACAAGTGAGATAGCATTACTTCTTTTTATGAATTTTAATACGATTCTTGGAGCAATCAAAAAAATAATCCCGGGTATGAGAAAAGCATATTTTTTTGTGATTGTTGCAGTTATATTAACGATAGTATTCTCTGTTGTAAAAAGAAAAATAAATGAGCCGGAAAATATTTGTACAATTCTCGGAATTGTGTTTTTCGTTCTCATAGTTTTCAACCTGATAAGTTCAATTCCACAGATATTAACCAATAATAATAAGACAGCTGTCTCACAGGAAGAAAATGATATTGCCAAAAAAAGATTTACTGGAGACAAGCCGAATGTATATTTCTTTTTATTTGATGAATATGCGGGTTTTGAGAATATTGAACACTATTATGATTACGATAATCAGGAATTTTCAGATTTTCTTACACAGAGGGGATTTAATATTTCATATGGAAGTCATAACACAGAGTCTATTTGGACATCTACAATTGTACCCAATATTCTGAATCTCTCATATGTAGCAAGTGATGATATTTACTCTATTGATAATATGGCGCGATCGGAGAATGCGTATCTATATCAGCTCTTTGCCAATAATGGATATCAGATTAATATGGTCAATCATTTGAATACATTTTCAGATACCAATTGTAATGTTTTAAATTATAAACAGAAGAAAGAAAATTTATCTACTTATGTTCTTGACAATGGTATCTGGAGTGAAGTTGATTCTTTTGTGAGTTGGGGAAAACAAAAATTAAGCGGAAACCCCAATGATTATTATACGAATCTGAGTGATGTGTTGACTATTATGGAAAATATTACAGATTATACGAGTGATAGTAAACCAACATTTACTTTTGCTTATGCAGAATGTCCACATGAATATTTTACATTTGACGCAGATGGTAATCGGATAGCGAAAGAGGATGAAACAAATTGGAAAGATAAAAGCATATATCTTAACCAATACAAATATATTACAAAATGTATGGAAAGAATTGTAGAGGATATTCAGAAAAACGATCCGGATGCATTAATTATACTAATGTCTGACCATGGAGCAAGATATCCGCACTGGCAGGTTGATCATTATGGTGCCAAAGCCTATGATGCGTCAGTAGAGACTTTATATATGCAGAATATTTTAAACTGTGTCTATTATAAGGGTGAAAAGCTCGATATAGAAGGTATGACAAGTATTAATACATGGAGAACGGTACTGAACACTTACTTTGGAACGGATTATGAGATGCTGCCGGCACCGGAAGGCTTTAAGGCAAGTACAGGATTTTAGTGATATATGCAACAAAACAGGTAAAAGTAAATGAGAAGAAGTATAAAAAAATTTTTTACAATAAGTACAATAGCGTTTGTTATTTTGTATCCATGTTTATTTATGTATTTCCAGAATGCCGATGAGGCAAAACTTATTGATGCATTACCTGCATTCGAAAAATTTTTGGCATTAGCGATAGTAGTGTTTGTAATTTGTATTATTTTCATGAAGAATACTGGTAAGGCAGTGTTAGCCAGTGATGTAATACTTTTTATCTTAACTAATTTTAATGTATTTTTAAGCAAAGTAGACCATGTGATTGGAAGAAAAAAGATAATTGTAATTTTATTTTTTATAATATTTATGTTTATGATTCTGGTTAAGAAAAAAATCAGATCTGAACAAAATATTTGTATGTTGATTGGAATATATTTTCTGGTACTAATTGCAATGAATTTTTTTGTGGCGCTTCCAACAATATGCTCAAAACTAAATTATCAAAAAGTGGAAAATTTAGAGAATATAGAATATGTGTCTGAAGAAAAGCCAAATGTATATTTTTTTATATGTGATGAATATGCTGGGGTAGAGGGGCTGGAACGGTATTATAATTATGATAATAGAGTCTTTTTAAAACATATTGAGGAAAATGGGTTTAATATTTCAACAACAAGTCATAATTATGAGTCATGTTCTACGACAGTAAATATACCTAATTTATTAAATTTGGAGTATGTTGCTTCTCCAGACGAACTGGAAGCAAATAATTTAAAATATATGAAAAATCCTAAGTTATATCAAATTTTTAAAACGAATGGATATACGATTAATTTGATAAATCATACCCAGTTTTTGGATGAAGATGGGTGCAATGTTATTGCAACATCAGATGTAGTGGATACAATTTCAACCTATATTTTGCAAAAAAGTATTTTTCAATTAATAAAAGATTATAAAGCAGAACAAATTGAAACCAGTACGGATACACAATATTATGTATCAGATTTAAAAAATATATTAAATACGATGCAGACATGCTATAAAATGGTTGATAAGGAGAACCCCACCTTAACAATAGGGTATGTGTCGTGTCCTCATCCTCCATTTGTAATCGATGAGGAAGGGGGAGCAGTTGATTATAGAAATACATCCAATTGGGCAGACAAGAGTCTTTATTTAAATCAATTAAAGTATGTAAATGCCTGTATGGAGAATGCAGTGGATGGTATTTTACAAAATGATAGAAATGCTATTATTATTATACAATCTGATCATGGAGTTCGTTATCCTTATCATATGATGGAGTGCTACGGAACGCCTGAGTATGACGCAACTATAGAAACACCTTATATGCAGAATATTTTAAACTGTGTTTATTATCAGGGAAAAGAGATGGATATTGAAGGTAAAAGTGGGATTAATACACTTAGAATAGTTTTAAATGAGATTTTTATGACAAATTATGAGATGTTAGATAATCCAGAAAAGTATTTGTATCAATATAAATAAAAGATATATAACGTAGGAGAAGGTATGCTTTTTAATTCATATAGTTTTTTTGTATTTTTCCCAATAGTTGTCGTAGTTTATTTCCTATTACCCAAAAGAGTAAGTTATCTGTGGCTTTTGACTGCAAGTTATTATTTTTACATGGGGTGGAATGCAAAGTATGCATTATTGTTGTTATTGTCTACAGCAATTACTTACATAAGTGGTATAGTGATTCAGTGGTTGAATGATAATCGCCCTGAAAAAATAGAGGCAAAAAAATGGGTGGTTGTAGGATGTATTGTAGCTAATCTTGCAATTTTATTTTTCTTTAAATATTTTAATTTCACAATCGAAAGTATAAATGCAGTATTGGATCACACGAGTTTGCCGACAGTAAATACATCGTTAGATGTATTACTTCCAGTAGGGATTTCTTTTTATACATTTCAGGCTTTAGGATACACTGTGGACGTGTATCGTAGAGAGATTGAGGCGGAAAAGAATTTCTTTCGATACGCGTTATTTGTATCTTTTTTTCCACAACTTGTAGCAGGACCAATTGAACGCTCAAAGAATTTATTGAATCAGCTGCGAAATCCGAAATCATATCATTATGGGAGAATGTGTGATGGACTGTTACTAATGATTTGGGGATATTTTTTGAAATTGGTGATTGCAGACCGAATTGCAATCTTTGTAGATAATGTATATGCGAATGTTGACATTTATGATGGCAGGTATTTACTTTTAGCCAGTGTATTGTTTGCATTTCAGATATACTGTGATTTCGCGGGATATTCCACAATCGCAATTGGAGCTGCAGAGGTTATGGGATTTGAGTTGATGGAGAACTTTAATAGTCCATATCTGTCTCAGTCTGTTGCAGAATTTTGGAGAAGATGGCATATTTCACTCTCTTCCTGGTTTAAAGATTATCTTTATATTCCATTAGGAGGAAACAGAAAAGGAAAAATCAGAAAATATATAAATATTATGATCGTGTTTCTGGTAAGCGGTCTTTGGCATGGAGCAAATTGGTCATATGTTGTATGGGGAGGTCTGAATGGTGTTTATCAGGTAATAGGAGCAATTTTTACACCTCTTAGAAATAAAATCAAAGAAAATTTACACCTGAAGAAAAATTTCTTGCCATTAATGATAGTTTATATGTTTGTGACCTTTATATTAGTGGATCTTACTTGGATTTTTTTTCGTGCGGATACAATACAGCATGCGTTTGATATTATAGAGAGCATTTTCCATATGAATGATCCGGTACTTCTGGCTAATGGTGCACTTTATGATCTGGGACTTAGTAAGCCAAATTTTATAGTGCTTGTTATTTCGCTTTTATTATTGTTATTGGCAGATGTATGTAAATATCGTGGAGTAAAAGTTCGAAATGTGATTTTAAATTTAAATATTATAATAAGATGGACTATTATTATTGTCGGAATTCTGGGGATTTTGATTTTTGGAATCTGGGGAAGTGGATATTCAGAAACAAATTTTATATATTTTCAGTTTTGAGACAGAGAGATTATAGAGGAATTGCAATATCAACAAATCGAAAGAAAAAACTGATAATTAGTATATGAGGAACGAGATGAAAGTTGCAGGACGTATATTAAAGATTATATTTTTTTTAGGGATTTTGGGAAGCGGAATATTTTATATTTCGAAAGCTTTGCTTCCAAGAATACCAGACTTTTATGAAGAAGAACATTGGGATGTAGTGTTTTTTGGAACAAGCCAAAGTTACTGTACCTTTGATCCTGAAATATTTGACGATTATAATTTGAAAACCTATAATCGTGGCAGGCAGCAGCAGACAATGAATTATACATATTATTATGTCAAGGATGCGTTGGATAACAGCGATATTGATGTTGTTGTGTTAGAGATATTTGGTATGTTTTATGATGAGGATGACACAGGATTTACGAGCGAGGGCGTGAGAGATTCTTCATTAAATGATCTGCGATATTCTGACATAAAAGTGGATGCAATAAAAGATTGCGTGCCGGAAGATTTGCAGTTGGATTATTTATTCCCTTTAGGTAAATATCATTCCAGATGGGAGGAATTGGATTATTCGTCTTTTGAGGGCTGGAAAGAGAGTGTAATGAATCCGTATTTTACAGAAGAAGGGAGAGGATTCAAACATTGGGCAGGCGCACAGCCTTGTGGGTATGCATCCTGGGATGAGATATTTTCAGAAAAAAGACGACCTGTTTATGAAGAAAATTTCAGATATCTGGATATGATGAATGAACTGTGTAAGGAGCATGGTACAGAATTGGTATTGGTGCGTGCACCGTTTCCATGCAATGAGAAAACGGTGGAGATGACAAATACAGTTATGGATTGGGCAGATACACATGAGGTTGAATTGATTAATTGTATGAAGGTGACAGATGTTATTGGTTTGAATTTTGAGGAAGACAGTCTGGATGCAGGAACACATTTGAATGAGAGTGGAGGAAAGAAAGTATCCAGATATATTGCGGAGTATTTAAAGGAAAATGTATTGAAATAAAATTCAATTATAGAAAAAATGATACACTAGATGAATATTTATGCAAGCAGGAGAATTAGATAAATTATCGAAAAGTGTTCCGATTATATATGTAACATTGACAACAATGAATGCTAGTACTATACTTCAACAAGATTTATGTATTTAGGAGAAAAAGTATGATCACAAAAAGAGAATTTGATATGTTGGTACTTCTGACAGAGACAAAAGAGGTTGTATCTCAGAGAGATATGGCAGAGCGGTTAAAAATTTCAGCTGAAGCCGTGAATAAGACAGTCAAAGAATTGACAGAAAAAAACTATTGCAAAAATGGACAGATTACACAGGCCGGTCTGGATGCATTGGAACCTTATCGTGTGAAGAGAGCAATATTTGTAGCAGCAGGCTTTGGAAGCCGGATGGTGCCGATCACTTTGAATACGCCTAAACCGCTTGTCAGAGTCAACGGAACACGCATTATTGATACACTTCTTGATGCAGCGGTAGAAGCTGGAATTCCTGAGATTGTTATTGTGCGTGGATATTTGGGAGAACAGTTTGATCAGCTTCTTTATAAATATCCGAACATCAGATTTGTTGAGAATCCGATTTATAATGAAGCAAATAATATTTCCTCCGCTGTATGTGTCAGATATCTTCTGCAGAATGCGTATGTTTTGGAAGCAGATTTACTGCTCCGTAATAAAAAACTGATTCGTAAGTATGAATATGAAACAAATTTCTTGAGTATTCCGGTGGAGTCCACGGATGACTGGTGTTTTGCAACCGATCATAATGGTGTGATCACAGAAGAAAAAATAGGTGGTACCGACTGTCATCAGATGGTTGGAATTTCCTACTGGAGTGAAGCAGATGGAATCAAGCTTGCCAATGACTTAAATGAGGTTTATTTATCGCAGGGTGGAAAAGAGCGCTATTGGGAGCAGGTGCCGCTTGTTTATAAAAAGGAAAATTACCAAGTGCATGTTCGTGAATGTATTGCAGAGGATATTACAGAGATTGATACATTTAACGAATTAAAGGCGATTGATAATCGTTATGTCACAGGTTGATAAAAGCGACAAATGTGAGCAATTATAAAAAAATGATAATCAGGGACAACTTCAGAGACAGTTAAGTCCTACACATGTATGGGCAATGGCACTTGGTGCAAAAGTATCCAAATGCAGGCGGCGGATTTACTTTTACCAAGATGTGCTTTGGCAGAAATACGGCATATGTTTGTGGATGGTTTCTGGTAGTGGCTTATTTGACAAATGTTCCAATGAATTCGACTGCAATTGGTCTAATTGTCGATGGCTTAGATGGATCAGCAGGTATTTTAAAATGGGGGTTACATTATCAGGTGGCCGGCTATGATGTCTGGCTTGGAGAAATGTTGCTTGCTATGGGAATATTGATTTTATTTGGAATATTGAATATTCTTGGCGTGAAGAAGGCGGGGATTGCACAGACGATTCTCGCAGCATTGCTAGGCATTTCTGTTGTGACATTGACGATAGCAGCCTTAGTGAGCAGTAAGACATCTTTGGCAAATATGGCTCCATGGTGGGGTTTTCATAAGTCTGATGCCATTGCACCTTGGGCATAGGTAGGATTTGATACCATACCGCAGGCAGCAGAAGAGTTTAAATTTTCTTACAAAAAAGTGAGTGGCATTATGATCGTTGCGATTATATTTGGCTGCTTTGTCTATACAGCAAATAATACAATTACTGCAGCAGCATTGGAAAATTGGTCGGATTTGATCGTTGAGTCTGCATCAGCACCGTGGTTATTGCTGACAGCTGCAGAATGTCTGCTTGGTACACCGGGAAAAATTTTGGTTGGAGTAGCGGTGTCAAGCGCTGCATTATCATATCCTTGTCCGGACCAATTTTAGGAAGAGAAGCATTGGGATGGTTTTCTTAAAAACAATGGCAACCATAGGTGTTGTATTTTATGTAAAGCAGATGAAAAAGTGAGTTAACAACTATTATGTATCATTAAGATAAAAAGTTTAAAGAAAATGTTTGCTCCTGCATAGCATTGTTGAAAGTGGTCGTATAATAATTATTATACGACCACTTTTACATTTACAGTTAGCAAAATTACTGTTATTCTTTATTTAAAAGAAACAGAAAGGGGACAGGAAGACATGGGTAGATTCGTAAACCCGGATAATAGTGCATTTCAGGTTGCGTTGAATTCTAAGATATATGTGGATAAGACTGGTTTGATTGAGTACACGAACAGTGTTCTCGATACGACAGATGCTTATATTTGTAATAGCAGACCACGCAGATTCGGAAAGTCGTATGCAGCAAATATGTTGGCAGCATATTACAGTAAGGGTGCGGATTCTGAGAAGATGTTTTCTGGATTGCAAATTAGTAAGGAAGCAGATTTCAGGGAGCATCTCAATAAGTATGATGTGATTCATATTGATATCCAGTGGTTCTTGGCGAATTGTGAGGACGTTGATAATGTTGTAACGCTTATTACAGATTCAGTTTTGAGCGAATTATGGGAAATATATCCAGATATTTTTACATGGGAAGTATCGCGTTTACCGGATGCACTTTCCATTGTAAGAGAAAAAACCGGACAAAAGTTTATTATCATTATTGATGAATGGGATGTTCTGATTCGAGACGCGGCAACAAATGGAAAGGTTCAGGAGGCGTATATCAATTTCCTGAGGGGAATGTTTAAAGGAACTGAACCAACTAAATACATTCAGCTTGCTTATCTTACAGGTATTCTTCCTGTAAAAAAAGAAAAAACACAGTCTGCATTGAATAATTTTGATGAGTTTACAATGTTGAGTGCGAGCAATCTGGCTCCTTATATTGGTTTTACGGAGGATGAAGTAGAGAAACTTTCGAAGGAATATCATCAGGATTTTGATAAAGTCAAACGCTGGTATGATGGTTATCTTTTGAAGGATTATCAGGTTTATAATCCGAGAGCGGTTGTAGGTGTGATGTTAAAAGGAGAATTTAAAAGTTATTGGTCCGAAACGGCATCTTATGAAGCAGTTACCCCTTTGATTAATATGAATTATGATGGTTTGAAAACAGCTATTATTGAAATGCTTTCTGGTGCAAATGTGAAGGTTGATACTGCAACTTTCAAAAATGACACTGTAAATATTCACAGCAAGGATGATGTGCTTACTTATATGATTCATCTGGGATATCTTGGCTATGATCAGTATACAAAAACAGCGTTTATTCCGAATGAAGAGATTCGGCAGGAACTTACAGCAGCAGTTGAAAGCCGGTCTTGGAATGAAATGTTGATGTTTCAGCGGGAGTCAGAAAGACTTCTGGATGCGACGTTAGATATGGATGGTGTGATGGTTGGAACCCAGATAGAGAAAATTCATAATGAGTATATTTCGGTTATTCAGTATCATAATGAAAATTCGTTGAGTGGTGTATTGGCAATAGCATATCTTAGTGCAATGCAATATTATTTCAAACCAATTCGGGAATTGCCGACAGGTCGTGGATTCGCCGATTTTGTTTATATACCAAAACCTGAATATAAAGCGGATTATCCTGCGTTAATTGTGGAGCTGAAATGGAATCAGAATGCACAGACTGCAATGCAGCAGATTAAAAATAAAAAGTATCCAACAGCCATTGAAAATTATACGGGGGATATTCTGCTTGTAGGAATCAGTTATGATAAAAATTGCAAAGAACATCAATGTTTGATTGAAAAGTATGAGAAAGAATCATAATATATGTAAAATGCTGATTGAAAATATCGTGATTATTGTTTTAAAAAGCTCGTATTTACAATTCTTAGAATTAAAGAATGTAATGTATAAAGCCTTATGTTTTGAGAAAAAAATATACTTAAAATTGTTAAATTGAAAGAATTATTAATAAAAAGTTGAAGTTTAACTGAAAACTCGCTATATTATAAGTATCCAATACAAAAAAGAGAAACGGGTGAAATACAATATGGCAGTATATGTTGTTGGTGATTTTTTGAGAGAAACCAGGTTGAGAAAAGGATATACACAGGAAGAGGTCAGTTACGGAATCTGTACAACAGCATCTTTATCCAGAATTGAAAATGGTGCACAAAAACCGGGACGACTTATTTTGGAGAAACTGTTTGAACGATTGGGCACGGAGAATAATTTGTTTAATTCTTTTGTGAGCAGAGAGGAGATGGAGTTATATTCTGAAATACAAACTTTAATAAGAGATATAACGGATGAGGATGTTGTAAAAATTGAAAAACAGATAGATGTGGTTGAAAAACTAGCGGTGAATACAACAGAATTGGAACATCAATGCTTGTATTTTGCAAAGGGAGAACTTGCTAGACAGAAAGAGAAGGATGATAAAAAGGCGATGGAAATGTATATGAAAGCAATTCATATAACATTGCCGGATTTCGATGGTAAAAATCCGTTGAGAAATAATCTTTTGACTTTTGATGAGATTATGATTATTAATGCAATTGCCATTTTACATGCAAAAGCAGACGACATTATGACAGCTGTACAGCTTGGAATGTGGTTGAAGAAATATATGGAAGAAAAAATTGTTGATGGAACAATGAAGATAGCAAAATATCCTATGATTCTATATAATTTGAGTAATTGGCTAGGTAGGGAAAATTGTCACAAGGAAGCACTGAAAATGGCTGATTTAGGAATACGATTTTGTATTAGATATGGAAATTTAGCTTTTTTTCCAATATTAGTATTCAATAAAGATGGAGCATTGGCAGAGTTAGGTAAAATTGATCAAGCTAAAAAATATTTACATCAATCAGTTACAATCTTTGAAGCAATGGATAGACCAGATTTGATACAGGTTGCAACTGATTGGTGTAAGTTACATTATCGAATTGACATTCAATAACCGCCAGATTTATCACCAAAAGCGTAATAGGCAACTACATTCGAGTTATCCACAACTCCTGTACTTCCAACAATAGAAGCGGCTGCAATAAGTGCACATAATGTGATAGCAAAAATTTTCTTTTTCATGGTTTTGTACCTCCAGTTAATTTTGAGATTATGGTAAATTCCCGAGGACAAAGAGACCATTCGATGTGACGTAAATTTAAATTTACGCGATATCGAATGGTCTTTTTGCATGAATGGGAATAAAATAAGTTAATTTAACAGGTTGATTTGGGAATCAGGAAAACTGTTAAAAGAGATTGAAAGAAATGAAAGGAAAATGTGAGTTATGGTAAGACCGGGATTACGTCGCAGCGAAATTGATTGGGAGAATGTGGATATTCATATCTCCAGAGAAGAAATGGAGAGAGAGCAGGAGCATGAAGCGGCAATACAGCAGGCAAAACAGTATCTGATCAAAAACTTTCCGAAGTTTTGTACGATAAATAATGGCTATTATGAGACAGAGACGTTTAATCATGATGCAGGGATGTATGAAGTGATGCATGTGGATCATATCGTGATTGGTGATCAGGCGATCTATGTGATCAAGACAGTGAAGTTTCCGGAGCATGTTGAATTATACGGAAGCTCAGACGCAAAAAACTGGTATTATGCAGAGAACACAGATAAACAGGAAACGCATAAGCACAAAGTGGACAATGCGGATAAGAGAAACCAGAGATATTGTGAGTATATACAGATGTTGGCAGGAGAAGCTATCAGACGGGATGTACCGGCGATTGCAATTGTCAATATTATTGGACTTACAGATGAGCAGATCCATTTGGATATAGAATCAGGGCATGAGGTTGTGACAATGGATAAACTGGCAGACAGGATCCAGTATTATGAGAGTACAATTGACAGTAAGCGTGTGGTGTATGAACATAGCGATGATCTGATAAGAAAGTTCAAGGAAGAAGAGGTGTATGATAATATCATTCCACAGATACGGGATGTGGAGTTGAAATACAGAATATATTTAAAACTATCGGAATAGATTTCAGTAAGATTTTAAGCAAATCTTAAGAAGAAATCATTGTTTACAGGTTTACAAGTTTCCTTTTATTTGATAAAATTCTATTTTGGTATGTAAGAATAAAATAGGTGTCTTAATATTTTGAGATACGGTCACATTAGGAGGAAATGATGAGTTTTATTAACACGGTGTTTGGTATTCCACTTGGATATGTCATGTGGGGATGCTATCAGTTGGTGAAAAACTATGGTTTATCAATCATTCTGTTTACATTGGTCAGCAAAATCGTCATGCTGCCGGTATCTATTATGGTACAGAAAAACAGTATTCGAATGATACAGATCCAGCCACAGATAAATGAGATTAAATATAAGCATGCAGGCGATAAAGACCGCATTGCGGATGAACAGATGGAGTTATTCAAGAAGGCACATTATAGTCCGATGCTTGGTATGGTGCCAATGTTATTACAGATTCCATTGGTTCTTGGCCTGATTAATGTCATTTATAATCCAATGCAGCATTTGATGCATATCAAGACATCTGTCTGTGATCAGATCGTGGCAGCTACCTGTTCTCTGATGGGGGTAGATCAATTGGGGAGCGGCGCACAGCTTCAGGCAATGGCAGCATTGCAGAATCCGGATAACTTAAGCTTTTTCCAGAATGCATTGGCAGGAACCAGCATTGATATTGAGACGATCGCAGCACAGGCAGCTACGATCAACACACATTTTCTTGGTCTGGATCTGTCTGTAGTGCCACACATTACTGTATTGGCATGGATCCTTCTTATTCCACTGTTCAGCTGTCTTTCTACTGTTTTACTTTGTGCATGTCAGAATCAGGCAAATGTGTTGCAGAAAGAGCAGGGTGCTTTGGGACAATGGGGAGTAACAATTTTTACAGTTGCATTCTCAACATATTTTACATTCCTGGTTCCGGGTGGAGTTGGTTTGTATTGGATTTTCAGTAACTTGTTCTCCACAGCGTTGATTTACATTTTAAATGCAGTTTATAACCCGAAAAAATATATTGATTACGAGGCGTTGGAGGAAAGTAAACGTCTGCTGGCAGAACAGAAAGCGGTAGAGGATGCCTATAAGAAAAAGATGGCTCCTTATAAGGCTAAGGAAAAAGAGGATTATAAGAGGTTTTTTGCCAAAGACAATGAAAATAAACAGTTAATGTTTTATTCTGAATCCTCAGGATTTTATAAATATTATCGTGGAATGATCGAAGAGTTATTGGAAAACTCGGATATTGTGATCCATTATGTTACAAGTGATCCGGAAGATCAGATTTTCCAGATCAGGCATGAGAGGTTTAAAGCATATTATATCGGAGAGATCAAACTGATTACTCTGATGATGAAGCTGGATTGTGATATTGTTGTTATGACAATGCCTGATCTTGAAACTTATCATATCAAGAGAAGTTATGTGAGAAAGGACATGGAGTATATTCATGTGCCACATAGTATTGACAGTATGAATATGACGTATCGAAAGGGAAGTATCGATCATTTTGACACTATTTTCTGTGTAGGTCCACATCATAAAGATGAGGTCGAGAAGATGGAAGAAACCTATGATCTTCCGCATAAAGTATTGTTAAACTGGGGTTACTGCCTGCTCGATGATATGCGAAAAGATTATGAGTCAAAAGAAAAAGTGATCAATGAACAGAAAACGATCCTGATCGCTCCGTCATGGCAGGAAGATAATATTGTAGATTCCTGTCTCGAGGATATTTTACAGAAATTGCGGGCTACAGGATATAAGGTGATCGTTCGTCCGCATCCACAGCATGTAAGACATATGCCAGAGAAGATGCAATTATTAAAAGATAAGTTTGCAGAAGATAAGAATATTGAAATTCAGACAGATTTTTCTTCTAACGATACAGTATTTAATGCAGATCTGATCATTACAGATTGGAGTGGTATTGCATATGAATATGCGTTTACAACATTGAGACCGGTATTGTATATTAATACGCCGATGAAGATCATGAATCCAGAATATGAGAAAATTGGGGTTGTGCCAATTAATATTTTCATGAGAGACAGCATCGGATGCAGCCTGAATCTGGATCAGTTAGACCGTGTAGCAGATGAGGCAACGAGATTGATCGAGCAGAGAGATTTATACCACGATAAGATTGATGCTTTTGTGAAACAATATGTATATCATTTGGGAACCAGCGCAAAAGTTGGAGCCAATTATATAAAATTACGTTTAAAACAAATTCATTCAGAAGAATAAAGGAGAAAAGATTGATGAAAAATTTAATGAAACAGATTACAAAGAACGGAAGAATTTTTTGGGTGACTTATTTTACTTTCTTTCTTATTTTGGCAATGCCAACGCATGCATGGGCATATGTTGATCCGGCAACCTTAACTTATGTAGTTCAGATTATTGCAGGTGTTTTTATTGCAGGTGGTGTTGCAGTTGGTGTATACTGGAGAAAAATCAAGAAGCTTTTCTCTAAGGACAAAACATCTGTTAAGAAGCATGAGTCAACAGAGCAGGAAAGAAATGCAGCAGCAGCAGCGGCTGAGGAATTTAACGAAGACAAATAGGAATCGTATCATTCAGAGAGAGGAATACAAATGAATATCAAGAGGAATATTTTATTGAATCCGGGACCGTCAACAACAACGGACACGGTAAAAATGGCACAGGTTGTGCCTGATATCTGCCCAAGGGAAGAAGAATTTGCTGAAATGATGAGACAGATGAGGAAAGACCTTGTGAGGATCGTACACGGAGATCCTCAGAAGTATACTTCAGTTCTGTTTTGTGGTTCCGGCACTTTGAATCTGGATGTATGTGTAAATTCACTTCTCCCAGAAGGAAAGAAGATTCTTGTTGTAAATAATGGCGCATATAGCAGCAGAGCAGTTGAAATCTGCGAATATTACGGATTAGATCATATCAATCTGCAGTTTCCAATCGATGAACAACCGGATCTTAAAGTGGTTGAGAAAACGATGAAGGAAAATCCGGATATTGCTGTGGTATATACAACACATAATGAAACCGGTACGGGTGTAGGAAATCCGATTCGTGAGATAGGAGCAATTGCGCATGCACACGATGCGATTTTTATTGTTGATACGACTTCGACATATGCAATGGTTCCAATCGATATTGAAAAGGACAATATAGATTTTTGTATGGCATCTGCACAAAAGGGATTGATGTCTATGACAGGATTATCTTTTGTAGTTGGTAACGAAGAAATCATAAAGAAATCCAAGGATTATCCAAAACGTTCCTATTATTGTAATTTATATCTACAGTATGAATATTTTGAAAAAACGGGTCAGATGCATTTTACACCACCGGTACAGACGGTATATGCTACCCGACAGGCATTAAAAGAGTATTTTGCTGAGGGAGAAGAGGCAAAGTGGGCACGTCATTCCAGAGTGATGAAAGCCATTCATGAGGGACTGAAAGAGCTTGGATTTAAAGAACTGATACGTCCTGAAATTCAAATTGGTCTGGTTGCGTCGGCAGTATATCCTGATGATCCGAATTGGAGCTTCCAAAAAGTTCATGACTATTGCTATGAGCGTGGATTTACGATTTATCCGGGAAAAGTGACAACTACTGATACATTTCGATTGTGTGCATTAGGAGCCATCGATGTGGAAGATATTGAAGAGTTTTTTAAAGTGTTAAGGGAAGCACTTATAGAAAATAATATTCGAGTTCCGGTACAATACAGATAGTGAAAGGATACAATATGAAAACAGTATATATGTGTTTTGCTACAGACGTGATCCATGAAGGACATATGAATGTAGTTAAAAAAGCAAAAGAATACGGGAAAGTCGTAGCAGGTGTATTATGTGATGCAGAGATGGTCCGTTATAACCGTTTTCCGACAGTAAGCTTTGAGGAACGTATGGCAATGGTGAGGAATATTCCGGAAATTGATGAAGTGATTGTACAGGATAGGATTATGTATGATAATGTCATCAAAGAATTAAAACCGGATTATGTCATTCATGGTGATAATTGGTGCGATGGACCGGAAAAGACGATTCGTGAAAATGTAATTGCTTTGTTGAAAGAATATGGTGGAGAGTTAATAGAGGTTCCATATACATATAATGAAAAAGTAAAGAAAATCGATGATCAGTTTAAGGAAAAACTGGCAATGCCGGAATATCGCAGGAAAAGATTAAGACAGTTGATAAAAACAGTACCAATTGTTAAAACGATAGAAGTTCATTCTGGATTAACAGGTCTTATTGCAGAAAAGACGGTAGTGGAACATGACGGTGGATTAGACCAGTTTGATGCAATGTGGATTTCCAGTCTTTGTGATTCTACTGCAAAGGGCAAACCAGATATTGAGCTTGTTGATATGTCTTCACGGCTGAGAACGATCGATGATGTTTTAGATGTTACCACGAAACCAATCATTTTGGATGGAGATACAGGTGGATTGATCGAACATTTTGTTTATAATGTCCGGACATTAGAACGTATGGGTGTTTCTGCAGTTATTATTGAAGACAAAACAGGATTGAAAAAGAATTCTCTGTTTGGCACGGAAGTAGAACAGACACAGGATTCTATCGAAAATTTCTGCGCAAAAATCAGAGCTGGTAAAAATGTTCTTCGTACAGAAGAATTTATGATCATAGCCAGAATTGAAAGCTTGATTTTAGAGCGTGGCATGGAGGATGCGTTAACCAGAGCTTTTGCATATGTGGAAGCAGGTGCTGATGGCATTATGATCCACAGCAGAAAGAAAACAGCTGATGAGATAATTGAATTTTGTGACAAGTTTCGGGCAAAATATTCTGATATACCGATTGTTGTTGTTCCAACTTCTTATAATTATATTACGGAGGCAGAACTGGCGGCTCATGGTGTAAATATTGTTATTTATGCAAATCAGTTAACCAGAAGTGCATTTCCGGCAATGGAAAATACAGCAAAAGAAATTTTGAAAAATCATAGGGCTCTGGAAGTGGATTCAAAACTTATGCCATTTAAAGATATTATTACATTGATAGATGAATTGTAATTTAAAAATGGATTACGAATATTGATGTAGTGGTATAATAACTTTTGATGAGGATAAAAGAGATGAGAGTAGAAACATTATTCGATATATTAGATTCTGATTTTTATACGGGAGTTCCGGATTCACAATTACAGGCATTATGCAATTTTCTAATCGATAAGTACGGAATTTCTGAACATCATGTGATAGCAGCCAATGAAGGAAATTGTACTGCACTTGCAGCTGGACATTATCTTGCAACGGGAAATGTACCTGTTGTATATATGCAGAACAGCGGTATTGGAAATATCATTAATCCGGTTGCATCTTTATTGAATGATAAGGTTTATGCAATCCCTTGTATTTTTGTGGTTGGCTGGCGGGGAGAGCCTGGTATTCATGATGAGCCGCAGCATATCTATCAGGGTGAAGTAACCCTGAAACTTTTGGAAGATATGGATATTGCAACTTTTGTAATAGGAAAAGAGACAACGGAAGCCGAATTATATGCAAAGATGAAAGAATTCCGTAATGTTCTTACAAATGGAAAGAGCGTTGCTTTTGTAGTGAGAAAAGGTGCTTTGGAATATGGTAATAAAGTCGTTTATTCCAACGAATATCAAATGAAACGAGAGGAAGTTCTTGAACATATCGTTGCTGTAACTGAAAATGACCCGATTGTCAGTACAACAGGAAAAGCAAGCAGGGAATTGTTTGAAATCCGTGAAAGAAATGGACAGGGACATGAATGTGATTTTCTTACGGTCGGTTCTATGGGACATAGCAGCTCGATTGCACTTGGCATCGCTATGAGCAAAAAGAATGAAAAAATATGGTGCGTAGACGGAGATGGTGCATGTCTGATGCATATGGGTTCTATGGCAGTATTGGCAAGCAGAAAACCGGATAATATGGTACACATTGTGTTGAATAATACAGCACATGAGACTGTAGGCGGAATGCCGACTGTTGCAGGAAACATCAATCTTGTCACAATTGCAGAAGGCTGTGGATATCCTTATGCTGTATGTGTTGATAATTTCGCTGATTTAGATAAGGAATTAAAAGCAGCGAAAGAAGCAAAGAGTCTCCGGTTTATCGAGGTGAAATGTGCACTTGGTTCCCGTGCAGACCTTGGCAGACCGACTACGACTGCGATTGAGAATAAAGAAAGATTCATGGAGAGATTGAATTGAAATCATATATCGTAAAACAGAAGGACCTGAATAGTCGTATGCTATCCAGGTCCGGTGGCATTTTTGCAGCAATATCTGACCAGGTGTTAGCACAGGGGGGTGTGATTTACGGCGCAGGAATGGACAAAAATTTTAATGTTGTACACAAACGCGCTGTAAATGCGACAGAGAGAGATGAACTTAGAGGATCAAAGTATGTGCAGAGTGACATGCACAATGCATATCGGCTTGCCTGTGAAGATTTGAAGGCCGGCAGGTTGGTTCTGTTTACTGGAACTCCATGTCAGGTGGATGGGATAAAGGCTTTGTGTCCAAAAGGTTGTGAGGAACATCTCATTTGTATGGATATCGTGTGTCATGGTGTTCCGAGTCCAAGAGTCTGGAATGATTATAAGGCGTATGTGGAACGAAAATATCATGGAAAAATAGAAAAAATAGATTTTCGTAATAAAGAACGCTTCGGATGGTCTGATCATTGGGAAACAGTTACAATTAATGGAAAAGAACATGACAGTCAGGTTTATATGAAGATGTTTTATGAACACACTTTTTTACGTGAGGCATGCTATGTATGCCCATATAAGAACCTGCAGCGTATATCTGATATTTCAATAGCTGATGCATGGGGAGTAGAGACTGCTAACCCGGAATTCGATGATAATAGGGGAGTTTCACTTGTTCTTATTAATACACAAAAAGGAGAAAAATGGTTTTTGGATTCCTTACAGGGATGTGATTATAAGGAGTGCGATTTAGAAAAGTATATGCAGGAACCACTTAAAAGACCATTTAAAAAACCAGATAATACAGAAAATGTATGGAAAGAATATAACGAGGTTTCATTTGGAAAATTTGTAAAAAATCATTATAAAGAACCGTTTTTGTCAGTTGTCAAAAGAAGTTTGAAAAGAAAAATAAAGGATATGATACCGAAAGAATTTTGGAATCGGCTCAGAAGGTGGAGGTAATATATGGAAGAAAAAAGGCTGCCGGATCTATGCACAAAAAAGGATACCTGCTGTGGCTGTAGTGCATGTGTCACGATATGTCCGGTGTGTGCAATTTCGATGTGCCCGGATGAAAAGGGTTTTTTATATCCACTGGTAAATTCTGGTAAATGCATAAGATGCTATAAATGCGAACAAATTTGTCCGTTTAAAAAAAGATAATTTTTAATATATTCTTAAGTAGCTTTTCCATTCATAAATCATGTGCTACAATATTGTCAGATTAACTATATATAGGGTAGTTATGAAAAATATTAAGATATGAGAGGTATTTACAATTGAAGAAAAGAGCACTTTTATTAGGAATGATGCTGACGCTTGCAGTAACTTCGGTAGGATGTGGAAAGAAAGAGGCAGATGCTAATATCACAGAACCGATTTATGAAGAATCCAGCGAAGAGGCAGTCGTTGGGGATGTTGTAGACAATGAGGAGGAAGAAGATCTTCCGGATGGTAAAGTCCGTAATGAGCTGACAGGAGAATTAATTGATGAGTCACTTGCAAATCAAAGACCGATTGCTGTTATGGTAGATAATGAATCAATTGCATTACCGCACTATGGTCTGACACAGGCAGATGTTGTTTATGAGATGATGAACAGTACTGAGAATGGCCGTATTACAAGATTCATGGCTTTAGTGAAAGACTGGGAGACATTAGAGCAGTTTGGAAGTATTCGCAGCGCAAGGGTAACAAACTGCATTCTTGCAGCAGAATGGAATGCTGTATTATGTCATGATGGTGGACCATTCTATATTGACGAATATATTGCACTTCCAAGTGTGGATGATTTTAATGGCGGATTTTCCCGTGTCAATAATGGAAAATCCAGAGAATATACAGAGTACATTGTTTCAGGTGATCTGGACAAAAAATTTGCAAGCACAGGTGCAAGCAAAGAGTATAATAAATATTATACAGAAAATCACTTTAAATTCGCCAAAGAAGACACTGATATTGCGGATGGAACATCTGCAGTTACAGTAGATGTTCCATTTCCTCATAATGGCTCTTATCTGACATATGACGAGTCGGAGAAAGTGTATAAGTACTTTGAGTACAAGAAAGAGCATGTGGATCCACAGAATGGCAATGCTCAATTGAGTTTTAAAAATGTGATTTTACAGTGTACACCATTTGAATTACATAGCTGGGGTGACGGTGTATATGATCCAAATGGTTACATGTACTATAAAATCGAGAATAATAAGGGAACAGGTTATTATATTACAAATGGTAAAGCAGAAGAGATTACATGGTCAAAAGGCGGATTGACAGATAACACAAAATATTATGATGCATCCGGCAATGAAATTAAGATTAATATTGGTAAAACATACATTGCATTAGTTCCGGATGATGCATGGGGTGATCTTGTAGTAGAATAAGAAATTTCATAGATATAATTAGTCCAGGGAAAACACGGGATAAATAGTGTTTTCCTTGGATTTTTTTGTTATAATGAATTAGTATGGGAAAGTTCTGACGCTTATAGAAAATATGAGGAATACAGATTATGAAAATAAAGACATCTGCAATAGTTTATGGAATCCGTTATATCAGAAGATTTGGGCTGCGCACTTTGATAATTAGAATTATAGAAAAAAAGAGAGAAAAGGATTCTGAGTATCAGAGTTTTTATCTGGAAACGAAAGCTTCTCTGGAACAGTTAGAGAAACAGAGGATGGAGGTTAGTCATTGGAATAAGAAAGAAAAGATCAGTATTGTGACACCTCTGTACCATACACCTGCGATTTTTTTGAGAGAATTAATCGAGTCAGTTTTAGAATCTTCCTATGAAAACTGGCAATTATGTTTTACAGATGCAACGCAGGATGGAGAGGAAAATCAAATTGAAAATATTGTAAAAGAATACCAGAAAATGGATGAAAAATTAACAGGAAAAAAATCACGTATTTGCTATAAAAAGTTATCTCAAAATTATGGAATAGCAGAAAATACGAATCAGGCGTTAGCAATGGCGGAGGGAGATTACATTGCCTTTTTAGATCATGATGATATAATTACACCAGATGCATTATATGAGATGGCATTGGCAGCAAAATGTGCGAAGAAAACAGGGAAAGAGGCAAATATGTTTTATTCGGATGAGGATAAGGTCAATGAGAATAGAACGGCTTTTTTCGAACCTCATTTCAAACCGGATTTTAATCAGGATCTTTTGAATTCAAATAATTATATAACACATTTTTTGATGGTCAGCAGAGAACTGCTGGATCAGGTGGGCGGGACAAACAAAGAGTATGATGGGGCTCAGGACTATGATTTTATCCTAAGATGTACAGAACTTGCAGATAATGTGATTCATATTCCAAAGGTTTTATATCATTGGAGAGTACATGAAAGGTCTACAGCAGCGGGTGCTGGAAGCAAGGATTATGCAATTGATGCTGGAAAACGTGCGATAGAATCGCATTTACAGCGAATGGGAGAAAATGGCAAGGTGGTTGTCACCCCTTATTTTGGCTTTTACAGAATAGAATATGGGATAAACACCGAAAATAAGACAGAAGATTACGTTTTGTTTGCAGATCAATCTTTGAAACCATTAAATGCAGACTGGAAGCAGATTTTATATGCAGATTGCAGCCGCAAAAAAATTGGAGTTGTAGGAGGAAAGATTTACGACAGACATCATCGCATTTATGAGGCTGCATTTTTTGAAAAAGGTGATTGGACAGGTGCTGCATGTGGTGAAAATGTATTTTCTGGCTTACGAGAAGGATATGGAGGTTATATGCATAGAGCTAATATACAAATGGATTGTGACAGGGTTTCTGAAAAATGTATGTTAGTAAAAAAAGAAGTGTTGGAACAGATTGAGGATTATGAACAACAAATCAGAACTCCGGAATTTTCGTATATAGTTTGCCAAAAAGCAAAAGAAATGGGATACAGAATTATGTATGAACCAGAAGTAAAAATGATTTTTAAATCATGAAAAAATATGTATAATAAAATATGTATGTGCAAATAGTGTCAGGATTTGTCGTACAAAATAAGTAGGAAGCTCTTTTTTGTTGTGATATAATGGAATTATTCTAAAGTTGAAAAAGAGGACAAGTGCTTATGATGAGGGTATATATATGTCCGGACTGTGGCTGGATGCGCATGGTTTCGCGGCGTAAAAATGTAGAATGCTATAAGTGTGGTGTGCAGGATATGACTTTGGCAAAAGTAGACTTTGCCACATATGTATCCTGGTCTGAAAAAGAACGTCAGGAATATTCTGCGGCATGGATGTACATACATAACAAAGGAAAAATAAAAAGGAATTAGAAAATAATCATGCAGGAAGTGACAATCATAATCCCAAATTATAATGGAAAAAGCTTACTGGAAAATTGTTTCAGGACATTAGAAAATCAATCGTATAAAGACTTTAAGGTATTAGTGGTTGATAATGGTTCCACGGATGGAAGTACAGATATTAAGTCCGATGTTTTAGATGTGGAATGGATTGCTTTGAATGAAAATCTGGGCTTTTGCGGTGCTGTAAATCTGGCAGTGCAAAAGACAGGAACGCCATATGTTATTCTGCTTAATAACGATACAGAGACAGATAAGTATTTTGTGGAGTGGTTGTTAAGGGGGATAAAAAAGTCAGACCATATTTTTTCATGTGGAGCCCAGATGATAGATTATAAAAATCATGAAATATTGGATAATGCAGGGGATTTATATACTGCCATGGGATGGGCCGTTGCAAGAGGAAAAGGCAGACCATGTAAAGATTATGAAACGTCAAAGCGAGTGTTTTCATGCTGTGCCGGAGCAGCAATATATCGCATGGATATAATGCGAAAGATCGGTGGATTGGATGAAAAGCATTTTGCTTATCTGGAGGATGTGGATTTAGGTTATCGGGCAAGAATTGCAGGATTTGAAAATTGGTATATTCCGGAGGCGAAGGTTTACCATGTCGGAAGTGCGACAACGGGTACACGATACAATAAGAAAAAAGTATTTTTAGCAGCAAGAAATACTATTTTTGTGATTTATAAAAATATGCCTGTTTTACAGTTGGCTTTAAATGTTCCATTTATTTTTATAGGTATGTTCATCAAAACTCTTTTTTTTGTCAGAAAGGGATTCGGAGAAGACTACTGCAAGGGGATTTTAGAGGGAATTTGCGATTGCAAAAAATGTTGGAAAGTGAAATTTCGTATGAAAAATCTTTCTAACTATTTTAAAATACAATTGGAATTGTGGTGCAATTTAGTGCGCATAATATAGGTAAAAGGACATTATCCAGGTTTGAAACAGGAGATGTCTGTGAAAATAAAGAAATAATTAAGATTTTGGAGCGCTCGTTTTAAGAAAATAGAGTTGTGATTTCGGGTAAATTATTGTATCATTGAAATTATGATAGCTAAGAAAAGGATGGCATTATGATAAAAGATAATCAGCAGCATTTTAATAGATTGCATGTTGTTTTGGATGGATTGGTTGTCATTGTTTCTTATGCACTTGCCTGGTGGTTAAAACTTTCAGGGATTTTTACAAACGATCATGTTGGAGTTCTTTCATTTGAATTTTATATGAAAGCTCTGATTTTTATTGTTCCACTTTATTTGTTGTTATATTATGCGTTTAATTTATATACGCCGAAGAGAGTACAGGGCAGGCGGCTTGAATTATCCAATATTATTATGGCAAATACAGTTGGAATTTTAATTGTGTTTGCAGGATTTTTCCTTGTATTGTCTTATACAGAAGAGGCAAAGAACTTCTCGCGTTCCATGTTTGCATATTTTTATATATTCAACATTGTACTTGAAGAAGTAGAAAGACTTGTAGTTCGCGGTTTTTTACGTAGCATAAGAAGAAGGGGATATAATCAGAAGCATATCCTGCTTGTGGGATATTCCAAGGCAGCAGAACAGTATATAGACCGGATCAGGCAGAATCCTCAATGGGGTTATCATATACGCGGAATTCTGGATGATAATATTGCACGCGGAACAGTTTATAAAGGTGTGAAAGTAATAGGAAGTATTGAGAATCTGACTTTCATTTTGCCGGAAAATAAATTGGACGAGATTGCAATCACGCTTGGGTTGGAAGAATACTACAAATTAGAGAAAATAGTATCACAGTGTGAAAAGTCAGGAGTGCATACCAAGTTTATTCCGGATTATGGCAATATTATACCGACGAGACCATATACGGAAGATTTGTTAGGTCTGCCTGTTATCAATATACGATATGTTCCGTTGTCGAATACGTTTAATGCAATGGTAAAAAGACTGATGGATATCGCAGGATCCATAATATGTATTGTGATTTTTTCACCAGTCATGTTGCTTTCTGCGATTCTCGTAAAAATAACATCTTCTGGTCCGCTGATATTTAAACAGGAACGGGTAGGGCTTCATAATGAAAAATTCATGATGTATAAGTTCCGAACAATGTATGTGCAGACAGAGGAAGAGGAGAAAAAAGGCTGGACGCAGAAAAATGATCCACGTGTAACAAAAGTAGGAGGTTTTTTGCGTAAAACAAGCCTGGATGAGTTCCCTCAGCTTTTTAATGTGTTAAAAGGAGATATGAGTCTTGTAGGGCCAAGACCGGAGCGGCCGCAGTATGTGGAGAAGTTCCGGGAAGAAATTCCAAGATATATGATCAAGCATCAGGTTCGTCCGGGAATGACCGGCTGGGCACAGGTGAATGGATATCGTGGGGATACTTCCATTCGAAAGAGGATTGAACATGATTTATATTATATTGAAAACTGGACATTGGGATTAGATATTAAAATTTTATTTCTTACAGTTTTCAAAGGATTTATCAATAAAAATGCGTATTAGGAGAAAATAATTAATGAGTAGTGAACCAAATCACAATCGACAGAAAAATCATAAAGCTTTAACAAAGAAACAGAAAGAAGCAATAAGAAGGAAAAAAAGACAAAGAAAGATCATATTATTGATCGTTGAGATATTAGTTGTTTTAATTTTAGCTATTGCATTGTTTTTAATCAGCAAGTTGGGGAAAATCGAACGTCAGGAAGTTCCACTTGAAAATATCGAGGTGAACGAAGGTATTTCAGAGGAATCCCAGGAGATTATGAAGAATTATACTACCATTGCCTTATTTGGCCTGGACAACCGCTCTAATGGTAACTTGTCAAAGGGACGCAGCGATGTTATTATGATCGCCAATATCAATAATGATACTAAAGAAGTCAAATTATGTTCTGTATTCCGTGATTCTTATCTGGATACAGGAGATGGAAGCTTTAAGAAATGTAATGCCGCTTATGCAAAAGGTGGTCCGGAGGCAGCCATTAATATGTTGAATAAGAACCTTGATCTGTCCATAACAGATTATGTGACGGTAGATTTTAATGCCGTTGTTGAGTGTGTGGATCTGCTCGGCGGTATTACACTGGATGAAGTCACAGATGAAGAAGCAGTTCTTATGCAGGGATATATGGATGAAATCAATAAACTTACCAAGAATAATTCCAAGTATCTTTCCGGTGGTGGAACAAACGTGACATTGGATGGCGTACAGGCATGCGCATATGCACGAATCCGTTATACCAAAGGCGATGATTATAAGCGTGCAGAGCGTCAGAGAACGGTTCTTGCGGCAATGGTTGCAAAGGCACAGAAATCTGATCTTGTTACGATTAATAAGCTGATCGATGCAGTATTTGGGGATATTCAGACAAGTTTTTCGAATGCAGATTTAGTTGCATTAGCAGCACAGGTATTTAATTACAAACTTGGCGAGACATCAGGATTTCCGTTTAACCATGGATCAACAACTCTCGGATCCAAAGGAAGTGTGGTTGTACCTTGTACATTGGAATCAAACGTAATCGAATTACACCAGTTCCTGTTCGGTGATGAGGAATACACACCATCGGATACCGTTCTTGCAAACAGTAAGAAGATTATCAATGACACAGGTATGAATGAGGGAAGTGGATACAGATAAATGACAGTAGATATTATCATTCCAACTTATAAACCGGATGAAACATTATGTCTGCTCCTGCGCAAATTGCAGGGGCAGACCTTTGTCGTTCATAGGGTAATTATTTTAAATACGGAAGAGGAACTGTGGAAACAGGCAGTAGCTGCTTATCCGATTGAACAGGTATTGAAAGAACTTTCGTGTGAGTATGAGGTATTTCATATTGCGAAGAAAGATTTTGACCATGGTGGAACAAGGCAGTTTGGAGCAGAACATTCGGATGCGGATGTGATGGTTTTTATGACGCAGGATGCAGTTCCGGCGGATGAGTTTCTGGTAGAAAAATTAGTGGAGTCATTGCTTTTAAAGGAAGATCAGGTGTCTGCGCGGGTACAGCAGAATGGCGTAAAGCAGAGAAATGATTGTGAAGACAGGAAGAGTAATGAAGATTGCGATTCACAGGCATTCGTTCAAATTGCAGTGGCTTACGCCAGACAGCTTCCGAAAAATGACTGCCATATTGTCGAGCAGTATACGAGGCAGTTTAATTATCCGGAGCAAAGCCGTGTTAAGACAAAGGCAGATATTCCGACACTTGGGATCAAAACGTTTTTCTGTTCAGATGTCTGTGCGGCATATCGCAGGGATTTATTTGAAGAATTGGGGGGATTTGAGTCCCCGGTTATTTTTAATGAGGATATGTTTTTTGCAGCAAATGCCATCGAACACGGATATGGCGTTGCGTATGCAGCAGAAGCAAAGGTAGTACATTCGCACAATTATACGATGAGGCAGCAGTTTCACAGGAATTTTGATCTCGCAGTTTCACAGAAACAGCATCCGGAGATCTTTGAACAGGTGAGTTCAGAAGCCGAGGGTATGAAGCTGGTGAAGAGTACGTTCGCTTATCTTTTTGCAATAAGAAAGCCATGGCTTATTTTTCATTTTGGTATGCAGTGTGTTGGAAAGTATGCAGGTTTCTGGATGGGCAGGCATTATGAGAAGCTCAGCAGGAAACAGATTTTAAAGTATACGATGAATCCGGGATACTGGGATATGAGAGAGGATGTTCATGAGTAAGACATTATATATGGTAGTACCTTGTTATAACGAGCAGGAAGTTCTGCCGGAGACATCAAAAAGATTATTAGAAAAGCTGCAGTCTCTGGTTTTGAAAAATAAAATAGCGGATAACAGCCGTATCATGTTTGTAAACGATGGTTCGAAAGATCAGACATGGAGTATGATAAAGGGATTATGTGAGGAAAACTCTGTATTTGCCGGAGTGAATCTTTCAAGAAACAGGGGACATCAGAATGCTCTTTTAGCGGGTATGGCTACGGCAGTAAAGTATGCAGATATGATCGTTACGATGGATGCAGATCTGCAGGATGATATTAATGCGGTCGACCGTATGATCGATGCTTATTATGAAGGAAATGATGTAGTTTATGGAGTGCGTTCCTCCAGAAAAAAAGATACCTGTTTTAAGCGGGGAACAGCGCATCTTTTTTATAAGCTGATGAGTTTCCTTGGGGCTGACATTGTGTATGACCATGCAGATTATCGACTGCTCAGCAGGCGTGCGACTGAAAATTTATTGAATTTTGATGAAGTGAATCTGTTTTTGCGCGGGATCGTACCAATGATCGGTTTTCAGAGCACTACTGTGGAGTATGAGAGGGGAGAACGTTTTGCCGGGGAGAGTAAGTATCCGCTCGGAAAGATGATCACATTTGCGTTTGAAGGAATCACATCCCTTTCTGTAAAACCGATTCGAATGATTACAATAGGCGGTTTACTGATCTGCCTGATCAGTCTGGGAATGCTGATCAAGTCTTTTGTGGATTATTTTAATGGAAATGTTGTCCCAGGCTGGGCAAGTATTATGGTTTCAATTTGGGTGCTTGGCGGTCTGCAGATTTTTGCAATCGGTATTATCGGTGAGTATATCGGTAAAACATATCTGGAAACAAAAAAAAGACCAAAGTATGTGATTGAGTCGGTGATTTTAGATGACAAGGCTATAAGCATAGACCGCCATTTGTAAAAAATGAATTTTGGCATTTCAGAAAATTTTGTTGTTTTTTAGAAGAGAAAAAAGACGTTAAGGGATTAATAAATATTATAGATATGAGTGCAGACAAAGAAAAGAGCAAGACAAATCAAAAAAAAATAGTATGGATATTTTGGACGTTCATGGCAATCGCTATTTTTCTGGTTTTAAAGCAGATGGGTTATTCCGATGGCGATGATACCTATTTTTACCATTATTCTACCACCATGGGATTTTTCGAGTACTTATCCTGGCGCTATCAGACGTGGGTAGGGCGGATGGCTGCGGAAGCAATTGTATATATCACATTTAATCTCGGACTTGGATTCTGGAGAGTTGCAGATGCGGTTATGATGGTGCTGCTTCCAATCGGAATTTTAAGATTGGGATGCAAGACGGCAGGCTATACGGGATATACAGCTTTGCTGAATGAGTATCAGGAAGGTGTAGGAGCTGACACAGAGCAGCACAATCTCAGAGAAATAACCGGTTGGCGTAATTTCTGGAAAAGCATCCGATATCCGGTTTTACTTGCGAGTGGATATCTGTTGATGAGTGTCATGACATTGGGATATTCTGCGGTCTGGGTGAATGGTTCCATATTTTATACATGGACGTTCACAGCAGGAGTCTGGGCGATGATGCCTCTTGCAGATCTTGTGTTTGATACAGGGGCGTTTTCGAACAGGCAATTGATCTATGCGCTTCCATGCAGTGTCATTGCAGCGATGTCGATCGAGCAGATGGGAGCAGTTTTACTCGCATTTGAAGGGCTGTCAATTTTAAGTCTTCTGTTACAGAAAAAAAGAATACCGGCGGTGATATGGATTCAGACAGCCATTACATTTGTTGCATTTGTAATTCTTTTTATGGCACCTGGAAATGAGATGCGTGTAGCATCAGAAATTACAACCTGGATGCCTGGGTACAAAGAGTTGTCTGTAGGAAAGCATTTATTTATGACCATTCAGTGGATGTTATCTTCCTTTGCAAATGAGGGAAAGGCATTTTTTATTGCAATCTGGGCAGCAGGTTTTCTTTTGCTGATGAAGTCAAAAAAAGCAAAAGTTTATCAGATTTTAGCAGTAGTATTCAGTGTGGCAGCGATTCTTCCTTATGCCGGCATTACATTTTTTTCAGAGATGGGCATTGGAGATATTGATATCGAGCAGTGTCTCATGGAGCTTCCAACATGGCAGAGTATGACCACACAGAACCGGATTGCCTTTTTCTGGTGGATAGCGGCTGTTCTTTTTGCTCTGGTTTTATTGTGGAAAGTGACGGGGCATTCTGTTTTTATTAGCATGGTTTTTCTTGGTGGGATTGCCAGTGAGGCAGTGTTATATTTTTCACCAACGATTTATGCGTCGGGAGCCCGTGTTTATTATCTGACGGATCTCATGTATTTATTTATTATTTTGTGGATGGTAATGCACATGGATAGTGAGAAAAAGAAAAATTTATTTATTGCAGGAGTTGTAGTTCTTGGTGTTGCAAATTTCCTGTCACAGTATTCCGTCATGCTATTAAAACTGTAACATTCATTTACAAATGAAAAATTTGAACTTCCTGTTTCTCTGGTTTAGGAAAATTTGAGAGATGGGAAGTTTTTATTTTCAAAAAACATTTTTTCTTGATAATTTTATCACAATTCGAACACAATTTGACGCTAGACTAAAGTCATAAAGATAAAGGCAGTGGATAGTAAGAAGCTGCAGAGAAAGGGGCAAATTGTTATGGATAACAATTATTACAACAATAATAACAATAATAATAGCAGTAATCAGTCTTCTGATTCTTTCTACTCATATAATCATCAGCAGAATAACGGAAATCAGAACAATGCACAGAACGACAGTACAGGATCCCAGGCAGGAGGATATGGCTCCACACAGAGTTCTATTTATGGAAGTCAGAGCAACAGTCATGGCTCCGGCTATGGAACGACACAGAATAACAGCCAGAGCACAGGATATGGAAATGCTCAAAGCAACAATCAGAGCACTGGATATGGAAGCACCCAGAGCAACAATCAGAGTTATGGATATGGTAGTACCCAGAATAATCAGCAGAGCGCTGGATACGAAAATACAAAGAGCAACCAGCAGAACACTGGATACGGAACCACCCAGAACAATCAGCAGAGTACAGGCTATGGAAACCAGAACGGTAACTATGGAACATATGGAAGCAATACCAGTTATCAGAGTTATGCATATGGCAGCAATCCAAAACCGGAGAAGAAAAAGAAAGAAAGAAAACCGGGTGGATTTGTAAAACAGCTTGCAAAATGTGCAGCACTTGCACTTGTATTTGGATTGGTTGCAGGCGGTGTCATGACAGGTGTCAATTACGCATCCGGAAAAATTTTTGGAACAACAAATGCAAGCAATGTGCAGGCTTCATTGACTACCGGAGATGATTCTACCGTACAGCCGACAGCAATCTCATCTTCCTATGTAGCAACAGATGTTTCGGATATTGTCGATGAAGTAATGCCTTCTATCGTAGCAATTACAAATGTAAGCCAGACAGAGTATCAGAGTTTCTGGGGACAATCCAAGACTTATGAGAGCACAAGCTGTGGATCTGGTATTATTGTAAGCCAGGATAATGAGTATCTTTATGTGGCAACCAATAATCATGTTGTCGAGGGAGCAAATAGCCTTACTGTAACTTTTGCAAATGATGATACGGTCAGTGCAGAGATTAAAGGTACAGATCCTTCTACGGATCTTGCAGTTGTAAAAGTTGCTCTGAGCAGTATTAAAGATGATACAATGAGTGCAATTAAAGTTGCTACATTAGGTTCATCTGATGAGTTAAAAGTGGGTGAATCCTGTATCGCAATCGGTAATGCCCTTGGTTACGGACAGTCTGTAACTACCGGTGTGATCAGTGCATTAAACCGTGAAGTTTCTGTTTCAGATTCCTCCAGCAGCACCAATTATACGGCAGAACTGATCCAGACAGATGCAGCAATTAACCCTGGTAACAGTGGTGGTGCATTATTAAACACAGCAGGGGAAGTGATCGGAATCAACTCTGTAAAATATTCAGACACTTCTGTTGAAGGCATTGGATATGCAATCCCAATGGATACAGCAAAACCAATTATTGAAGAACTTATCACAAAAGAAAAAGTAGACGAATCCAACAGTGAATATCTCGGTATCGCAGGTGTAGATGTCACAAGCGATGTTGCAAAAACATATAATATGCCAACTGGTGTTTATGTCGCACAGGTCATGGAAGGAGCTGCCGCAGAGCAGGCTGGTATCCAGAAAGGTGATATTATCACAAAATTTGATGGTAAAGATGTCACTTCTATGGAGGAACTTTCTTCCAATATGCAGTATTATGCAGCAGGTACTACGGTGGATGTGGTGATTGAAAGATCATCCAATGGACAGTATGAGGAGCAGACAATCTCTGTCACTCTTGGTAAGAAGAATTAAACCGGAGTTTAATTAGCGTAGTGTCGCAGATTTTGTGGTGCTTTTATAGGTTGTGAGGGGCAGATATAAGCGCCCTTTCACAAGTCAGAATTTTATATGTAAGGAAAAAGAAAAACGGTATAAACGAAATATTATGTTTCTGTTCGCTGGGCATTCCG